>Ga0129327_10000084_pt1 | contig 49577 bp, 29 predicted proteins | sample CPBDNA_6_FD_111799 | JGI IMG/M metagenome (GOLD analysis project Ga0129327, IMG submission 111799) | Freshwater to marine salinity gradient microbial communities from Chesapeake Bay, USA - CPBay_Spr_31_0.8_DNA | ecosystem: Environmental > Aquatic > Marine > Coastal | place: USA: Chesapeake Bay... | reverse complement strand
TATATAGAGTTCTACAATCGGTGCTTAGTAAAACCTTTAAAATGGAAGTTCAAAGGGTTCGACAAAGGAAAGAAATTGAAGAATATTAACTGCCGCTAACTTCTTGCGCAAACCACTAGCTGTTCATCGACCAAAACAATCCCTGTAAATGGAGGATTGAATGCCTCCAAAATTATTCAATCCTTTAGCGATATACCAGGAACCCCAGTCGTCTTCAAAATCCAACAAGATACCTTTACTGCTCCCGAAGGTGGGCATATACAGGGGATTCAACAATTGGACAAAAAGCATTTAGTTATCTCTGGCAGTTCCAATAATAAAGCTTATTTTTTTATTACTAAAATGAAAGGGATTACCAGAGTTAAAAGAAGAGGCATTATTACTAAAATGGTTTATATCAATAACGATTTTCCTAGCATGCGCCATAATCATGCAAGTGGCTTTCAACTGGTTGATAATCTGTTAGCAATCGGCACAGAAGGGGGGACTGATACCAATAAATCTAGTGTAGTATTTTATGATTTAACTAATCCTGATGACCCGAAACCAATAGGCGCTAAAATTGACCGACAAGAAGATACGGCTGGTGCCATTGGCTTAACGAGCATTGGTGATTCCCTGCTGTTGGCAGTCGGCGGCTGGGATTCAGACAGGATAGATTTTTATTCTGCTGCTTTTAATACGACCCAATTAGATTTTAAATTGCTTGATTCTTGGCATACGGATAATAAAAATACAGACGGTTGGACCGATTCCCTATGGGGCAGCTACCAAAGTCTAAATTTTGTGAAAGATGAAGCCGCCAATTTATATTTAGTAGGTTTTTATCAAAATGAGGCTGCCGCCATGATAGCCGATTTATACCAAGTGAACTTACAGGAGGCATCCGAAAAGCGCTTACAAAAAATAGCTTCTAAACAATTTTATACCCAAGAAGGAGCTTCTTTTAAAAACGGCGCTGGTTTATCTACCCTTAACTTTCCTAAACGATTAAATGTATTGGCTACAGAACGGGATTGGAATTTGTTGATTCGGGTTAATTATTGGTGAGGGAGGGGTTTGTTTTTGGTTTAGAAATTGCTGGTAATTATTACTTTTATATTTTGAGCCATTTATCCAATGAATTCGCTAAAGTAAAAAAGCACCTTGATTCATCAAGGTGCTTTTTTACTTTTGTATACGGCTAATATTTATTTCTCAAAAGATTTGACTGTTGCCAATTAATTTACTCCAAACAAACTTCTGGTCGAGCTCCGATTCCATATTCCTGCACTAATCCTTCCAATTTCTCTTCAAAAGAATCGGGCGACGTTTGTATAATGGCGAGTTTCTTCAATGCCTGATACTGGCAATCCCAAATATTAAACCGTAATTTTTCTACCCGACACCTAACGTCTTTAGTGAACTCGAATTCAAGCATTTTTTTAACCTCGTCAATTTGCACTAGATATTCATTCCCTTCTTTGCAGTTAGTAGAAAGCCCTTTGATTAACCATGATTTGACGTCATAGATATTGTCACAGTAATAATCAGCCAATCGGTAATCGCCATCAAGAACATCGCCTTGTGCGACAAACTTGTTCCATAGCTGATTAATAGCTACTGCATCAGCTTGATATTGTCTATGTAATGCTCTTAATTCACCGATTTTGGTCATGGTAATCTCGGCTAATGCTATTTTTTTTGATTTTTGGAGGGCCTCAATTTCTTGTAACCCTTCTTCTGTCACGCCACAGATATTAGCGAAACCATCCATCACATAAGCTCGAATTAATGGTTCTCTAGTGCAATATTCGTAACCATATTTACGATCCGATTTTTTTAACTCATTGTTTGGCAGAAAGATTTCCCATGCCTTATTCAATACAGCTAGTCTGGACTCATTTTGTTCAATCGCCGCTTCTAGTTCGGTTATTTTTTCGGCTAAGTCTCCATCAGGAACTACGCCACTTTCAGCTTGCAATTTTTTGATTTTTTCAAGCGTCATCGGTCCTGAATTACACACATCTACTGCCCCTTTTAAAACCAATTCCTTCATATTTGGAATGGGATTACAAGGGAAAAGAGGTAATTCTATATTAAAGCCAGGAGAAACGCCCGTTTCCATATAATTTTTCCAGTTAGTTTCTAATTTGGTTATATTCTGAAACAGGGATTTCATTTTAGCTATCTCTGGTGCTAATCCTTCGACATCTTCTACTCGTAAGGAGGTTTTTTCCGTTAATCTGAGCGTGCGATTTTCCAAGATATCTTTTGCTTTGGAGATATTTCCGCCACAATAATGCGCAAAAACGGTCATATAGGAATACTTTGCTAGAGTACTTTTTTCACAACTTGTTTTAGCTGCTTTGACGGCGTTCAATGCTTCTAAATTGACGGTTCTAGTTTTAAGGAATTGTTTCCAAATTTTATCCATGCTGTGATAAGCTTTGATTTTGGCTTCTAAATCTTCCAATTTCTTTATAAATCCTGGCACCGCTTGATGCGCTCTGACATCTATTCGATTAATTTCTGCTACCAATGCTTCTGCCGTTTCTACCTCGCTTTGGCAAAAATTGTTGTTGGTATTCATCAATAAATATCGGATATAATTCAGCGGATCATCAGATTTACTAGGTTTATCTAATGCGCTCATATTGGAAATTTTGTTGTTGTCCAAAAATTCCTTCCAAGTTTCGTCAAAGTTGACTGTTTGAGCAATACTGTTAACGGAGATGAAAAAAATGCCAATAATTAAGAAAAAGAAACGATAGTTTATCTGCGTCATGTTGGATAGGTATAGTATGTTTTAATTTTCAAAATTTGAGGGATAAGAAATAACTCCTCAGACTTCTGACAGTAAATTTTAATTTTTGGTCACTTCTGAAATCTTAAAAGCATCTATTATTTAGTTGGGGATTTAATTATAAAATCGATTTTATACCGTATTATTTTAACAATAATACAATGGCGAAAATTGCTTGATGCTGTCGACTATTATAATCCACCTATACCATAACTTATATGAAGGGGGAAATATTTTATAAAATGGAGAATCGGCTACAAAAAATAAGGATGGGTGGTTTTTTATTTCCCGATACAGAAATTATCCATTGTTTGTAAAACATTTATTTTTAGGTATTTGTAATTTATTTTATTTATGAGGTACAAATAGGGTACATTTTTTCTTTATTTTAGCTAATTAGGTTGATTTTAATCAAATAAATCAAGTAAAGTTTCATCCTTTGTCAAGGTATATAATTTGTTCCGCTACGACCATCATTAAGATTAATGGTGCATCCGAACATATTCCGAAGGATTCATATCCATGATTTTTCTAAATTGTTTATTAAAATTAGAGATATTATTAAAACCAGATTCATAACAGACGGTACTTACATTCGACTTATTTTCCATTAATAATTTACAGGCATAGCCAATTCTAATTTCAATTAAATACCTCGAAAAAGTCTTTCTGTGAATTCGTTTGAAGTAGCGACTAAAAGCCGATGAATTCATGCCAGCAATCGCAGCAACATCGGCTAACTTAATAGGCTTATTGAAATTTTTAAAAATATACTCCTGCGTTTTGTCTGAACCGTCTTTAATTTTGGGATTCAAATATCCTTCACTTGAAAGCAAAACAAAATTTTCATGTTTGGCTAGTTGATGAAGTATTTGTAATAATTTTATTAGTTTTATAAAGGCATCTTTTTCTACAATTAAATTATTAATTTCTTCAATAATCGAAAATTTTAAATCGATGAATCTGATACCTCTTCTTGCTCTTGTAAATAAGGCAGCCAGCTGTTCGGTATTAGGCAAATTCAAAAAGCGCTGCCCAACAAAGTCTTCTTTAAAATGTATACTAAATGCAGCGGCAATCAATTTAGAATTAGGCACAAAGTAAGCGGCATCATTCAACCACATATGTGGCAAATTTTTTCCAATTAATAGGACTTCTCCAGGTTCAAATTTTTCAATACTGTCCCCTACAAATCGAGTACCCATACTTTCTTTAATGGCCACCAACTCCAATTCGGAATGATAATGCCAAATTTTCAAGAAATTAGCATATCTATTTTCCCTCACCACAAAAGGCTCACTCTGTGCTGAACTTCTATTTAATAATCGAGGTTTCAAAGGCTGATTTTTTTATTCTTTTAGTAGTGTTTATTTTAAATAAAATCGTATAACGTATTAAGCGTAAAATGGCAATGACAAGTGTAAATTGACAGGTATTTTGCACGCAGAGACCACAGAGTTCGCAGAGAAATGCTTAATTTAGATAAGCTCTGCGAACTCTGCGGCCTCTCCGTGAACTTAACTCATTCATGCTTTACGATTAATAGTATAACGAAATTTGAGTACTGAAAATCAAAGGGTTAGTGATATTCAAAATTCAAAATTCTTCATTCAGAATTAAGTTTAGTATTATAATTTTTTTTTGACTTAAATATAGGATGATTATAAATTTAAGCAAATAAAGCATCATGTCAGCAATATAAACCATCTGTTCTTATTTTTTCCTTGTATTATAAAAAAAATAGTATTAAGGCAAAAATAGTATCGAGATTCGTGAAAAAAGAGGTAGTAGCCCCTACAAAAACGGTTTATCTTTGTAAGAACATTATTTTATAGTTAATAAGAAAAAAACAGCGCGTTTAAAAACTACTTATCGCTATTTCTGCTGCTAATCCTTCTTTAAATTTTTTGAATGCAAAGCAATCTAATTATTACAGACATTGAAGTAAAAGATATTCGGTTTCCAACCAGTAAATCATTAGCTGGTTCGGATGCGATGAATCCTGACCCAGATTATTCTGCGGCCTACGTTATTTTAAAAACGAATACGGATTTAGAAGGACATGGACTTACCTTTACAATAGGTAGAGGAAATGAATTATGTGTGGCAGCCATCCATTCTTTGGCGCATTTGGTGATTGGAAAATCTATGCAAAGCATTGCTGATGATATGGCTGGTTTTTGGAAAGCGATTACAGGAGATAGTCAATTACGGTGGTTAGGCCCAGAAAAAGGGGTAATTCATCTAGCAACAGGAGCGATTGTCAATGCAGTTTGGGACTTATATGCCAAAGCAGCAGGCAAACCACTTTGGCAATTATTGGCAGATATGAGTCCAGAGGAATTAGTAAGCTGTATAGACTTTACTTATATCACCGATGCCATTACAGCGGCAGAGGCATTGGAGATGTTAAGGAAAAATGCAAGCACTAAAAAAGATAGAATTGCTCAATTGCAAGCTACTGGTTATCCTGCTTATACGACTTCTGCAGGTTGGTTGGGTTATTCTGATGAGAAGATGCGAAGATTGTGCCGAGAAGCAAAAGCAGCTGGTTTTACCCACCTAAAAATGAAAGTAGGTTCCAATTTGGCAGACGATATGCGAAGAGCGAGTATCATCCGAGAAGAAATTGGGGATGACCTTAGATTAATGATGGATGCCAATCAAAAATGGGATGTGGAGGAGGCAATTGCCAATATGAAAGAATTGGCGAAATATACCCCCTATTGGATAGAAGAACCAACTAGCCCTGACGATATTTTAGGTCACGCAAAAATTGCTAAAGCTGTTGCCCCGATTAAGGTAGCAACGGGCGAACATTGCCAGAACAGAGTAATGTTTAAACAATTAATGCAAGCAAATGCCATTGAAATTTGCCAGATAGATAGTTGTAGGGTTGGGGGAGTGAATGAAATTTTGGCGATTATGTTGATGGCTGCAAAGTTCAATATCCCTGTTTGCCCACATGCAGGCGGGGTTGGATTATGTGAATACGTCCAGCATCTATCCATGATTGATTTTATTGCGATTAGTGGTTCTTTAGAAAATAGGATTATTGAATATGTGGACCATTTGCATGAGCATTTTCACGACCCTGTAGTCATTAAAAATGGACAGTATATGCCTCCATCAATGCCTGGTTACAGTATTACCATGAAAGCGCAATCATTAGTAGATTACAGTTTTCCAGATGGAAAAATTTGGATGAATGAGCGACCCCGAAGGGTGAATGTCCAAGGACATTCAAGCGAATGAACCGCAAAGCGGGCGGGATGCATAAGAGCGACCCCGAAGGGTGAATGTCCAAGGACATTCAAGCGAATGAACCGCAAAGCGGGCGGGATGCATAAGAGCGACCCCGAAAGGTGAATGTCCAAAGACATTCAAGCGAATGAACCGCAAAGCGGGCGGGATGCATAAGAGCGACCCCGAAAGGTGAATGTCCAAAGACATTCAAGCGAATGAACCGCAAAGCGGGAGGGATGCATAAAAATAGTCAAAAATTTGAATCTATTTGTGTACCGTTACTAAGTTAATATAGTAACGAATAAATAAAAAAATGAAATTTAGTTTAGAAAATAAAGTTGCAGTAATTACAGGAGGAGGTAGTGGTATCGGTAAAGCAATGTCTAAGACTTTTGCAGAAATGGGCGCTGCGGTTCATATTTTGGAAATGAATTTGACCGCAGGAAAGGAAACGGTTGAAGAAATTGAAGCCACTAAAGGAATAGCGTTTTGTCACCAATGTGATGTCTCCAACCAAAAGCAGGTCGCAGCTATTTTTACTCAAATTAATGCAGCAAGTGGGACCGTTGATATCCTAATCAATAATGCAGGTATTGGATTTGTTGGAAATATTGAAAACACTACGGAGGAGGATTTAGACCGACTATATAGTGTCAATGTAAAAGGCGTTTATAACTGTATCAAAGCGGTAATTCCTTATTTTAAAACAAAAAATGAAGGCATTATTATCAATATGGCCTCTATCGCTTCTTCCGTAGGGATAGCCGATAGGTTTGCCTATTCGATGACGAAAGGAGCCGTTTTGACGATGACTTATTCTATTGCCAAGGATTATTTAGCGCATAATATCAGATGTAATTGCATTTCTCCTGCAAGAATTCATACGCCATTTGTCGATAACTTCATCGCCAAGAACTACCCTGGCAGAGAAAAAGAAATGTTTGAAAATTTATCAAAAACACAACCTATCGGACGGATGGGGACGCCTCAAGAAGTAGCAAATTTGGCGCTTTATCTATGTGCCAACGAGTCTGCTTTTATTACAGGAACAGATTTTCCAATTGATGGCGGGTTTATAAAATTGAATGGTTAAGCTTTCAATGCTGGTCAGGAGACCAGGGGATATCCGTTTCAAGTCTGGAGACTTAAAACATCGAACATCGATATTTTGAGCCGATATTTTAAGTCTCCAGACTTGAAATCAATATTTTGCTCGTCTCCAGACGAGCATTTTAGAAAATAATAATAAAAATATGAAATTAATAAGATTTGGTAAAACTGGAAATGAAAAACCAGGTGTGCAATTAGCGGATGGTAGTCGAATTAGTGTGGCTGCTTTTGGAGAAGATTATGATGAAAAATTCTTTGCCAATAATGGTATTGAACGTTTGGAGAAATGGGTACAGAAAAACGAAAAAATCTGTACTAAAGTATCCGATAATACTCGATTAGGTCCACCCATTGCTCGACCATCAAAAATTGTTTGTGTAGGCTTAAATTATGCTAAACACGCTGCCGAAAGCGGCATGGCAGTACCTAGCGAGCCTGTTTTGTTTTTTAAAGCAACTTCTTCCATTATAGGCCCAAATGATTCAGTAATGCTACCAAGAAATAGCACTAAATCGGATTGGGAAGTAGAATTAGCGGTCGTTATTAGTAAAAAGACGAGCTATGTGGAAGAAGCCGAGGCGATGGATTATGTAGCAGGTTATATGCTCCATAATGATGTAAGTGAACGAGCTTTTCAATTAGAGATGGAAGGACAATGGGTGAAAGGAAAAAGTTGCGATACTTTTGCACCAATTGGCCCATTTATGGCAACAAAATCAGAAATTGCTGACCCGCATAATCTCGACCTTTGGTTGAAAATAAATGGGGAAACCTTACAGCATAGCAATACTTCTGACTTCATTTTTGATATTCCAAAAGTAGTCAGTTATATTAGTCAGTTTATGACCTTATTGCCAGGGGATATTATTTCTACAGGAACACCCTTTGGCGTTGGTTTGGGTTTCAATCCACCTAAATATTTAAAAGCAGGGGATGTAATGGAATTAGGTATCGATGGTTTAGGTGTATCCCGACAAGAAGTAATTGCTTATCAACCAAATTCAAAGTAATGAAAATAGACGCACATCAACATTTTTGGCAATTTGACCCTGTTCGGGATGCTTGGATTGATGATTCGATGAAGGTCATTCAAAGGGATTTTTTACCAAAAGATTTACAACCTATTTTAGCCAGCAATGGTATTGATGGATGTATCGCTGTGCAAGCTGACCAATCAGAAACCGAAACGGCATTTTTATTAAATTTAGCGGCTGAAAATGATTGTATTAAAGGTGTGGTTGGTTGGGTAGATTTAGTAGCCAATAATTTGACGGAACGCTTAGCCTATTTTTCTGAAAATCCGCTTTTAAAAGGTGTTCGACATATTGCACAAGGGGAGGCAGACGACTTCTTAATGCGGAAAGAGGTGCAAGACGGCATTGGCCAATTGGAACAATTCGGATTGACTTATGATATTTTAGTTTATGCCCATCAATTACCTGCTGCTATTGATTTAGTCCGTCAATTTCCGAATCAAGCCTTTGTTTTAGACCATATTGCCAAACCAAAAATTTCTGAAGGATTGAGTGAGGAATGGAAAACGAATATTAAAAAATTGGCAGCATTTCCAAACGTCCATTGCAAACTTTCTGGAATGGTGACGGAAACGACTAATTTTCGATGGAAACAGTCGGATTTTCAACCATTTTTAGAAGTCATCTTAGTGGAATTTGGTATTAATAGAGTAATGTACGGCTCGGATTGGCCAGTTTGTTTATTAGCGGCAAAATATGAAGAACAACTAGCTATTGTCCAAGAATATATTGCTACTTTTTCAGCACCTGAACAGGCTAAAATAATGGGCGGAAATGCTAAGGAGTTCTATAATTTAGAGACCATATTGCAATAAACTTGTTCATCAATAATTCAAAGTAAAATGAATTTAAACCTAAAAGATAAAGTCATTATAGTAACTGGCGGTTCTAAAGGAATTGGTTGGGGCATTACTACCTCCTTAGCAAATGAAGGGGCAATTCCATTTATCGTTGGTAGAAAGGAAGGCGATGTAAAAAGAGCGGTGGAAACCATTAAAAATAATGGAGGAAAAGCAAGCTATGCTATTGCCGAATTAACGATTCCCGAACAATGCGAAAAAGCCGTAGAAAAAGTAGTGAAAGAATTTGGTAGAATTGATGGGCTTGTCAATAACGCAGGGGTAAACGATGGAGTAGGGCTGGAAAATGGCAATTATGCTGATTTTATGCGCTCTATTCAGCGCAATGTGGCACATTATTATATGATGGCACATTTAGCTTTACCTTATTTAAAAGAAAGTAAAGGGGCAATTGTCAATATTGGTTCTAAAACGGCTGAAACGGGTCAAGGTGGTACTTCTGGCTATGCTGCTGCCAATGGTGGACGCAACGCACTAACGCGAGAATGGGCAGTCGAATTACTTCCCTACAGCATCCGAGTAAATGCAGTTATTGTAGCTGAGTGTTATACACCCTTATATGATAGATGGATTAAAACCTTTGACAATCCAACAGAGAAATTAGCTGGGATTACTAGTAAAATTCCATTAGAAAAGAGGATGACTACCGCTGAAGAAATAGCGGATATGGTTACTTTTTTAATATCCAGTAAATCAAGTCATACTACGGGACAATTAATTTACGTAGATGGTGGCTATACTCATTTAGACAGAGCTTTATAAATCAAAATATATGCGTTTAACAAGATATTGTTTAGCCTTAGATTTGAAAGAGGATCCTCAATTAATTGCCGAATATAAAAAGTACCATGAGGCCGTCTGGCCCGAAATATTGGGGAGCATTAAAGATGCGGGAGTAGAAAAGGCGGAAATTTACTTAGCAGGCAATCGGATGTTTATGATAATAGAAGTTAATGCCTCTTTTTCTTTTGAAAAGAAAGAATCAATGGACGCAGCCAATCCAAAAGTGCAGGAATGGGAAGACTTAATGTGGAAATATCAGCAAGCATTACCAACTGCCAAAGAAGGAGAGAAGTGGGTTTTGATGGATAAAGTTTGGGAACTATAAATAAAGGACGTCAGATGTCAGACTGACTTCTTATATGAATATCACTTTTTTATCAGATTATCTAAAAGTACAGATTACTACAAAACGAAAAATTAACAAAATGAGCCTTATCCAAAAAGCACCTGTTGTTTCCAAAGAATTAATACTCCCTTTTGTATTAATTACCACCCTTTTTGCCCTATGGGGATTTGCCAATGATATAACCAATCCGATGGTTTCAGCTTTCAAAAAAATATTGGAACTGAATAACACTCAAGCTTCTTGGGTACAACTTGCCTTTTATGGAGGCTATTTTACGATGGCATTGCCAGCGGCAATACTTGCCAAAAAATATTCTTACAAAACAGGCATTTTGATTGGTTTGGCATTGTATGCAATTGGAGCGTTATTATTTTATCCAGCAGCTGCTTATGAACAATTTGGCTTTTTTCTGGCAGCTTTATACATTTTAACCTTTGGTCTAGCTTTTTTGGAGACAACCGCCAACCCCTTCATTCTGTCTATGGGCGCAGAAGAAACTGCAACTCAAAGACTCAATCTAGCACAAGCCTTTAACCCTATTGGTGCTTTAGCAGGTTTATTTGTTGCTCAAAATTTTATATTGGGTTCTTTGCAATCTGATGATTTAGACCAAAATGGCAATGCTATTTATGACACCTTATCAGAAACTGCAAAAGCTGCGGTCAGGAGCGCCGATTTAATGGTCATAAGAAATCCCTATGTGATGCTAGGATTAGCGGTCATTGGAATTTTTGTCCTAATTGCTCTAGTAAAAATGCCAGAAAATAAAGAATCGGATAATGGAGAAAATATAGGAACTGCGATTAGTAGGATTTTCCAAATTCCAAAATTCAGAGAAGGCGTATTGGCACAAATGTTTTATGTAGGCGCACAAATTATGTGTTGGACCTATATTTACCAGTATGCAGAAACCTTGGGTATTGACAATCGTTCTGCTGTTCCTTATGCTATGACTGCTTTAGGTATTTTCTTGGTGGGTCGTTGGATATGCACCTATTTAATGCGCTTTATTAATCCAGGAAAACTGTTAATGTATATGTCTTGTTTGGCAATGGTCTTTACCTTAGGAGCAATCTTTTTACAAGGCATGGCAGGCTTATATAGTTTAGTGCTAATTTCCTTTTGTATGTCTTTAATGTTCCCCACCATTTATGGCATTGCCTTAGAAGGAATGGGAGAAGATGCTAAATATGGTGCTGCTTTTTTAGTGATGGCAATTGTAGGGGGGGCTATCATGCCTACTGCACAAGGAATGATTTTGGACATTGGTGGAACAGGTTATGCAGATACCCAGATATTAGGCGTGCCTGAGGTGAATTTTTCTTTCATTTTGCCTTTATTCTGTTTTGTTGTAGTAGCGATTTATGGATATCGGGCTTATCGGGTTTTTAGATAATGTTAATCTACAGCTAGTTGCAATCATACATCTTAAATCAAAATTTAGACTACTATTCAATAGAGGTCAGAAATCAGACCATGAGATGAAGGAATGCAATTCCTGAACCGCTTGCGGATGGGCTGCTATAATTCCGAACCCGTAGGGATGGGCTGCCAAATTTTTCTGTCAGAAGTCAGACCATCATCTTCGATGATTGACAGAAGTCAGAATTGTGATGGTATTTAAGTCATAAGTCTGACTTCTGAGAATGAAATGGTCTGACATCTAAAATAAAAATATGAGTAAAGCAATAAAATACAACCCAAAGTATCCATCAGTAGCAGACTTGCGAACAAAAGCAAGGAAGCAAATTCCAAAATTTGCTTTTGAATATTTAGACGGTGGCTGTAATGAAGATACCAATTTACGGAAAAATACTGCTGAAATTCGAGAAGTAGAATTGATACCTGAATACCTCACTAAACATACAGGGTCAAGCATGAAAACCAAATTATTTGGGATAGAATACGATGCTCCTTTTGGTGTTGCCCCAGTTGGTTTACAAGGTTTAATGTGGCCGAAGTCACCAGAAATTTTAGCAAAAGCAGCATTTGAACATAACATTCCTTTTTGTTTGAGTACCGTGACCACTTCTAGTATAGAAACAATTGCAAAAATTACAGAAGGAAAAGCTTGGTTTCAATTATACCATCCCGCAGAAGATAAAGTCAGAGATGACCTAATTAATCGAGCGGCAGCGGCAGAAATGCCAGTATTGGTTATTTTAAGTGATGTTCCAACTTTCGGATTCCGACCAAGAGATATTAGAAATGGTTTATCCATGCCACCCAAAATGAGCGTAGCCAATTTTATGCAAATATTTGGCAAACCCAATTGGGCATTGAGAACCTTATTCAATGGGCAACCCAACTTCGAAACGCTAAAACCATATATGCCTAAAGGTTTAGATATGGCGCAGCTTGGTAAATTCATGGACCAAACCTTTTCTGGTCGGCTAAATGAGGAAAAAATCAAGCCTATTCGGGATATGTGGAAAGGGAAATTGGTATTAAAGGGTGTTGCCAATGAATTGGATGTAGAAAAAGCCATCAAATTAGGAATAGATGGGGTAATTGTATCGAATCATGGAGGCAGACAATTAGATGCAGGAGAGTCAACTATCAAACCATTAGCAAGAATCGCTGAAAAATATGGTGACCAAATAACAGTTATGATGGATAGCGGCATTCGTTCGGGACCAGATATTGCTAGAACTTTAGCCTCAGGGGCTGCATTCACCTTCATGGGGCGAGCTTTTATGTATGGAGTAGCGGCATTGGGCGCAGAAGGAGGAGACCATGTGGTTTCTATGATGAAAACACAATTGCAACAAGTCATGGAACAAATTTGCTGTGAGACAACAACAGACTTTCCAAAATTTATAAAGAAATAAGCGGTTATTTTTTAGCCCGTAAGAATAATTTGGTTTTATTTGGTTAGGTTTGGTGGTGCTATTTATTTAGTACCACCTTTTTTGACCATAAGCTCTGCTTGAATACAACGAATATTGAGGAGTTGGTACTTATTAAATCTAGTGGTTAATTTAAATGAATCTCCAAAACAATTAATTAGTAGGGAATATGAAGGTTCAAAATAAATACAATCATTTTCTGCTTTTTTGTCTAATCTTATTGCTATCTTCAATAATAGCAGGTCAGCAGGTCTTGTCTGCTCAAAAAATTGAAAGATACTCTAATAAGGAAGGGTTCAATCAAAATACCATCAATACTATTGCGCAAGGTGCTTATGGGACTTTATGGTTTGGCACTACAAATGGTTTGATTAAATATGATGGGTATGATTTTACACGGTACACCATTGAGTCAAGTAAGGAAACCAGTATCTCCAACAATAATATCCAAAAGCTACATACTGATTCGACAGGAATTCTATGGATTGGCACCGTAGAAGGAATGGAGGTATATATTCCTTCCCTCGAAAGATTTTATCGCGTACCCCTTCCATCGAAGGTAAATGTTAGTCATATTGCTGCGGATGCTTATGGAAATATATGGTTTTCAGGGCAAAAGGAATTATATGTTTGTAGGCTTGTAGATGTTACAAAAGGAAAGTTTGAAGTATCAGAAAATTTACTGAAACCGCATCCAAAGTATAGATTTTTAAACGACTTCTATTTTGTTGATAAAAATACATTGCTTATAGGTACAAAGGAGGGACTCTATTATGCTGATTTTGTAAAAAATGGCCAACAAAAATGGCCAACAATAAAGTCGATTAATACAATTTCATTTTTTTTGAACTATGACATAACAAGGCTCAAAAAAATAAAAAATATCTACTGGATTGGAACGGCAAATGGGTTATTTAAAACGACCTTAGAAGGAACTAGAATGCATATAATCCGTAGATTTGACAGCACTATCAACAATCCTACTAATAAATCTACCCTCTCCGTAAAAACTATTTTTGAAGATGATACTGGCTCCATTTGGATAGGTTCTACAACAGAAGGGCTTTCAAAATACTTACCTGAGACAGAAAGTTTTATAAATTATCCCTACAATCCTAATGAACAATTGGGGCTAAGTAGTAAACAGATTAACGTAGTCTTCCAAGATAATTTCAAAGTACTCTGGATTGGCACCGCTCAAGGAGGAATCAATAAATTAGATTTATTACAAAAAAAATTTATTACCTATAGCAATAATCTTCATAATCCGTATGCCCTCTTAGATAACCTAATCAATGGTATTTTGGAAGACCGTCAAGGCAGGCTTTGGGTCCTCGGTTATAATAAAACGTTGTGCCGAAGTATAGGAAAGGTAACAGATAATACCGTAAATCAACTTAAATTTGAAACCCTAGAAAAAGAAATTAACCTTAGAGAAAAGGATATTTTTAGGTCAATTTTCGAAGATGAAAGAGGTTTTATCTGGCTGGGAACAGATTTATCTTTATATGTGTTTAATCCTACTACTAATAAATTCAAAGAAATAAAACTAAAAACGAAAGAGCCATTCGAGTTAAATCAGAAATATTGGTCAATAACACAAATTGATCAAGATAGAATCCTTTTGGGTGGCTACCAAATTATAGTTTTGGAAAATCCATGGGAAAAAATTGAAACAGAAAGAAATCCAGAGATTGACGTCCACTCCATGCTTGATATTGGTTTAAAAAGGGTGCAGGTCATTTTAAAAGACAAGCATAATAAATTATGGTGTGGCACATCTAATGGTTTATTCGAACTTGATTTGGATCTGGAAAAAAGAAAAATTGAACTAAACGAAATTACCATAACTGGAAAAGCAATCCAACTTAGCAATACTAATATATTTTGTCTCTATGAAGAAGGCAAAGGAAACATTTGGGTAGGTACCTTCGGAGGTGGAATTAACAAATTATTATTAGATAATAAGGGTACCCCTCAAAAAATAAGATATTATCAAAAAAACAACCTATTACCAGATGATGCCATTTATGGAATCCTGCCTGAGGGAGCAGAATTTTTGTGGATTAGTACGGATATGGGATTAGTCAAATTCCATCTAGAAGATAAAAAAATTGATGTGTTTGATGTTAGGGATGGTTTGGCGCAAAATAATTTTCGGCAAAACGCTCATTTTCTTGGGAAATCAGGCTACTTTTATTTTGGCGGGTTAAATGGTCTCACCTTGTTTAAACCTGAAAATATTAAATTAAATGCCCAAGTTCCTGAAATTTTAATTTCAGACCTTTTGGTCAATAATCAGGTAATCAATATCGGTGAAAAACTAAATAAGCATACGGTCCTTACCAAATCCATTTCTGAAACAGAAAGTATTACCCTAAATCAAGAACATCGAATAATAGGCTTTAATGTAACGGTAAAGCATACGGCTTCGCCTTTTAAAAACAAAATAGCCTATAAATTAGAAGGTCTTAATAAAGATTGGGTAGAAGAAAAAACAGGAAAAACGACCATTACCTATACCAATCTATCAGCTGGCAATTATAGATTTCTAGTAAAAGGAGCGAATGGTGATGGCATTTGGAATAGGGAAATTAAATCTTTAAAACTTAAAATATTACCTCCTTGGTATCAAACATGGTGGAGTTATTTGTTATTTGGTCTTTTAATAATTGGCATAGGGGCAGGTATAGTGGTCTATTTTACTCAACACGAAAAATTAAAACAGCGACTTAAATATGAAAAAATAGATAAGGAAAGGTTAGAAACTATCAATCAAGGTAAATTTCGATTTTTCACTAATTTATCTCATGAATTTAAAACACCTTTGACCTTAATTGCAGGCCCTTTAGAGCATATTATTGCTAATAATTCAGATACCAATAATAATAAATATTTAGCGATAATTCAGAAGAACTCGAAGCGATTACTTAGTCTTGCGGATCAATTGATAACTTTCCGTAAAGCAGAAGAAGGTTACCTAAGTTTAAATCTCAGTAAAAATACCTTAGGAGATTTTATTTACCCTAGCACAGAGGCATTTGAAAATTATGCTACTGAAAAAAATATTAACTTTTTTTATAAAGTTAACTCCCCTAATGAAGAAATTATAATTGATGTTGAAAAAACCGAGCGGGTCATCTTCAATTTACTGTCCAATGCTTTCAAGCATACCCCAACTCATGGAAATATTAGTATAGAAGCTGAAGTTAGGTTGCGTGAAGGTCAAAAAATGATACGTATAGATGTTATTGATAATGGTAAAGGTATCCCTAAAGTAGATTTAGAAAATATCTTTGAGCGTTTTTATCAACTAGGAAACAAAAAAGATGCTATTTCTGGAGGAGGTATTGGATTAGCTTTTTGTAAAACATTGATTGAGTTACTTGGGGGAGAGATTTCAGTAAGCAGTACACCCAAAGTAGAAACTCGTTTTTCGGTGATATTGCCTTCTAAAACAATCGAAAAACACGGAACAGATACGATAAATTTTTCTAACAAGTCTTTTATCAAAGATTGGATACCCTTAGCAGTAGAGGATATAAAGGAAGACCCTAAAATATCATTAGCAGCGTCAAAAAAGAAGCATAAAATTTTAATAGTAGAAAATGAAGTGGATGTGCAAACTTTCCTAAAGAGTGCCTTATCACAGAAATATACTATTCGCTTGGCTAATAATGGGTTGGACGCATTGAAAAAAATAGAAGAACAAGAACCAGATTTGATAATTAGTGATGTGATGATGCCAGAAATGGATGGATTTGAATTGTGCGAAAAGATAAAAACTGATGCTAAGACCTGCCATATACCTATTTTATTGCTAACTGCATTAGGAGGAAATGAAGATTTGATAAAAGGACTAGAGTTTGGGGCAGATGAATACATTAGCAAACCTTTTTCCTTATACCATTTGAAACTGCGAATCGAAAAATTGATTCAATATAAGGTACAATTAAGGGAATATTTTTCAAAAAATAGTACCCTTCCAAAAAAAGATATTGAAATCTCCTCAAGAGATAAGGAATTCTTGAGTAAAATTATAGAGATAATGGAACAGAACATGGCTGATTCAAATTTCGGCGTGCAAGAACTAGCTGATACAATGACTTTAAGTTCTGCTCATTTCTACAGGCGATTAAAACAACTTACAGGGCAAATTCCTAATGTTTATTTAAGAAATTTTAGATTGCAGAGAGCTGCAGAATTATTGAGAAAAAATGAAGGGCATAATGTGACCGAAGTGATGTATCAAATAGGGATAGAGTCTAATTCTTATTTTTCTACTGCTTTTAAAAAATTACATGGTGTTTCTCCTTCAGAATATTTAAAGAAAAATGTCAATACTCCAATCAAGTTAGATACCAGCCAAGGGGGTTTAACGACTGGAGAATAAAATAATATTATCGGTTTTCCCCACCTTTGGAACAGTAAAAAATAGAGCTGTTCTTTTTGAATCACTTTCTAACAACAACAGTCTTACTACTGGATATTTTGACTTTTCGTTGCTCCGACTTGCGAAGTTTTCAAAACTTAGTAAGTCTAAACTGCTAGAAAACAGAGAATTAAACTTCCCAAGTCTTGAAGACTTTTTAAGTTCTAGAACAAATGTCCAGTAGTAAGGAATTACTGTTTACTCTATTCTTGCGAGTGAAAAAAGCAAGAAATTGATGGAATTCAGCAAAAAAATGATGGAAATAAGAAAGCCCTTTTCTTAATTGTTAAGCTACATTTGTTAAACTTTTACCCTAATTATTAGGAAAAAAGTATTGCATTGAATATTGAAAACATCATAATATAATCAACTTATTAAACTCAACTATTTATGAAATTAACTTTATCTAGCATACTGCTTTTTATTGCTTTTGGGCTATTTGCCCAAGAATCCAATATTAGCGGTAAAGTAACAAATGAACAAGGGGAAATGCTCATCGGCGCTACTGTTCAAGCCAAAGGCACTTCTGTTGGGACTACGACCGATATTGATGGGAAGTTCTCCCTTTCAGTTCCAATTGAAACCACTACTTTAATAGTTAACTATACAGGCTATAAGGACTTAGAAGTAAATATTAGAGGAGTATCTGTAATCGATATAGTGCTAGAAGAAGGTCTGGTTTTGGACGAAGTGGTAGTAGTAGGATATGGAACGCAAAAGCGATCAGATTTAACTGGGGCTATTGGATCTATCAAAGGAGAAGGATTGGACAAACTTCAGGTCGGAGATCCTTCTCAACTAATTATGGGCCGAATGGCTGGTGTAAGGGTCGAATCTAGTGGAGGTAGCCCAGGAGCTAGTACTAATATTGTAATTAGAGGAGTTTCCTCCTTGACAAATTCCGATCCATTATTTGTTATTGATGGGATGTTAACAGATAATATGGATTTTTTAAATCCATCTGATATCAAATCGATTCAAGTGTTAAAAGATGCATCTGCTGGTGCAATTTACGGATCAAGGGCTGCCAATGGGGTGGTCATCGTTACAACCAATGATGGCACAGGAGTTGAAGGTGTCAATGTAGATTTCGAAACAAGTTATGGAAACCAATCTCAAATTAAAAAACTGGATTGGATTTCAGGAGCAGAATATGCAGATTTAAGAAATAAATTGGCAATTGCAAACACTCCAGAAGGAGAGCAACCTAATTTATTACCTGGTTTTAACGAATTTTTGGACCCTTCTGTTAATACCATCATTGATGATATAGCCATTTCAGATGCGCCTATAAGAAACTCCTCTGCTAAGGTTTATGGAAATGCTGGAATCGTAAATTTTAATATTTCAGCTAATTGGTTAGATCAGGAAGGAATAATCGTTGCTTCTGATTTTGATAGAAAGACGTTTCGGGCCAATATGAATATAGATTTAGGAAAATTGCAGATAGCGGAAACATTTACCGTTTCAAGTACCTATAGAACAAAAAATACCATTTGGAATTTAGGAAACAATATACTGCCTACCATTCCATTCCTAAACCCTGCCAATGAAGGCGGATACGGTGGTGCATCTCAGGAATTACACATGCAAGACGGGAATAACCATATAGGAAGAGCCCTTCTTCAAGATCGTCATGAAACCAAGGACAATCTTTTGGGTGGTTTGAATGTTAGCTACGAAATTATTGAAGGTCTTAAAGCCAATGTAAACATGGGTATTCAATATTTCAATACTTCAGATTACACCTTTAACCCTACTTTCTTTATATCCAACAATTTAGATGCAAACAAACAGACTCCTGAATTAATCGATAGGACTTCTAAATACCAAAACCAACTTATAGAAGGTACGCTAAATTATCAGAAATCATTTAGTAAGCATTCAGTTGAACTACTTGCAGGGGTTACTTCCCAAAAAACGGAAACTGACAGAGCCGTTATATGGGCTTCAGGGTTTCCTTCTAATGACATAAGACAGGTGAGTGCGGCAAGTACAATCGTTCAAGCCCAAGGTACAGAAGTAGTTAGTGCTTTACGATCTGTATTTGGTCGATTTAATTACAACTATGCTGGGAAATACTATTTAAGTGGTACTGTCCGTAGGGATGGTTCCTCAAGGTTTTCCCGAGAAAATAGATATGGCGTATTTCCATCCGTATCTGCTGCTTGGACCATCTCCAAGGAAAACTTCTTAATAGACAGTGAAATAGTGAACAACTTAAAAATCAGAGGAAGTTATGGAGAATTAGGCTCTCAAAATGTTGGGGATTATGCCTTTATTCCGGTTTTGAATATAAATAGTGATGCCGTTTTTGGAACAGGCCAAGTCCGAATCCCTGGTGTTTCACAAACCGTTTTTGCGAACCCTAATCTTGTTTGGGAAACCACAAAATCCTATAATGTTGGGTTAGATTTAGCACTGTTCGATTATAAATGGACTTTTACTGCTGATTACTTTGATAAAAAGTCTGAAGATATTTTGGTGTCCCTTAGAATACCACCCACTTCTGGCACCAACATACCTGTTCCTCAAAATGCAGCATCTATACAAAATAAAGGTTTGGAATTAGCTGCAGTATATAGTGATAATTTTGGAGCGTTTAATTTTAATTTAGGTGGAAACCTTACCTTCTTATCAAATGAGGTACTTGCATTAGGGGACAATATCGCTCCTATTACAGCGGGTGTTGGGTCAACTGCCAGTCAAACACGGACAGATGTAGGTGCGCCGGTAGCCAGTTTTTACGGTTATAATGTGATAGGTATTTACCAAACCATGGCTGAAGTGGAGGCGGATGACAATGCTGATCCAAATGCACAACCGGGAGATTTTATTTATGAAGACCTAGATAATAGCGGAGCATTAACAGCAGATGACCAAAAAGTTTTAGGAAGTTACATGCCAGACATAGAATATGGATTCACACTCGACGCAAATTATAAAAGTTGGGATATCAATATGATTTTTAATGGGGTTGCTGGAAATGAAATCTATAATAATGGAATAGGTAGGAATTTGTTAAACCTGGGAAGTAATATGACCAGAGAGGCATTGAATTATTGGACTCCTGAAAATACAGATACCAGAATACCAAGAATTGGCGGTGGTGCTAATAACGGCAGAGTGAGTTCTTTTCATATAGAAAGTGGGGCGTATTTCAGACTTAGAAATGTCCAAATCGGATATACGCTTCCACAAAGGCTATTGGAAAAATGGAATATTAGAAAAATAAGAGTTTATGGATCTGCCCAGAATTTGTTTACAATATCTGATTATTCAGGCTACTACCCAGAAATTGGAAGGTCTTTTGATGATGAGCTAAGAGTGGTTGACAATAATAATTTACTCTTCTTTTCAGGGATAGATCAGTCTTCGTATCCTGCTGCAAGAACAATCATGATTGGCTTACAAGTTGGCTTATAATTTAAAGGCATAATTAATAAAAAAGAATAAAATGAAAAAATATATTTTAACCTTTCTCTGCTTCATCTTCCTGTTAGGATGTGAAAAAGATTTGTTGGATCAAGCAAACCCCAACACCTTAACTCCAGATATTTTTTGGAAAACCGAAGCGGATGCTACATCAGCTATAATAGGAACTTATAGTCCGCTATCTACTATATTTTACCATGGTAGAATATGGTATATAGTTGAATTGTCAAATTCTGATGAAATTTGGAATCCCGGCGGTATTGGCGGGGATTTAAGACACTATAACGGAAACCCCAACGACGGTAATTACGCTAATGCCTTTGCAGAAATGTGGAAGGTGATCTTTAGAGCTAATCTCGTATTGCAAAATGTACCTGGTATTGAAATGGATGCCAGCTTAAAAGATAATATTTTAGGCGAAGCTTATTTCTTAAGAGCTTTAAATTATTTTGTTCTGGTCAATCATTTTAGGAATATTCCATTGGTAACAGAACCTGCCGCCAGTTTGGAAGCGACCCAGCAAGCACAAGTAGATCCCAGCTTGGTTTGGGATCAAATAAAAGCAGATCTTACTACAGCCATTACCCTATTACCAACCTCCTGGGATGACAATAATAAAGGACGTGTTTTTAAAGGTTCCGCATCAGCGCTTTTAGGAAAGGCTCATTTATATTTAGAAGAATGGGGACCTGCCTCAGCTGAATTTAAAAAACTGATAGATGGAAACTATGGCACCTTTGACTTAATGGAAAACTTTGGAGATAATTTCAAAGAATCCTCTGAGAATAATATGGAGTCACTCTTTGAAATTCAATTCGATAAGACAGGAGCCTGGACAGCTGGTTGGGGATCAGATGTGCCTTCAACAGCTAGATATAGTTCAATGGATTTTGACCATGCAAATTACGAGATGAATCCATGGGTTTTAGATTTGTTCTTGCAAGAAACAACCAACGGTGGGCTTATGGATCCACGAGCGAAGGAAACATTGGTTTGGGACTATCCGGAAGCTGAACACTTTGATGGCATTCTATTTTCAGAAAAGTTTGCTACTCAATTAACAGATTTTGCAGCAGATCCAACTAAAAGAAGACCCGTAAGAAACGCTAAGTTTATAGCACCTAATGGCGGACAACCTAGAGCAGCTTTTAATACAAATGGAAATAATAAAAGAATTATCCGATTTGCAGATGTGTTATTAATGCACGCAGAAGCTGAAAATGAAGCTAGTGGTCCTACTGCTGATGCTTATGCATCTATTAATCGAGTACGCGCCAGAGTGGATATGCCAGAAATTCCAGCAGGTTTGTCTAAAGATGTTTTTAGACAACGTGTCCGTGATGAACGAACCTTGGAACTTTGTAACGAGTCTCAAAGACCATTGGATTTATTAAGATGGGGACTGTCACCTAGCAGATTTGTTGACGATCCATCTTTAAGACCTAACGCGCTGCTTTATGTGCCAGGAAGAGAATATTTCCCTATTCCTCAATTGGAGATTGCTACCAATCCAAACATGGTGCAAAACCCAGGATATAATTAAAAAAGAAATTATAATTCTTTTATTTTTGAGGTTTTTAATATAGAAAAAGGAGTCATTGATTTTAGTGGCTCCTTTTTTCAACTTAGCACAATTGTATATGTACCCTATTTCTTTTAAAAATATTGGTCTTCAGGCACTTTCCTATTTGGTAGTTGTAATGATATGCTCTTGTAATTTATCAAATAATAAGGATGCTTCGAATCAAACTTTCTTTAAAGAAATATCGGGTACTGAAAGCGGTATTGCGTTTACCAATACTATTACCGAAAATGACTCTTTAACTTATTTTAAATTCCCCTATATCTATATGGGCGGTGGAGTAGCCATTGGAGATATCAATAATGATGGTCTATCTGATGTGTTCCTTACAGGAAATATGGTTGCCAATAAGCTATACCTCAACAAAGGAAATATGGAATTTGAAGACATTACTTCCTCCGCCAATATGGAAGGTGATCAGCGATGGTACACCGGTGTGACCATGACCGATATCAATAATGATGGATTTCTGGATATTTATCTCTCCGTTTCTGGAAAATATGAAGACTCCAGAAACCAACTTTTTATCAATAATGGAGACCAGACTTTTACCGAAAAGGCAGCAGATTTTGGTATTGATGATGCTTCTAATTCTATACAATCTACCTTTTTTGATTATGATAATGATGGGGATATTGATTTGTTTGTAGCCAATTATCCCTTGGTTGAGTTGAGTCAGGGTAATCAATTCTATGCTGAAAAGATGCGGGAAAATGATTACCAAGAAAGCGCCCATCTGTATCGGAATGATGGGGATGGTCTTTTTAAGGATGTTACTGCCGAGGCTGGAGTACAAAATTTTGGACTCACTTTGGGTTTGGTCGCCACGGATTTTAACAATGATGGGTTGACAGACCTCTACCTTTCCAATGATTTCAATGTTCCCGATTACTTTTACCTCAATAATGGTGATGGAAGCTTCCGAGAAATTTCAAAAGAAGGAATTGGACATACGTCCATGTTTGGAATGGGAATCGACGCTTCAGATTTTAATAATGATGGGCTGGTCGATTTAATTCAGGCGGATATGTCACCAGAAGACTATGTGCGTTCGAGAGTGAATATGGCCAGCATGAGTCCCCAAAATTTCAATGAGGGGGTTTCGTTAGGTTTTCACTATCAGTACATGCAAAATAGCCTTCAGGTAAATAGCGGTATTGATTCCGATAATAAGCCCATTATGAGTGAAATTTCAAGATTAGCAGGAGTCGCTTCTACTGACTGGAGCTGGTCAACGCTGTTTGCTGATTTGGATAATGACGGTTGGAAAGATATCTACATCACCAATGGAATGAAACGAGATGTCAATGACAATGATGTGAACAATAGAAGTAAACCAACGTCTTTTAAGCAAGCATTTAACCTAGAAATCACGGACTATAAAAGTCAACCTATTGCCAACTACGTTTATCAGAACCAAGGTGACTTTGCTTTTGTGAAAAAAGGGGAAGATTGGAATCTGGATTTTGAGGGTTTTTCTAATGGGATGTCTTATGGTGATTTGGATAATGATGGAGACTTGGATCTGGTCATTAATAATATCGACCAAACCGCCTCCATGTTTCAAAATGAGACCCAAGGAAGCAACTATTTGAGGATTTCATTGAGAGGCCCTAAGCAAAATACCATTGGAGTGGGGGCTAAAGTAACCGTAGAATCAAGTGAGACTACTCAATATCAGGAACTAACGCTTACCCGAGGTTTTCAGTCGAGTGTGGAACCTGTTCTACATTTTGGTCTGGGTTCAAATGCTATCATAGAAAAAATTCATGTTATTTGGCCAGACGGAAAAGAACAAATGTTGGCTAATCCACCCGCCAATACTTTAATGGAAATAAACTATGTTAACGCAATAAATCCTACAACGAAAAAGATAAAAATCAATCGCTCTTTTAAAGATATTACGGTATCCTCGAATATTGCATTTACCCACAAGGAAGATTTATTTGATGATTATAAATCAGAGCCACTATTACCCTACAAGTATTCTATGTTGGGTCCTGCGCTTACGAAAGGAGATATTAATGGAGATGGTCTGGATGATTTTTATGTGGGCGGTGCTTCAGGAATATCAGGGGCATTATTTATTCAGCAGGAAGATGCCAAATTTATAGAAATGCAAGGGCCTTGGCAAGAGGACCTGCTTCAAGAAGAGGTAGGTGCTGTTTTTTCTGATTTTGACAATGATGGAGACCAAGACTTATATGTCGTTGCTCATGGAAATAAATACCAAGACCATAAGGATCAATTGTATATAAACCTTGGTACTAATTTCGTCCGGTCGTTATCTGCACTTCCGAGTGAATTGATAGCAGGCAAATCCGTTGCCGTTTGTGATTTTGATAAAGACGGTCTAAAAGATATTTTTATTGGTGGGCGAAATACGCCTGGAAAGTATCCTTTTCCAGCATCCAATTTATTGCTAAAAAACCTTGGCGGAAAAGACAGCGCCTTGAAATTTAAAGAAGTAATTAATGCTGAAACAGACGGCCTTTCTGAACTTGGAATGGTTACAGACGCGATATGGACTGATATAGATGGAGATAGTTGGGAAGATTTAATTTTGACCGGGGAATGGATGCCCATCACTATATTCAAAAACAATAAAGGTCGCTTAATAAATATAACCAAAAAATGCGGATTGGAAGAAAGCTTAGGATGGTGGAATACCCTTAAAAGCGTTGATGTTGATAATGATGGTGATTTGGATTTAGTGGCTGGAAATCTTGGACTTAACCATAAATACAAAGCTACCCTTGATTCTCCATTTGAGGTTTACTCGGCTGATTTTGATGAAAATGGGGACAATGACATCGTGTTAAGTTATAATAAAGGAAAAAAGAAAGTGCCTTTAAGAGGCCGGGAATGTTCAGCTCAACAAGTCCCAGCAATTGCAAAAAGATACCGCACTTTTAGGGAGTTTGCCAAAGCAGACTTACTTGAAATATATGGAGAGAGAATGCTCCAAGAGGCATTGCATTATCGAGCCAATACTTTTGCACATAGTTGGTTTGAAAATGAAAACGGTCGATTCTCGCAGAGCCATCCACTTCCAATTAGAACCCAGTTTTCGCCCATTAATGCCATAGAAACGATTGATTATAATGGGGATGAATTTCCCGATTTATTAGTAGCTGGTAATTTATATCAAGCGGAAGTGGAAACGCCACGTTCCGATGCTGGATTGGGTTTGGTGTTGGTTGGATCTTCCGAGGGTTTTCAAGAAGTTCGGCCAAACGAAAATGGATTACTTTTTAGAGGAGACTTAAAGGCAATAGTTCCTATTCAATTAGCCCATGCAAAAAAAGGTTATTTGTTAGGCTCAAATAATGGGAAATTGCGACTAATAGAATTTGTGAAACAAAAAAAACCTTTGGTGATAAATTGATTAAACGATTAGGAATGAGATATAAATAAATGTTACAATTTAGGGTGAGGATTTTTTTCTTTAGACGACTTGAAAAATTAGGAGTTTATCTGGTATAAGTGACTAATTTTTCAAGGAAGTATAAAGGAAAAAAGACCAGCCTAAAAGTAATAGTTATTTGTTTCTCATTCCTTAGAGTAGTTGTAGGTTAAATTGAAAATCTATGGAACGATGAAAAAATCAGAAATAGTCGTCCAGGTATAGAATTTTTTTTAAAACAAATATATTTTAAAGCGCTCATTTCTGCTTGCAGAACATAACCTTTTTATGCCTATTGGCTACATAAGAGATTGTATTTTAATTGGTATATATCATAAATAGTAAGTGCTCAATGCTGGTCAGGAGACCAGCGGATACAGGGTTCAAGTCCGGAGACTTAAACCATCGAACACCGATATTTTAAGTCTCTAGACTTGAAATCAATATCCCTGTCGTCTCCTGACGACCATGTATAGAGCACTTAGCCCTAAATATTACCTTTTTTTTATAGGCTTAATGTTGTTTAGTTAAGCCTTATACTTTTTAAATGAAATAAATTTATAATAATGAACAAGTTATTTATTATCCTACTGCTCATTTTTAATATAACGCTTTATGCGCAAGAAAAAAATGGCAAGAACATGGATGAAATGTGGGGAGACCAAAAAGAAATTAGTGGCTCAAAAGGTGCCAAAAGAGCAGCCCTTTTTGACAATGGAAATTACGCTATGTTCATTCATTGGGGGACTTACTCTAATATAGCCAATAAATGGAAAGGTAAAACTTATTACGGGATTTCAGAATGGATTATGAACCCACGTAGAGCAAATATTTCGCCAGCCGAATATATGGAACATGCCAAAACATTCAATCCTGTTAATTTTAATGCTAAAGCTATTGCAAAATTGGCAAAAGATGCAGGAATGAAGTATGTAGTTATTACCAGTAAACATCACGACGGTTTTGCGATGTATGATTCTAAAAGCAATGATTTTAATATTGCTAAAGTATCCAAATTTGGTCGTGACCCAATGAAAGAATTAGCAAAAGAGTGTAGAGCACTTGGTTTAGGTTTTGGTTTTTATTATTCTCATAACCAAGATTGGACTTTCCCTGGAGGAAATGGAGGCCCAAAACAAACAGCCAATGGAATGGCAGCGGATTTTGATTACTATTTTAAAGAAAAATGTTTACCTCAAGTAAAAGAAATTACAACCGAATATGGAGATATATCAATGGTTTGGTTTGATACGCCCGGTGACATGGAAAAGAAATATGTGGCAGAATTGGTAGCCGTTGTTCGCAAAAACCAACCTATGGCAATGATTTCAGGTCGAGCGGGTCATGGTTTAGGAGATTATAAGTCCTTTGGTGATATGAATATCCCAATAGAAAATATTGATGGACTTTGGGAGACGGTAGATGTTACCAACGACTCATGGGGTTATGCTTGGTATGACCAAAATTGGAAAAGCCCAAAACGAATTTTAAAAAGTGTGATTTCTACTGTAGCAAGAGGAGGTACTTATATGTTGAATATCGGACCCGCACCTGACGGTTCGATTCCAATGGAAGCCCAAGATGCGCTAAGAAAATCGGGAGACTGGATTGAGAAATATCCGCAAGTGATTTATAGTGTAGGTGCCTCACCGTGGGGACGTGAAATGGCTTGGGGAGATGTTATTGTTGCTGCTAATGGCAAGCTAAATTTATGTATTTACAATTGGCCTATGGACGGAAAAATTGTTTTGCCCGGTTTACAAAATACTATCAAAAAGGCTAAGTTATTGGTCAATGGTAAACGCAAAAAGTTGAAAACCAGTCAAAAAAATGGATGGACGACGATTCATCTACCTGCCAAAAGACCTGAAAAGTTAATATCCGTGGTAGAAGTAGCCATCGAAGGACCTATTAAAGTAAACCATTCTCTATCTTTAGACCCAAGTTATCCTACCCGTTTTTCCGTTGCCTTTGCAAAAGGCAAAAATTGTACGATAAAAGAAAAACAATGGATGGAAAAATTTGGTGAATGGAAACACATCGAACAAGCACAAGACTGGACGGATGCGAGCAAAGTTACCTGGGAAGTGGACATAATGCAACCTGGTTATTATCAAATAGACTTAAATTACGCAGGAGATGGAAAAACCGTGTGGCGGATGGATTCATCGGAAGGCGATTGGGTTCAAAATCAGCAGAATGGTTCACATGTCTATAAATACTATGAAATGGGCTTGATGAAATTTAATAAAGCAGGAAAGCACAAAGTGAGTGTTTCTTTTGTGGAAGGAAATGCAGAGAAGGCTAGTTTAAAGGAGATTCGATTTACGCCTTTGGAGAGTTTGGAGTAGCTATCCTCGATTGGGGCAGGGGTGATTGGTTCAGAAATCATAAATCAAAATTCATAAATCATAAATCATAAACCTGCTAATTAGGCAAAATCAGACAGATTTACGATTTATGATGTAAGATATATGATTTAAGATTTGCTCATACCGTCCAAATCTTAGGGTAAAATCAGCAGATAACTGGAAATTACCTATGAAAAATTACCTAAAAATAGAACCAATCACCCCTGCTATTGGGGAGGAAGCGGCTTTTTGATGTGCAAGTTTTAGTTTCTTAAAAGCCGTTTGAAACCAACAAATTGTCGATATTTTAAAATGTCGATAATTTTTAAGTTCAAATACAAGTATCAAGTTCAAGTTTAAAATTCCCTCCGTATGAGGTTTGAAATTTGAGTTTAAGCTTGACGCTTGAACTTGAGTTCTATTTAGTTTCTAATCAATAAACTTCTGCGCAAATGTGGCAGGAAATCACAAATCTCAACCAATTTATGGTACTGGCTTCGCCAGATTAGGAACGAGACAGAAATAAAATTCACCCCATTAAAAGGTATGGACTAGCCAATAAAAAATTAAGCATGAAATTTAATCTACTCCTATTACTTATTTATATAATAATGTCCATTTCTTGCACACCTGAAATTAGGCATCAGAAGCCAGAGGAACGGAATGCAACTCAACCAAATCTCCTCTTCATTTTTGCGGATGATTGGGGATGGGGCGATTTAAGTTGCCATGGTCATCCTTATGTCAAAACGCCTAACATAGACCGTCTTGCACGTGAAGGAACTGATTTTCATAGATTTACGGTGGCTAGCGGTGTTTGCTCGCCAAGTAGAACGGCAATTATGACAGGGCAATTTCCTGCCAGACATAATATAGATGGTCATTTTGCTTGGGTGCCAGATAATGCTAGGAGAAATATGCCTGATTGGTTAGATTATGAAACCACACTCTTGCCAAAAATATTACAACAAAGTGGATATGCAACCGCTCATTTTGGAAAATGGCATCTTTCAAATAATATGATTCCAGATTCTCCTTTGCCCAGTAGGTATGGTTATGATACCTATGGTGCTTTTAACTGTGCTGGAGAGCAAATCCCAGTACATGAAGATGCTAATAGTGCTATTTCGTTTATTAAGAAAAGCAACAAAGAAAATAAACCTTTCTTTATTAATTTGTGGATTCATGAGCCTCATACTCCTCATCATGTAATACCGAAATACCAATGGCGATTTCCAAACCTTGAAGAACCCGATAATATTTATGCTTCCATTTTATCTCATGCGGATGATAGAATTGGACAGGTGTTAGATGAACTGGATCGGCTTAATTTGACTGAAAACACACTGGTCATTTTTAGTTCGGATAATGGTCCGGCTAGATCAAGCAACGATAGTAAAGAAATGAGTCTTATGTTTGATTCAGCAACGGGTGCGGGTTTTGGCATTGAGGCTTCTAAAGGAATTACTGGCGGAAGGAGAGGATATAAAGCAGCGCTTTTTGAAGGAGGAGTTGGCGTTCCGTTTATTGCTCGTTGGCCGAAAAAAATTAAGGCAGGAAGTATTGACGATATCTCGTTGATGTCAGCCGTAGACTTGTTGCCTACTTTTTGCGAAATCGCTGGCGCCAAACTACCAGAATCATATAAGCCAGATGGGATTAGTCAAGTTTCTACCCTTCTCGGAAAAACATATCCGCTAAGGACCAAACCCCTTTTTTGGAAAATGGGCGCCAATTGGCCTGCACCAAAAAACAGACCAGACCATTGGGTCTCTTATGCTATTGTTGATCAAAATTGGAAACTAGTCGCTAACAGAGATTTTAGCTATTATGAGCTATATGATATCGTGACGGATGTTTATGAGAAAGTTGATCTAAAAGAGACGAACTCAGAGGTAGTAGAAAATCTGATAAATAAAATAAGGGAATGGAAAAATGGCCTTCCTGAAAAACCAGACAAAAAATTGTTTTCTAGTGAGCGATAAAAGCTGTCATGTATAAACAGGGAAAAAGTAAAATAATTTTTGGTCATATGGAATGAATGGAAATCAGAAGCACCAGAGTGAGAAGAAAACAAGAATTGTGTTAAAATAATGGAAATTAGAATTGAAAAATAAATCTATGCAATAATGAAATTGAAACTTCTAGTCATTGTCGCTTTGTTTGGACTTTCTTCATGTGCTCATAGGCAAGAAGCGGAACCAAAAGAAAAATCCATTCAAGTGAGCGGGATATATCCCCACCTGGCCTACTATAATAACGAAGGTGAATGCGGAACAGGGGCAGTCGTTTCTTGGGCAGACAGGCTCTGGGTGATTACTTATGGTCCACACTTGCCTCATGGATCAAGTGACAAATTATATGAGATCACTCCTGAGCTAAAACAAATCGTAAGGGAGGAAAGTATAGGCGGAACACCAGCAAATAGGATGATACACAAAGAGAGTAACCAATTGTTTATTGGGCCTTACTCCATAGATGAAAATAGAAATGTGAAAGCGATGCCTTATAGGGAAATGCAAGGCCGTCATACTGGTAATGCAAGACACCTTTTCGACCCTGCTGGAAAGATCTATTATGGCACTATGGAAGAAGGTTTTTATGAGGTAGATGTAAAGACACTTAAAGCTACGATGCTATATCAGGATAGCAATAAGCCTAAGGAAGAAAATAAAGACCATAATGCGACTGATGTAAATCCTGCAAATGCAACTTTGCCAGGAGCTCATGGAAAAGGGCTGTACTCTGGTCAAGGAGTAATGGTATATTCCAACAATGGGGAAGCATCCAAAATGGCACTCAAACAATTTGATATAGAGGCAGGCGTTCTGGCTGAATGGGATGGCAAGGACTGGAAAGCCGTAAGAAGAAATCAGTTTGTAGAAGTAACAGGTCCTGGGGGAATATATGGAAATGCCAATCCCAAATCTGACCCGATTTGGGCTACAGGATGGGATCATAAGTCAGTCCTTTTGGGAGTGCGTGATGCGCAAACAGGATGGAATTTCTATCGACTTCCAAAAGCAAGCCATAGTTACGATGGTGCCCATGGATGGAATACTGAATGGCCAAGAATTAGGAATATTGGAACAAAGGAAAAACCGGATTACCTGATGACCATGCATGGATTGTTCTGGCGATTTCCGGGCACATTTACTAAGGATAATTCAGCAGGAATTCGGCCAAGATCATCTTATTTAAAAGTAATAGGAGATTTTACTAGATGGAATGACCAATTGGTTTTTGGTTGTGATGATTCAGCCCAAAAAGAATTTTTAAACAAAAGAAAAGTTAAGGGAAATATAGAAGGTCCAGGGCAATCCAATTCAAACCTTTGGTTCACTTCCACAGACAAACCTGATCAACTTGGCCCTAACACCGCTGCTGGTGCAGTTTGGTTGAATGAAAACGTAAAATCAGGAGAAAGCTCCGAACCATTTCTCTTTTCAGGTTGGGACAAAAGAATAGCATGGATTCATAACGCAGGCAATCAATCGGTCGAATTGACCTTTGAAATAGACAAATTAGGTAATAATCAATGGGCATCATTAAAGTCTGAGATAATTGAAGCCAATTCTTCGAAAATCATTGCATTTAGCAAGGAAGAAAAAGGAGAATGGGTAAGGCTTACTTCAAATATAAATTCCAAACTCACAGCACATTTTTCATATACTCAAACAGATGACAGAATAACCGATTCGAACCGCATGTTTAGTGGGATTACCAATGCTGGAGAAGATGAAATTGTTGGAGGATTAATGTACGGATTAGGCGATAACAGAAGAGTTTTGGGTATATCTGCCAGAAAAAACGGGCAAAATTCAGGTTATTATGAGCTGGGAGCGGACTTGAAGTTGGTAGCAAAAAGTGATGCCAAAACCCAGCAATTTATTAAGGACAAATTTGCAATACCAGAGAATGTCGTGACAGTAGAAGAATCTTCGGTATTGATAGTGGACGACAAAGGTCGTCGCTGGAGGTTACCACGCGGAGACAAAGCTTTTGATGACCTTATGAATAATGCACAAGTCAGGATTTGTAGAGAAGTAGCTACTGAACGGGACTTACTCAATTCTCATGGTACTTTTTATGAGCTTCCTGCCGAAAACGCCGACGGTTTTGCTAAGATTCGTCCTGTGGGCTCTCATAATTTTAGAATACACGATTATGCTTCTTATAGAGGCATGTTGGTAATGACAGGAATCAATCCGGACAAAGGGCAAGAAAATCCACATGTGATTCTTTCGGATGACGGAAATGCAGCCGTATGGGTAGGTGTTATTGATGACCTGTGGAAAATGGGTAAACCAACGGGAAAAGGTGGCCCTTGGAAAAATGTTGAAGTAAATGCAGGAGATAGTTCTGATCCATACTTGATCGGATTCTATGATAAAAAGGTGATGACCCTTAGCCATACATCCAAAGAAACTGTGACAATTACAGTAGAAGTTGACCCCATTGGTCATGGCCCATGGATGATTTATAAGAAATTTGCTGTGGCTTCTGGTGAATCACTTACCTATGAATTTCCAAATGATTTTCAGGCAAGATGGATTCGCTTTAAGACAGATATGGATTGTAAGGCAACTGCTTGGTTGGAGTATAATTAGCGTCTTCCTAAAAAGACGCTTACAACGCAAAGAATATGAAAAACTTGTTATACATTTTTGTGCTTCTTTTTTTTTCTTTTTCTGCCTGTCAGCAAAAAGAAAAGGAAATCAGTTATGGATGGGATAAGAGATCGTGTCCATGTTCATGATTTGCAAGCTACAATCCTCAATCAATTGGGATTCAATCATGAAAAACTAACGCATCATTTTCAAGGTCGAGACTTTAGATTGACCGATGTGGCTGGAAAGGTTATTCGAGATATAATTGTTTAAAAAAATGAAAATCATCTTTATCTAAACTGGCGAAACTATTGTATTTAGAAACAACACTAATAATAATTATGAATGAATATAAATTTATATGCTTATTACTCCTTGTGGTTTTTATGAGTTCTTGCAAAAAGAACAAGCCGGTATTGCTTATTAGTGATGGGACTATTTTCGAACCAAAAGAATACTTCCCGAAATTCAGCTGGAGTACCACACCAATGTATTATATGTTTGGTGATAGAGATCGGGTTTTGAGTGTCGATGAGGTAGCGTTTATCGCTGCACGAACAGACTTTATCTGTATTGAAAAATCACATGGATACAATGAGTTGGGAGCTGCAGAATTAGGAGCAAAGCATGAAGCCGCAGCTTTTAAAAAGATAAAGCCAAACATCAAGGTGCTCTTTTATTTTAACTCGGCATGGGCCTGGCCATTTACTTCTTACAACAAGAATTTTACACCAGAAACGATCGGTAATTATCCTGAGCTTAAAAAATTTCTGCTTATAAATCAGGAAACAGGCGAGTTAAATGATCGTCGGAATACTTATAGCTTTGATGTGCTGAATCCAGAATTCCGCAAGTGGTGGGTTGAAACAGTTGCCAAAGGAGTTGAAGAATCGGGTTGTGATGGAGCTTTTATAGATCAAATGCATGGCTTTTTCTTTCTTCGTGAAGATAAGAAAGAAGAAGTGCTTAAGGCTCAGGGCGAATTGTTTAAAGAATTAAAAAAGAAACTGGGACCGGGTAAAATAGTGCTTGGAAACAACGCCAACGATGATATTGCAAAATATGTGTATCCACATATAGATGCCACGATGTTTGAGCACTACAGCAGCAAACTTACCACTAAAGAAAACCTGTTGAAAGAATGGGATGACCTATTGAAAAATGCAAAAGAGGGAAAAATGTCAGTCTATCGTTTTGGTTTCGAACATGATATAGACATTCCAGATCGAACAGATAAGAAAACATATTCTAAAGAAATGGAAAAGCTTTCCAAAGAAAACCTGGAGTTTTATTTGGCAAGTTACCTGATAGGAGCACAGCCTTATTCTTATTTCCAGTATGGTTGGGGTTGGAATTTGTCTGATGGGTCACTGGTGGATCATTCGGATCTCTTAAAGCCCTTGGGTGTTCCCAAAGCCGCTTATAAAAGGACAGATCCTGAAAGATGGGAATTTACACGGGAATTCGAGCATGCCAGTGTTTGGATCAATACTGAAAGCAGAGAGAGCAAAGTTACATGGAGATAAAGCTTCTATTAATGTTTTCAACAAGTTTTTAGACTAGATAATAATTATGAAATCGGTAATCAACATAGTATATATATTTTCCCTTTTGATATGCTTTTCATGCCAGAATAAAGCGGTAACAATATATGTTGATGTGAATGGGGATGATACTGCTTTAGGTACCAAAATGTCTCCTGTGAAATAAACTATTTATCATGACACAAAATAAAACGAAAATTCTAGTGGCTATCGTAATGATGAGTATGCTAGCGCTCTTTCCTTCTTTTCTAAATGCACAGAGCGATATTGTTCCCAATTGGAAAATTAATCCAGATAAAGAACTGAATCCAAATACCAAATGGTTGCGAGATGCGAAATGGGGACTTTTCTCGCATTACATGGTACACCAACCTAGTGGGCCGATACCTGAAAACATGAATGGTGAGATATGGAATAAAAAAGTAAATTCATTTCAGATTAAAAAATTTGCTAACCAGTTATCCAAACTCAAAGTGCCTTATTTTTTTATAACCATTGGTCAGGGGGGAAATTATTACTGTTCACCAAATGCGACTTTTGAAAAATTATTTGGGCCGAGTAATGGAAAACTTTCCAGTCGTGATTTAGTACTTGAATTAGCAGAAGAGCTTGCTTCCCGAGGAATTAAAATGTGTGTTTATCTACCTGCTGTGGGACGCCATGATTCTACTGATGTGCAGCAACAATGGCGAGAGGTGATTACTGAATGGTCTGAAAGATGGGGCAATTTGATTTCTGCGTGGTGGATTGATGGAGCTGTATTCAAAAGTCCTGATGTATATAAAGCCTATACCGCTGCATTTAAATCAGGAAATCCAAATGCTATTGTATCCTATAATGTGGGCCCTGTAGGTATGAATCTAAAACAACTTGTTCCCGTAACGGAACATGAGGATTTTTTAGCAGGTGAGTGTGATTATACGCTTCCCACGTGCGGTACTACCCCTGAAGTATATAGAGAAAGAAAAGTTTGGAACACATTCGAATCAACGGATTTTTACAAGGGGCCTAATATTTCAGGTGACCAATTGCACTTCCTGAATTTTCTAGGCAACTGGTGGTCAACGGGCGAACCAAGGTTTGCTGATGAATTGGTAATTGGATGGACTCAGCATGTAATTGAAAATTCAGGTGCCGTCACCTGGGATCTACCTTTAAGTGATGAAGGTATTATTCCTGAGAACTATTTTAACCAGGTGAAAGCATTGAGTGAAAGCATAAATAGCACAGTCAAAAATTAAAATGAAATTTCTAAGAACACTTTTATTCGCTGGATTAGCTATATGTTCAGGGTGCAATCAGACTCCAAAGCTTAAGCAACCAGTCGATTATATAAATCCATTTATCGGTGCAAGCACCAATGTAGAAGATGCCGGTGCTTTACACGGTTTGGGCAAGACCTTTCCTGGTGCGACAACTCCATTTGGTCTCGTTCAGCTAAGCCCAAATACAATTACTGGTGGCGACAATGGTCCAGGTTATAGTTACGAACATACGACCATCGAAGGTTTTGCCTTTACGCAAATGAGTGGCATAGGCTGGTACGGTGACTTAGGTAATTTTTTAGTGATGCCAACTACAGGGGAATTGAAAACTTCATCGGGAAGAATAAGCCATCCAGAAGAAGGTTATCGTTCTCGATATTCCAAAGAAGATGAAGTGGCAAAGGCGGGTTATTATGCCACCACGCTCACTGATTATGGAATAAAAGCGGAAGCTACAGCAGCTCCACACAGTGGAATTCTTCGTTTTACGTTTCCAGAAAATAAACAGTCGCGCATACAGATTGATCTTGCTCGCAGAGTGGGTGGAACTTCCACAGAACAATATATAAAAGTGGTTGATGAAAATACCATTCAGGGTTGGATGAAATGTACACCCGAAGGTGGTGGTTGGGGCAATGGTGCAGGTCAGCCTTATTACACGGTTTATTTCTATGCCCAATTCAGCAAGCCATTATTGAATTACGGCATCTGGAGTGCGGATATACCAGATGATTGGACTCGTAAACGACAGGATATTGAGAGCGACCGATATCAAGAGCGTGTGAGTCTGGCTAAAGTGGAGAGAGGGCTTAAAGAAAAACAAGGTAAGCACTTGGGTTTTTTCACCGAATTTGAAACGGGAGCTGAAGAGCAAGTATTATTGAAATCAGGCATCTCATTTGTGAGCATGGACGGTGCTAAAAATAACCTCCTATCCGAAATTCCGGATTTCGATTTCGATAAAGTACGTGCCACAAGCTCACAATCATGGAATGAGGCCATTAGCAAAATAAGTGTGGAAGGAGGCAGTGAGGAAGATAAATCATGCTTTTATACCGCACTTTATCATACCATGATTGACCCACGAAGTTTCACAGACCTAGACGGGAGCTACACCGGAGGTGATCAGCAGATCCATCAATCCAATGGATTCACAAAGCGAACTATTTTCAGCGGATGGGATGTATTCAGAAGCCAATTTCCATTACAAAATATTATTAACCCAGAAGTGGTCAGCGACATGATTAATTCACTGGTAGAACTAGCAGATGAAAGCGGGAACGATTACCTGGAACGCTGGGAATTTATGAACGCTTACAGTGGCTGTATGCTTGGCAATCCTGCCATATCGGTTATGGTGGATGCTTACAACAAAGACATTCGAAGTTTCGATATTCCCAAGGCCTACCAGATGGCCATTAATACAAGTGAGCGATTCGGTAATCAGGAACTTGGGTTTTCGAATATTAAGAACAGTACGATATCTGCTACTTTGGAGTATGCCTATTTTGAATGGTGCATGTCTGTATTTGCCGATAGTCTTGGTAAAACAGAAGATGCTGAAAAATACAGGAAACTCTCAAAAAGCTACCGCAATGTTTTCGACCATGACAAAGGTTGGTTCCGTCCCCGAAAAGATGATGGAACGTGGGAGCCATGGCCAGAAAATGGACGGCTCACTCAAAATTATGGTTCCAGGGAAAGCAATCCCTATCAGCAAGGTTGGTTTGTGCCTCACGATATCGAGGGCTTAAGTGAGCTTCTGGGAGGAAAGGAAGCTGCCTTGTCTGACCTGACTAATCTATTCAACAATGTGCCTGAAGACATGATGTGGAACGATTACTACAACCATGCTAATGAGCCAGTGCATCATATTCCTCTTCTTTTCAACCGTCTGGGTGCACCCTGGCAGACTCAATTCTGGACCCGTCAAATTTGTAAAAGAGCCTATCATAACGCTGTCAATGGTCTCGTGGGAAATGAAGATGTGGGGCAAATGTCGGCATGGTACGTTTTGGCGGCTAGTGGTATTCATCCTGTGGCGCCTGGCGAAAACCGCTATGAGATTACCAGTCCTGTTTTTAATCGGATTGAAATAAAACTTGATCCAAAATATGCGAAAGGGGAAATCTTCACCATAGTTGCCAATAACAATTCGGATGAAAATATCTACATACAGTCGGCCAAATTAAATGGGCAAAACTGGAACAATTGCTGGATTTCTCATGAACAGCTTGCAGCAGGTGGAGTCCTTGAACTGGAAATGGGAAAACAACCCAATAAAGCTTGGGGTATTTCAATCTAAAAATGAAACCATTAAATTAAATAAATGTCTAATAAACTAATCTTCCTTTTTTGCTTTACATTATTTTCCAATTTACAAACGAAAGCACAAAAGAATGAACAGGCAATTGAAAGTATTCTTGTATATCAAAATGACACCAAGTTGGAATGGTTCCGCGATGCCAAATTTGGACTGTTTATGCACTGGGGGCCATCGAGTGTAAGGGGGACAGAGATTGGCTGGTCAAGGTACAGTCATCCGCTTGACCATGGCGATAGTACCGGTATTGTTCCCAACGAGGAATATGATAATCTCTACAAAAAATTCAATCCAGTAAAATTTAATGCGAATGCATGGATGAAGCTGGCAAAAAAGGCAGGTTTTAAATACATAGTCTTTACCGCTAAACACCACGATGGTTTCTCTAACTGGCACACAAAATTGCGTGATTATGGCATTGCTAATACTCCCTTTAAACGTGATATCTGTAAAGAGCTTTCAGATGCCGCACATAAATATGGATTAAAACTCGGTTGGTACTATTCTACTCGTGACTGGTCGCATCCAGACTACCATGTGGGAGATAATAAAAAATACAACGATTTTTATGAAGGGCAGGTACGTGAACTTCTTACAAATTATGGTAAAGTGGATATCATGTGGTTTGACCATACAGCAGGTAGCTGGGGAGATTATACTATCCTGCAATTGTTTGAAATGATGTATGGTCTACAAGGCGATAATCTTTTGGTGAATAATCGTGCCGCTAGGTTTATAAAAAAGGAAGAAGGGAAGAAATATGAACCGGATGCTCCTGAATTGAAGCAATTGGTTCTGGGAGATTATGATACTCCAGAGCAAAAAATCGGAAAATTTCAAACTCACAGGGCATGGGAGTCGTGCATGACCATGAACAAATGCAAAGATGGAGGTGGCTGGTCTTATCGCCCTGATTGCAGTACCATTTCCTACAAAGAGGCAGTTCAAACGTTGGTTCATACCGTTGTTGGTGATGGAAATTTATTACTAAATGTGGGACCAATGCCAACTGGTGAGTTTCCTGCCGATCAGGTGTCCGTCCTGAAAAAAATGGGAAAATGGTTGAAGAGAAACGGGGAAAGTATCTATGGGACACGTGGCGGTCCAGTTCCAAATGGTGAATGGGGAGGCATGACTTTTAAAGACAATAAAATCTATGTTCATATTTTAAAATGGCCAGAAGATGGTTCTCCTTTGGTTTTGCCCGCTTTGGCTGAAGAAATTATCGGTAGCAAAGGACTAAATGTTAAAAATCCTTCTGTAAAGCAAACTCCTGAGGGCGTTCAAATTGAACTTGCTTTAAAGAAGAGAGATAAAATTGATTCTATAATATTATTAGAAATAGAGTAAGAGTATGTTTAAAAAATTCACCTGATAATTTCTAAGAGCTTCGAAATATTATTCGGTTTCATCTTATTTGATGGTTTGATTGTTAAGATTGTTTGATTGTTAACCATTCAACAATCTTAACAATTAAACCATTTTGAATACCAAAAACGGCTATAAGACTGATAGTCAGTCTCTTGAAAATTTAAACATGCTCTAAGTAATTGATATGAAAAACTTATTGATACTAATATCCATTTTCCTATTTGTTTCCTGCCAACAATACTCAACTCAGGAAACTTTCAGTCCATTGGGAAATGGTAATGCCCCTCAAACTTTTGAGGAACTCTGGAAAGATTTTGATCCACAAAAAGAACCGCTGGATACCGAAATTTTATACGAATGGGAAGAAGAGGGAGTTATAATGAAAGTACTGCGTTACCGCATTGGAATTTTTAAAGGGCAGAAAGCCATGATGGCAGCTATTTACGGATATCCAAAAGGAGCAAAAAAACTACCGGGGCTGGTTCAGATTCACGGTGGTGGGCAGTACGCCGATTATCGCGCAGTGCTAACCAATGCCAAGCGGGGTTATGCTACCATTTCCATTTCGTGGGGCGGTCGGATTAATGCACCAGGTTATAAAGTTACACCGGATATTGTAAAACTATTTTGGGAAAATAAAACCGATAACCCTGACTATAAAATTATCACAGACTGGGGAGCGGTTGACGGATATCATGCTCCTTGTCGAAATCCTGATAACAACTTTAATGGAGTTTCGGCAGCATTGTGGACGCTGGATTCCATTGAATCGCCACGTAATAACCCTTGGTTTTTAGGTGCAGTAGGAGCCCGCAGGGCTTTAACTTTTTTGGAGCAACAACCAGAAATTAATCCAGATATGCTAGGAGTTTACGGTCATTCCATGGGAGGGAAACTAACTGTGCTAACAGCTTCTGATCCGCGCGTAAAAGCGGCAGCACCCTCCTGCGGTGGTATAAGCGACAATGTCAATGAAAACCCATTGTATCAAAAAACAATAGCTGATAATGTGTATTTGAAAGAGATTTCCTGTCCTATCATTTTTTTAAATCCAGCAAATGACTTTCACGGACATTTGCGTGATTTACCGAAAGCAGTGAACCTTTTAAAAAGTAAAGAATGGCAGGTAGTTAGTGCTGCTCATCATAATCACCAGGATCTTGGGCAGTCTGAAGTTACTGGGCTATTATGGTTCGACCAGTATTTGAAAGGAACATTCAATTACCCGGAGACTCCCGAAAGTTCATTAGCATTAAAAACAAAAAATGGCATACCTTCTTTTTCTGTAAAACCCGATGCTTCGAAACCAATTCTTGAAGTTGATATTTATTATACACAACAAGGCGAGAATAGCGGAGAGATCTCGGATAGAGAAAACAGAATGAATCGTTTTTGGCATCATGCAAAAGCAATTAAAAAGGATGGCAACTGGATTGCAGATTTACCACTACTTAGTACTGATAAACCATTATGGGCTTATGCCAACGTACTTTATTCATTGAAGGAAGCGGTAACAGGTGCAGGCTATTATTATGGAGTTTATAGGGTTAATTCTTTCAACTTGTCCACGCTTATACATATTGCCACACCCGAGCAGCTAAAAGCAGCAGGAGTAAAAAATACAATGGAGCCATCTCTTGCTATTGAAACTTTTGAAGGCGACTGGCAAAAAGAGTGGTTTACCTACAAACCTGAATTTTGGTCGCGCAAAACACATAAAGTTTACAACGACAAATGGAAGGCTCCAGAAAATGCAAAACTGGCTTTTGAAGTTCGTGCGGCAGCGCCTAATAAAATGGTAGTTGGAATAGATAAATACGCTACTGAAATTCAGCTTAAAGGCGGCCCTGGATGGCAACCTATTGTTTTGACAGCCAATGATTTTCAAAACGCCCTTGGAGAAGCATTACCCGATTGGACTGGAATAATGGAACTGAGACTGGGGACTAAGGAAACATTAAAAGAAAAAATTGATTTCGAAAATAAAAAACTAGATTTGGGCGCTGAATGGACTGGAGAGCAACCAAGGTTTAAAAATTTGAAATGGATTGTTAATTAAGGTAAGCTTATAAAAATGGTAATTAAACAAAGTTTTGATGAAACGGCATTATAATAAAACTAATAAAATAAACAATCATGCGTAAAACAACCGAAACCAGACATTTTGCTTTCTTCATTATATTAATCAGTTTTGTTGGTCTATTGATTAGTTGTCAGAAAAAGGGAAAAGAACAAGAAATACTTAAATCTAAACCCAATGTAATCATCGTCATTACAGATGATCAGGGCTATGGGGATTTAGGACATACAGGTAACCCCATCATCAAAACCCCGGCTATTGACAAGTTTGCAGGAGAGGCGGTGAGTTTGACCAATTATCATGTAGGCACCACTTGCGCACCAACTCGGGCAGGCCTGCTTACAGGGCGTAACTGCAACCGTAATGGAGTCTGGCATACTATAATGGGTGCTTCGATGCTCAATGATGGAGAGACAACCCTTGCTGATGTATTCAAAGAAAATGGATATAAAACAGGCATGTTTGGGAAATGGCATTTAGGAGATAATCATCCTTTTCTGCCGCATGACAGAGGCTTCGAAGAAACGTTTTATCATGGAGGCGGAGGAGTAGGGCAGACCCCTGATTATTGGAATAACGACTATTTTGACGATACCTATTTTAGGAACGGAGTACCGGAAAAGAAAACAGGCTATTGCACAGATGTTTGGTTTGATGCAGCGATGCAATTTATCAAAAACAAAAAGGAAGAGCCATTTCTATGTTATCTCAGTTTGAATGCGCCACATGGGCCTTTCAATCTGCCAGAGGAGTATTATGAACTATACAAAAACGAGACGCAGATTAATGAAGTTCAAAAGCGTTTTTATGGAATGATTACAAATGTGGATGATAATTTCTCCCGATTACTCAAGCAGTTGGATGCGATGGGTATTGCAGAGAATACTATTGTCATTTTTACTACGGATAACGGTACTGCAAGAGGATATATGACGGATAAAGAAACCGGAAAAGTAACAGGCTATAATGTTGGTATGCGTGGTACAAAAGGTAGCGAATACGATGGTGGTCACCGAGTTCCTTTTATTATTCGATGGCCTAAGGGAGATTTAAAAGGTGGAAAAACCCTCAATAGTTTGACCGCACATGTGGATGTACTACCAACCCTGACGAAACTAACAGGGCAGACTTTTACACCAACAAAAACGATGGATGGTACGGATATCAGCGACTATTTGCTTGGAAAAGGGGAAGCTCCAAAAAGAACTTTGGTTACCGATACCCAACGAGTACCTTGGCCGATCAAAGGTAAAAATAGTTGTGTCATGGAGGGTGATTGGCGATTGAACAATGGAAAGGAACTTTACAATATAAGTAATGATCCTGGTCAACAAGCTAATGTAGCCAATCAATATCCAGAAAGAGTGATAGAGATGAATGCTTTTTATGAAAACTGGTGGGAAGATGTAATCAAAGAAACAAAGTATTCTGTCATCCAACTTGGTACCGACTCTATTGATGTAATAACTTGTCACGATGCGCGAACGATAGATTATTACCCACCTTGGAATCAACAAATGATTCGTAGGGGAAACCCAATGGAACCAGCATCATTTTCGGTGGATTTTGTGGCATCAGGTACTTATAAATTCCACCTTAGAAGGTGGCCAGCAGAAAGTGGTTTAGCACTTGGAGCGGTGATAAATGACGGGGTATCCGCTACCTCTTTTACAGAGGCTACGGTAGATGGAGAGTCCATGAAATTTACCAAAGCTCACTTGAAAATAGCCAATCAGGAAGAGGAGACTATTGTAAATAATGAAGCGGAAGCCACAATAATTGAAATGTCCGTATCCAAAGGACCAACAGAATTACTAGCTTATTTTGATATGGAAGATGGCGTACAATGCAATGCCTTTTACATTTATGTAGAAAAGATAAGTGATTCAAAATAATAATTTCAACACAAAGATAAACATCCAAAACTAGGTCTTTTGGTCAAACTGATAATAATTTAAAAATGGTAAAAAACAAATGTTATTGCATCCTACTCTTATCCATTATAGGTAATATATTCGGCTATAGTCAGCAAACTTTACTTTCAGGAATGGATAAACTAAACTGGGAAAAAGTAATGCCCGGTGTTTGGAAGGCAACTATAGGCGAGACGAAACTGAACGCCTTAGATTATGCGGATGCTCCCAAAGTGGAAGCCTTAAAAACATTAGGGGAAGCGGCTTTCCCATTTAATAAAGAAAATACGCTAAGCCAAAAAACACCGACTCGAATTGGAATTCGATTGCCACTAGAGAAGGAAGAAAAAATTTATGGCTTAGGCTTAGAATTTGAAGGGATAAATCGTCGAAAAAACGTTTATACGCTTAAAGTCGACCATTACGGAGGCGTAAAAGGCTATACCCATGCGCCTGTACCATTTTATGTGTCTAGCAAAGGCTATGGTGTTTTGATTAATGCACCTCAACGAGTAAAAATTCATGTAGGCATTGGCAATAGAAAAGATAGTAATTTACCAACAGCAATAGATAGAACGACCGGAAAAAATTGGGCAGCTCGTCCCTTATCCGATGCAGTAGAAGCAAATGTGATTGGAACAGGATTAGAAATATTTGTTTTTGGTGGAGACAGCCCTTTAGAAGCAGTACAGCGATATAATCTTTTTTGTGGAGGAGGGGCATTACCACCCAAATGGGGTTTAGGTTTTTGGCATAGGGTGCATACCAAAAGTTCAGATGAAGCTATCTATCAAGAAATAGCAGATTTTAAAAAAAATAATTTCCCAGTAGATGTCATTGGTTTAGAACCTGGATGGCAAAATTTTGCTTATCCTTGTTCTTATGATTGGGACGAAACCCGATTTCCTAATCCAACAAAATTTGTAAACACGCTCTCTCAAAAAGGAATCAAAGTGAATCTATGGGAGAATCCTTATGTTGCGCCAACATCTACTATGTTTGAGGCAATCCAACCTTATACAGGCAGTCATACCGTTTGGTTGGGCGAAGTGCCAGATTATACCATTCCCGAAGCACAAAAAGTACTCCTCAATCATCATCAAAAAAGCCATTTGGGTATAGGGGTTAGTGGTTATAAATTTGATGAAGTAGATGGTTATGATTTTTGGCTTTGGCCAGACCATGCCACTTTTCCTTCTGGCAATGATGCGGTAGAAATTCGGCAATTATACGGGCTTATTTTGCAAGATTTATTTCAAGACCATTTAAAAAAACAAAATAAGCGAACCTATAATTTAGTTCGCTCTTCTTATGCGGGAGCAAGCAGTAAAAATTCGGTTATTTATAGCGATTATTATAACCATAAAGAATATGTAACTGCGCTTGCCAATTCCTCTATGGCAGGAATATTATGGACACCTGAAATCCGAAGTGCTAAATCTGCGGAAGAATGGATTAGGCGCTTTCAAACGGTTTGTTTTTCTCCTTTGATGATGTTAAATGCTTGGAGTAGTGGCAAAAAACCTTGGAGTTTCCCCGAAGTAACGGATGCAGTTAGAGACGTAATACAGCTCCGAAAAAGATTATTGCCTTATCTTTATACTGCATTTTATGCCTATCAACAAAAAGGTATCCCCCCTTTTAGAGCGATGATTTTAGAAAATGGATTTGATGCAAAAGAGGTAGTAACAGGTGGGCAATTAGATGGGGTAGCGAACCCTTATGCCGAGCAGAAAAAGTTGGAGGTGACCGACCAGTATATGATGGGCCCTTCTATTTTAGTGGCGCCTGTATTTACTGGAGAAACTAGCCGAAAAGTAGTTTTGCCAAAGGGCAATTGGTACGATTTCTATACAGGCAAATTGGTGGGTAATGGTCAAACGATTACTATTCAAACTAAGCTAGAACAAATTCCTTTATTTGTCAAAGATGGAGGAATTATTCCAATGATAGGAGAGGGGGAAGACCTAAATGCGAATAATCCAAAATTGGAAGTCCGACATTATGGTCAACAAGAAAATGAGTATACTTTGTATAATGATGATGGAGCAAGTTTTGATTATGAAAAAGCGGAATTTACCTTAATGGAATTAACCGTTAAAAGAAAAAAGAATGGACAATTTAATGGCAATTGCGAGGCAAGTAGGAATCAACAATTTCGATACAAAAAAACGACTTGGAAATGGATGACCGAAGCAAAGTAAATTAATGAGCTGATAACAAAACAAAACCTATTAATTCAATAGACTCCTATTTTTACTCTTTTGTTAGACTACTATACATTACAGTAGTCAGAAGTCAGACCGTCAATTTCATTGACTGCCAGAAGTCAGATAACTCCGTACTAAGTACAGATATTCAGTTGTTAGCAAATCTAAAATCTGACTTCTGACAGAAAAATTTATTTTTTGGTCTGACTTCTGACCCCTTTTGTATTCTACTCTTTTGTAAAGATTAGGAGCCTAATTAAAAAACTACCTCATTTTCTCCTTTATCAAGATTAAAACACAATATGGCTTTTCCTTTTTCTTTGAACCAAGTATTTTCTTTTAGATCAAGTTTATTGGCCACTCTTTGAAGTGGTCGTTCTTGTCCTTTTTTCAATAGTCGGGGACTATTTATTTTATGAGAAATTTTTAAAGTAAAGTCTTTTGAAGCAAAAGGGGCTTTTAAATGAAGCTTATTCCCTCTTTGGGTGATAGTTGTCAATTCTTTGGCTGCCCAGTATCGAGCAATTTCACTCAATTTCATCCATTGAAGATGGTCATACTTCTCATGAATACGTTTGACGACCTCTTTGAATATGTTAAATCCTATTTTTGCTCCATTATAATAAATGCCAGGCCAGTGGCAAACCATAATAGCTGGCTCGCGGGAGTCAATTACGTCCACCAATCGACCTTTTTGGAGGTCTTCGGTAATAAATTTATCTACATTGCCAGGTGTCAATCCGTCCCAACCACCAAACCAGTCTCCTGTACAACCAATGATGGATACCACACATTTAGGATCATTACTTTTAAGTCCCGAAGCATGTAAGACCTGAGGAGCGACTGACTGCTCTTTTTCCGTATAAAGGTCCCTGAAATAATGTGGAATTTCTGCATTAAACACATCCCTTACGGACTCCAATGAAGCCAATGCCAGATTTGATTTATTTTTACTCCCATAACCTCCGGGGGTTGTCAATCCATCACAGTACAAGCCAGCATCTTTTAGAATTTGTAAGGCATAAGCCTGATAAGTTGCCAGTTCATCTGCGCTTTTTTGCTGACTCCATTCCCAGTTTTCCATGTAGTCTGGTGTAGCATAAGGGTAAGGTCTTCCCGTTTTAATATCAATTACCCTTGTATGACTAATCATTTCTGGATGAATGTCCCAATCGGGCACGATTAAGTCACGTACTAATTGGAGACTATCTTCTAATTCTTTTTTCGTCCACCCAGGAATAAACTGATTGACCCAACCAGTACATGCAGGATAGGGGACAATACTATATTTTCCTTTAATGCCGCGTTCATGGCACCACTCCCCAAACTCCCGCACAAAGCTGTCTGGAATTTCCCTTGGCAAGCTTCGCCAATCTTGTTTATAATTTTCTGGGAAAACCTCAGCAAATTGTGGTATGCCAAAATGAGCTAAATTGACTAAGGTGGTAGAATCATCAATGATAAAGCTGACGGGCACTCGATTTCTTGGATTCACAACTTCCACTCCAATATCTGCCAAGATAGGTTTTTGATAAAGGGAAAGGCCAGTTGTTGCCATACTTGCTGCGCTTATTCCAGTAGTTTTTAGAAAATCTCTTCTTGATTTTGACATATTTTTTTATAAATCAATTATTGAATCAACCATTGATCAAACCAATCAAAAGCATCTTTTTGCATGGCTAGGTCAAATTTATGTCCACCGTCATAAAATTTGCCTTTGTATCGCTCTTTAGCTCCCGCCTTCTGAAACACTTCTTGTAGGATTTTATCCGCCCGCTTCATCTCTGGTAAGGTGTATAAGGGATCGGCATTACAACTTTGAACCATAGTAGGCAGTGGTACCCGAAGTCCATATATCTCAGGAAAATCTAAATAATTAGGAAGGATGGGGACATAAGTCATCCAAGTATGTGTGTAAGCTTTATTTAATAAAAAGTCATCCCAAGTGGACATAAAACCTACACAAACAGCACATTTTATTCTTGCATCTAGTCCTCCTAAATAAGCAGTACGTAGCCCTCCTCCAGAGAGCCCCGCACAACCTAGTCGATTACTATCCACCTCTTTCCTAGCACTCAAAACATCCAAAGCCCACTGGTCTTCCGAGAGAAACACCCCTGGCCAAGTAGTGCCTCCACAGAATAATGATTTGGCCATTACATGTTCATGATTACCAGCCCATTCATTATATTCCTCAATATTTTCATTCCCTTCTATTTCATCGTCTTTATGGTCTGCTTTCAAAATTCCCTTTTCAAAACCAGCAACATCCTGATAGTGAACCCGTCGGCTACCAAAGGTGAAATTGTCTGGTACTAGTACCACATATCCTCTTTTGGCCAGTTCATTGGCCCAGGCACTTCCTTCGTAATAATCCAATTGATGTTGCTCCATCAAAGGGTGGGACGAATCACTGGTACGAGTTATTTTTCGCCTACCGAAATATTTATTGCCTCCATGGTCGTGGAGTCCTAGTATAGCTGGTAGCGGATTGGTAAGGCCTTGAGGTTTTAATAAAATAGCTTTGGTGGGCCGACCATAGGGCAAAGCCCAGCTTAGTTCTTCAATATCTAATCCATCATATTGGTATTTCCGTTCAACGGTGACCGTTGGGGAGAAATCAATAGCTGGTTTCCCTAAGTGTTCCATCACTTTTTTTCGAGCTTTTTTATGCCATTTTTTCCGTTTTTTCCATTTCGTTTGACGAAAAGACAAAGTTGGAGGGTCTTGTTTTAAGGAGGCTGCCCAAGGACCATACTGTCCGATAATGCTATTCTGGGAGGAGTGGAGTTTTTTTTCTTGTTCCATATTATCCATTAATAAATTAGAAAAAAAAGGCTCACTCCCTACGGCTATTGGGAAGCCAGTAATAATGGAAGAAGCATTTTTGATAAACTTTCTTCTAGAGGAATCTTGTGGAGGTATCTTATTGAAATATTCGCTCATTATGCTATTTGTTACCTTATTTTTAACGTAATGGTTTGGAGTCCTAGTTTTTGATTTTTTGGTGCGGAAGTCAATCCATGATCCTTATAGGCGGCGGTCAAGACATAGACCCCTATATCTGAGTTGGTTTGTGCTTTTTGTGCTCGAATAGCGCCTTCCATGCCTACATAGAACGGTGTCGGATTGTCCGCTTGCTTAAGAATCCAATCTACTATTAGGGCTACTTCTGCTTTGTTTAAGTCCGGATTAGGCGGCATTTTTACTTCGCCCCATATACCAGTACCGCCGCTTATTATTTTTTCGGTTAGGTATGTTTTAGCCCTATCATTTTCACGATACCTTTTAGCAATAAGATCGAAGGACGGTCCAATTAACTTGCTGCTGGCTGCATGACAGGTGAGGCAGGTCGATTTACTCATGGCAAATAAAGGCACTAGATCTAATTTAATCCTTGCTAAATAGTCCTTCACCAAGGAGGAATCTTTCAGATATTTGGCGATGAGCAGGACTTCCCAATCTGTTATTTCTTCATAAGCAGAGTTGCCGTCTTCTACATCGTTTACGGTAATCGAATAAGGAATCAACGTATTCCATTTAAGTGGCTTACTGGTCTTCGGTTGAATGATTTTGACGATTGGCGTATTATTTTCCACCTGCGCTTGGATTGGAGCCATCCCGCAAATCATAGATAGGAGGTAAATCACTAAAAATTGAACCAACCGATTTTGCATATACGTCATAACTTGACAATGTTAAATTAGTTTTATCTCTAATATAAAGCTATCTACGACTTTAAAAAATTACGTTTTGATGGCTAAATGGTTTAATTGTTTGATGGTTATTTTGCCAACAATCAAGCCATTAAACAGTCAGACCATCAATCATATTAATAATTGTTTAAATCTAACAAAGCCAAGATAAGGGTAAAAAATTGACTTTTGAGGAATTTCCTTCACCTGCTTGTTTCACTACTTCCTAGTGGTTTACGCATGAAGTTCTAAATAGTATTTATTGTAACTTTGCGGTTTTTCAAAAAAAGCAGAAATTATGAGTAGAGGACGTCCAACACCAGCTATAAATATGACTAATCGTCAGC
>Ga0129327_10000076_pt1 | contig 50797 bp, 52 predicted proteins | sample CPBDNA_6_FD_111799 | JGI IMG/M metagenome (GOLD analysis project Ga0129327, IMG submission 111799) | Freshwater to marine salinity gradient microbial communities from Chesapeake Bay, USA - CPBay_Spr_31_0.8_DNA | ecosystem: Environmental > Aquatic > Marine > Coastal | place: USA: Chesapeake Bay... | reverse complement strand
TGTCTTGGGATTTATTATATTCGGCACGATTAAAACTATCAGTAGATGATAATACAAAATCTCCATATATTCCATCTTGTCCCCAGCTGGCCGGCAACCCCAAAGGACTGTATAAGTTCCAGACGCCGCCATTGGGGCATTGTACTTGAGGTGGTGCTATTGCAACTCGGGAACCATTTAAAACTGGAGTATTTAAAATATCGTATGCATTATTACGAGATGCGGGTGCCGACGCGGTTCCGCTTGTGAAATTTGACTGATTAAAACTGGGTAATAAAAATACACCTATTTGTTCTACAGACCAACCAGTGTAAATATTATCTTTGACGCCATTGCAACTATTTTGGTTATTGGCGTCGGTCGTCCCACTAGGTTCCATAGGAGAACAGCGTTGATAATACGCCGTACTTCCTTCAGCGTTTATCAAAGCTGTTTGAGGATCTTGATCCCCAAAAGGATTGGTTCTGCAACCCATAAACATGGTTACATAACTATCGGATGAACTATTAATCATATTGTAATTTCCACCATACATTAAAACGTTGTATGGAAGCACAGACATTATTAAAAATGTCGTTTGAGCTCCACCTGAATAATCAGTTCCGCAAAATCCAGCTTGTGTAACACCATTGTCATTGTATATTGTAAGTTCGGTACCAGCAGTCACACCGCAGGCGTCGACTATTGTTTGTCCGTATAATATATTCACATTTGATAATTGAGAAATAGGAGTGCCATCTTCTACGCCATCTTCCTTAAATATAAATCCTTCTGTTGAATCAGTAAATCTGGTCACCTGTTCAGCAAGCTTTGCGTCATTGTCGTATTTAAGAACACCAGATCCATAATATCCTGAACCATCAGCCATATATTCAGTCTTAGTCGGATCAAAATCATGATCTTGCCAATATGGTGTATCATCGTAGTTTGCAACAGGTTTAGTATATGCTAAAGGAGGCCATACAATTGCTACTTTATCACCGCTTTTAATATAAGCATTTGTCTTTATTTTATCTAATGTCTCCTCATCTATGGAAGCAGGTGCAGAAGAATCTGAAGATGCCGGGGTGCTCGAAGATGTTTCTAATCCAGGCATTAAATAAAATCCTATTTGATTGATTGAATAAATACTGTCATCTATATTGGCAGTTTTTCCAGCTAAAAATTTGAATATATCATAATCCGTGGCGCTATCATTAATTAATGTTCCGACGTATTTACCCCCATAACCGTTAGTAGCAACATCATCTATATTACTAGCTGTTAGCAAATAACGCTTACCATATCTTATACCGATTCCATCATATGGTTCGTATGGATTTGTAGGAGCAGTAATTCCCGAAGGTGATACTACAACAGGTGGATAGTCCGGAACATCGTCACCAGCCGGTACATCACCACCACCACTTGATGGAGCAATTAGTGATGAAGGACCACCACCCCCGTCATCTGTGCCTTCAGGGCTAGTTTCATCTTTTGAAACAGGAGTGGAGTCAGATTTATTTTTGTTGTTAAAAACTCCAGCAAGATATAAAATTACAAATACAATTACAAATACAATTACAATTACAATGACCCATATTAGCCAAGTAGGTATTTGTATTTTACGACGACCACCACCTTTTCCAGATGATGAACTTTCTAACGGCGTCGGTTCAGTTCTGTTGTTGGACATATTTATATTTACGAATATAAATAAAATTCTTATGTAATAATTTTATCACTTTTCCAAATTTCTGGAAAATATCTAATGTTAAAAATTTTATATATTTTATATTACAAATCGCAAATTTATTAATTACTGTAATTAATAAATGAAAATTTTGTACAGAGTTATTAATTGTGAAATGCACAAATCTCGGTTAGAAAAATTCAGGGAAAAAGCTGAAAAGGCTGGTATACCTGGAGTAAAAAGAATTAGTTGTGTAAATGGTAAAAAATTAACAGACGTGGATTTTTCTAAGATGATTAAAGATAAAAAATTGAAACACAATGCTGAATTAACACCAACAGAAGTTGCAATATGTTTAAGCCACGCTAAGTGCTGGAAAGAATTATTGGCTTCAAAATCTCATTATATGGTCGTTTTTGAAGATGATTGCAGACCCCATATAACTTTTATGAAAAAATTTAATAAAATTATGGAAGCTGATATAGACTTTGATATTCTATGGCTATATAATGGAAACTGGATGAAGACAAAAAGCGCTTACAAAAAAGTAACTACAATAGATAATATTGCAATTTTCAGAGAAACAAAAGATTACAATCCTTCATGTTCAGCATATGTCATTACTAAAAAATGGGCTAAAGTATTGTATCGCAAAATGTTTCCTATTTATACAGCAGTCGATAATTTTATGGGCGAAGTTAGAGTGAAAACTGCAAAACATTATACAGTGGAAAATCATAGAAAGAAAAATGACCCGCCTGAATGCTTTACAAAAAGCCCTTTAATGTATGTACCATGTCCAGGAGAAGGCAACACAACGCAGGGTTACGACGATAAAACTATAAATAAACGTAGATTGAGTCCTAAAAAACCCAAGCGTAAATCACCTAAAAAATCAAGACGTAAATCAAGACGTAAATCACCTAAGAAATCCAAGCGTAAATCACCTAAGAAACGTGGAAAAACATCAGCGGCCGCCGAGGATTTCACTCATGGTCGTGATGAGGAGATTCTCTTGCCAGGAATTGAAAATCAATGTTTTGAGTACAATGGTAAATATATTTACATAGATCCAAAAAGTGTAGATTCCGCTATTAAAAACGATCAATTTCGTATTACGGAAATTGATAAAAATGAAGATAAAAAATTAGAAAATGGAATTTATACATGGATTTATGGAAATGTGCCAATCCAACGTAATAACATTGTAAATGTACCAAGACAGCCTAATAAGCTTTATGTTATGGAATGTATAACTATTAATGAAACAGGTAATAAACATCTTCATATATTAAAAGAAATTATTGATAAATATACTACATTTAATTTGATTGGAGCGGGGGAACTGAAAGTTGAGGGCGCAGATGTTGAGCGTAAAAATTGTACAATAAATGGGCTTTCCGGAACATATATGGCAAATATTGATCCTGAGCGTCAAGCAGAAATATTAGAAGAAGTCAGCAAATTCTTTAACGATGCTTTAATAGATTTTTCACCGGATACTTTTATTAATGTTGAAAATTTACCATTTACAGAAGATACATTAAATGAACTGCTAAATCGTGGAATCAAATTTCATCTTTACAATACACACGGAGATTGTAAAGAGGTTATTAGACACAAAATAAAACATGCAAAATGGAAAGGGCGGCAGGAAATGGGGGTTTCAGACCCAGGTCCTGCGCCACATTTTCCAACAGGTGCTATTATTACTAAGACAGCTGATCTAGAACCTTATAAAAGAAGTGCATAAATGCCCTTAAAAATTATTTTATTGTATTGCAATAAAATAGTATGTTGAACTGTTATTACGGTTCAAATCAAAATGTACCTTGTCTTATTGCCTTATTATGGGGAACTACAGATCCTGGGTTTAAAATAAGAAAATTAAATAGAACAAGTACTATTGAAAAATACGGATTCAATAGACTAATAAGTATTGCAAGACCTCAAGACAGACCACATATATATAAATATATATACAACACAGAGTTTAATAAATATATTACACGCGAAAATGAAAAACGAAAACAAATCAGATATGATTTTGTAAAAATAGGTAATAAATATAATATTCCATTAGATATTGTCAAATCATTTTGCTCCCAATATTTACGCAATATTTGATAAACATTTTATATTACATAATATAAAATGAATACTGACGATAGATGACTTACTAAAACAGATGGACAACCACCTAATTACCGCCGTAATCGCGCGCTGTGTATAAATGTTATTGAAGAATAAAATACGCTTGTATATCCAATAAGTCCTGTAATCGGCAATACATTTTATTATTCAATTTGTTATCATAGACATATATTTTAATAAATATTAAAATATACTATTAGTAAAATGCGGAATACTTCTTCTTTACATGTGTCCGCGCCGAGGGTGGCGGAGTACAGAATTCCTGCAATAATATGGATTATTTTATTTATTTTATTTACACTTGCATTTGTAACGTTTCGACTGAAAAACCCTAAATCAGATGGTTATGATTACACATAATTTTAAATCAATAGCTTAACTAGTTAGTATTTTTAACTTTCTAAACTCAGTAGATCAGGACCTCCACCGGCACCACCACCGTCACCTCCTGGGGTGGTGGTAATATGACGTGGCGAGCTTTGTGTAGGACCTCTTAATAATCCCGCCGCAGTATTAATCATATTATTCAAAAGAGCGGGATCGCGCTCCATTGCTTGCATAACGTGAGTGATCTGGTCCGCCTGTGTTATCGCATTGGAGTCTAACAACATTTCCTCAATCATACTTTTAAGTTGGTCTTGAGGTATTTCATCTAAAAACTCCCCCATTTCACCAAACTTGCGGCTCATACTACGCATCACACTGGCAGCGCGGCCTTTATCTCCGGCCGCCAGCGCAGCTAATTTAGTTGTTCTGAGGTCCCCCCCCCTCATTACGACGGCCGACGGGTCCCGCGTTTTGCCTCGGGCCCGGCTGCGTTGGCTTTTTTTACGCCTACCAGGAGATTTTGGTCTAGGCCTTATCTTTTTATCACCTGGAGATCTTTTCTTGTATTTGCGTTTACTAGATTTTTTTCTTTTTACACAAGTAACATTGAGAACCTCATCGGCCTTGGCGCATTTCGGTTTTCTAGGCATGATTTTATTATACAAAACATAATAAATTACAATTTATAATAAATTGTAATTTCTAATAAATTACAATTTCTAATAAATTGTAATTTCTAATAAATTACAATTTATTAGAAATTACAGAATGGAGAATGCGGATATTTATTTTATTATCTTTTAGATAGTAACCAAACCATCTACCGTTTGAGCTACCCCTAATTTTTATTCTAAACTTATTATATGTTTAAACGAGATTTGATTAATTTTAAATCAGTTTTTATAGATTTTATAACAGATCTTTTCTGCTTATTATATAATTTATGCTTGTAAAATAATTCTAAAATTGTAATTTGCTGCAACTTTGTCATCGCAAGTATTGTTTTAAATTCAATATTAGCTTTAACCATTTTTTCTGCAATTCTTATAGTTCTTTCATGTAGTTCTTTTTCTGTTCTGTTATGATATTTTGACATTATGTCAAAACTAATATTGTATTTAATTTCATACAAAAGCAAATTATCTTCTTTTTTACTCCATTCTTTTGTCATTTTACACAACATTTATATGTATAAATTAATAATTTTCAATTTATCAATCTTTTTTTGTAGCAACTATTAATATTAATGATAAAAACATTAATGTTAAAAACATTCTGTTTTTAAAATAATTTACTTCATTGGCAAAAGAATTATTATCAATAACACTGTTCAATTGGGTATTATTTTCCTGAGAATTTACAGGTATTACTTCAAGCGGTCCGTTAAATACTGTAGCAACATATCCTATAATTTTTGCTTCTGTATTTATTTCGTTTAATTCAATATTATTATCTACTACTATCCCTTCTTCACAATCTATGTTTATTTTATTTTCTTTATACGCAATTACTTTTTGCATTTATATTTTATAATTATCCTCTTATACTATCATCATCCTTATCCCTGTATTTGCCAAAATATACTACAAATATTATTATTAATCCAGTAACTATTGTTATAGAACAATAATTACAAAGATTATGCCTTACAGAATATAATTCATTCTCATTTGATACTTCAATTACGGTATCTAAATCAGATTCGCTTTCATCTTCAGAATTTCTATCAATAAATAATTGGCAATCTTCAACAGTTTTATTTTCTATACCAATGGCCCCTACTATAACCGCTTCAGGTATTTTATAGCTACTAATTTCGGTTTCATCATTTGCACAATCTACAACACAAGTTTCGTTTTCTATTTTATAATATTCTTGTGAAAAAGCTTCTACTTTTTTCATACTTATTTTATTATAAAATAACATCTGGGATAATCAATTTGTCTACAATATGAACCATACCATTTTTTGCTTCAATATTGTATTGTAAAAAATTTATGTTCGGGCATATTTGTGTAACATCGCTAATTGTTTGTAAATTAAGATTATTTGGATTGTTTTTAGTAATTAACAAAAAATTTGGTGTAGATTGCAACAAAGCTTTTGTAATTTTGTTATCAACAGTGCAAGATCGGACTATAGATCTTGCACTGTTGATATCCATATTTTTAATAAAATTGTTATCAGTAATATATTTGTTTGATGGGACAAATACAGTATAATTTGCTTGTAAGCAATTATATTCATTTGCAAGGCCTGATAATCTTAATATGTAATTAAAAGATGATAAATCAGGTGATTTATCGATAATATCCGTTATTGACATGGGACATAATACTTTTTCAGGTAACGGTCCTCTTATGTCTTGTACATCAAACATATGAGTATAATTTTGAGCTTGCCAATTTGGTCCGCAACTAGTCATTTATTTTAACAGAAAAAGTATTTTGTGTTTGTAAATTTTTATTTACATTAACTTTTAAAATACCGTTTTCTAATTTTGTATTTATTCCACCAATACTTGTTATGTTAAAGTCTAAATAAATTTTTCTGGAAAAATTGCCGTAATTTATATCAGTTTTGCGTTCATTTATCATTTCTTGTGTTTCGGGTATGTTTACGTGGTTTCTTTCGGGATCCATGTATTGACCCGATATAGTTAATAAATTATTTTGAAATGATATTTTTATATTATCTTTTTCTACACCAGGCAGTTCAACTAATATTTTTAAACTATTGGTGTAATCAATAATATCTACTTTAGGTGAAAAATTTCCAGGTTTTTCTATCAATTTTTCTAAAAGAGTAGCTAATTTCGTCATTTTAAAATAAAAATTTTGTTTTTAACTCACAATATGTTACGTAACGCACACAGTACTTCTGGTCTGGGTTGTGATGGTGTTGGTATTACAGCAGGACCGCTTTGTTCTCCACAAGTTAGTACAGGTTCGGTAGTCATAGGCTGACTACTTACATCGGTTTTGTTATAAAATAGATATACTATTAATCCAAATCCGAAGAGAGCTATAAATACAAATATAGGTATTTTATATTTACTGAAAATACCTTGTTCCTTTTCTGGTGTATAACTTTCGATTGTTGTCGGTTCAACTTTTTGGTTATTTACAAGTGGTTGTTTTTGGGGAATTTGTACATTGCTATTTTGCGTAGCAGTATTTTGAAGCGGTTTAATAGGAGTATTTACAATTGGTTTTTTAGTCCTAGACCAAGCAGGTATCTCAGATCTTGTAATATCTACAGTACAATTCATTTCTTCGCCATCTTCAATTGTTTTAATTACAAGTATATAATTACTGGGTTGATCTATATCAGAAAAAATTTGGCCGCTAATTTGGCCTGATTCGACAGTTTTAAATTGGAGTTCATCTGCTCTGTCTAAAGCTTTCTCATTAACAGCTATAACTTTAAAAGGTTTTGAAGTCTCACTTTTAACAGTGAAGGCTGCATTAAAATTTACTATTGAATTATTGAGATCAATTATTTTAGGAGAATTTGTAGCTACAATAATATCAGAAAATACGTCGCCAGTATTTTTTTCTGGTTTACGATCTGATTCGCCTTCGGTATTTTGCGGGGTCTGTACTTCCATGGTCATTTTAAGTAAATGACTTATCCTTTTTAAATTTATTTAGAATCTCCAACATTTATTTTACATTTAATCATCATACTATTTAACTCCTGAATAACTAATTTACTAACATAAGGAAGGTTAATATCTGTAACTCTATCGGTTCCACAAGCTTTGCATTCATCGGGCCTGCTAGTAATATTTCCGCAAATATCACAAATTGTAACTGTATATGGATCTGACTGATCTCCCAATCTCTCTTTCAAGAACACAGAACTTCCGTGAGCAATTGTACAATCTCGCTCCATTTCTCCCATTCTCAACCCACCGTCTCTACTTCTTCCTTCAAGAGGCTGTCGAGTCAAAGTTGCATTTGGACCATAAGCCCTAGCGTGCATTTTGTCGATTACTAAATGTTTCAATCTTTGATAATATACAGGTCCAATAAAAACCATTCCAATTGGTTCGCCTGTAATACCGCTATACATCATTTCAGTACCTTGTTTATTAAAATTATGCATACCAAGTCTTTCACATAATTTTTCGGCAATATTTGTACTTGAAGATGTAAAAGGTGTTGAATCCCCAATAGTACCTTCAATTGCACATGATTTACCAAGGACACTTTCCATTAATTGATTAATTGTCATTCTGCTCGGTAAAGCGTGTGGATTCATAATAATATCTGGCGTAATACCCTGCGTTGTAAATGGCATATCTTCTCTTGGTATTAACGCCCCTGTTGTTCCTTTTTGAGCAGACCTTGATGCAAATTTGTCTCCAACTTGAGGTTTTCTAACTTTTCTAATTATAATTTTAACGGATTTATATCCATTAGGTGTTCTAGAAATTATAACTTTTTCAACACACCCCTCTTCTCCTTTTTTAATTGATAAACTATTGTCAACAATAGTCTGTTCGTTATTTTTATTATTATGTATAATACATTTACCTACAATAACATCACCCAACTGAACATAAACTGAACTATTTCCATTTTTCCCTTCTATTGTTTTTCTAATTACCCCGTTTTCGTCTAACAAACTATAATTAAGATCGGTACGCCTTTTATCTAAAGGCGGCAGACTAATTTTGTCGCACATGTATGTACCTTGCTTTTTATCTTCTTCTGAATGTGTATTATATGTTGTAGCCCAAAACATACCATTTTCTATTGAACCTTTGTTCAAACATATACTATCTTCTTGATTGAACCCCGTATAACAAGCAATCGCTACAATTGCATTAATTCCTGCTGGCATATCACTAAAACCCATCATTTCTGCAGCTCGTGTAGTTACAAGAGGTTTTTGGGGGTATCCTAGTACATGGCTAACTGTATCGGCCCTAATTAAATGTGTAAGTGCAAACATAGACATTGCTTGTTTTCCCATTGCGGCTTGATAGCAATTTCTTGGAGAATTATGTACGCAAAATGCATCTCCACATAAAAAACTTTGATTTGTAGATAAAGTTGTAATATCGGAAATAATATTATCCGAAGATTCAACTTTACTTTTTAATGGTATAAACAAAGTAGTGCTTCTATAATCCAATTTAGATTTCCATTGTGCAAAATTTTCATAATCTTCAATATTAATTTTTTCTATTTTAGTTTGTTTCAAGTATTCTGTGTAAATACCTGTTTCGAGTGTCTTAATGGTGCTATATCTGTAACCAATAACATCCATATAGTTTATCAAATTGTCAATATTGTTTTGAATATAATAAGTCATAATTGTAACGTTTCTATAGATTTTTGAGTTAACTATTCCTGATTGGTATGTCATAATATTGAGATCATCAAAAATTTTAAAAATAGATTGTATGTATATCTTATATTCTGGATTGGACATTAATGATGATAATGGTGTTTTTGATACAAACATGCCAAGACTTAAGAATGGGTTCTTAAAAAATTCACTAATTTTGCAGCCAATAGAACCTTGCATTCCAGCTAAAAACTCTCTTTTAATTAAATCACTACCGTTTCTTATCCAAGAAGGAATTTCTTTGTAATATTCTATATTAGATTTGCTATAATTTGCACCCAAAGCAATTAGCAACGACCCTAATACACCGTTGGATTTTATAGAATGCGGTAAAACAATAATATTTTCAACATCAATTCCTAGAAACTTAATATCTTCAATAAAAAGATCTAAACTATATTTATTCTCAAAATCTATTTGAAATTTACATTCACCTTTAGTGTCAATATTTAAGCTCATATTACTTCCAACAAATCCAAAAATACGACTAACTACAAATAATTTTGGATTATTATTTTTGATTGGAAATAAATTGTCAAGAACCGACTTGTATTTATTAATAAAATATCTTGAAATACCACAGTAATAACACTTACTATTAAAATTTTCTATTGACATTATAGTACTACTATGTTTAATGGTGTTATTAATAGGTTTTTGTTCTAAAGATATTCCTACTAAAGACTTACCAATTTCAAGGTGTTCTAATCGGGTCCAACCAGTATTTGTCATAAAACGATGATCATAAGTAGCTATAATTTTTCTACCATTGATTGTGGTAATTTTATATAATTGTTTATCTGTTTTGTTTGTGTATGTATGTGTAACGCTTGTTACAGTTTGTTGTCCTGTTTTTGGATTGAATGTAATAACTTTATCGCCAACTTTCACATCTGATATTTTTTTACTTGAACCATCTTCCATATAGACAGGTTCATCTTTATGGATACATTGATTGTGGTCGGGCCAAGGAATAATAGAACCCATTACTCCTAGCATCATTGCTGGTGCAATTTCGCAGTAATCATTTTTATATTTCTTTAGTTCGTCTTGGTTAAAAGCTACAACTTTTGATTGTATTTCGCTGTTATCTAAATATTCAATAATATTTTTACTAACTAATTCATCCCAGTCAATACCATCTTCTTTCGTCAATTTTAGTTTATCACCATCAACAGTAAATACAGGTCTAATCAATCTACCTTCGTCAGAAAATATATGTATTTCATTTTCTAATTTATTATAACTTATCGAAACATCGTATGGGATAATTGAACTGTATCTATAACCTTTAAATTCTTCAATAAATTTTTCTATGGTTTCTGTAACCCCTGCAATAAATCCATTAATAATAATTTTGCAATTTTGATCTGTAATATCCACAGAATCAATATATTTCATATTTTCAGATTGTTGCAAAACATCTTTTAGCAACAATGTAGGGAATTTTTCTGATATTTTTGTAAGCAAAGATAAATTCAACACAATTCCAATAGGAGCTCCTTCTGGTGTATTATGCAATACTAGACCAGATTTGTGCAAAAATCGACCCCTGTTATTATCGTCGAGTTGCCATCCTACAAAGTCATTCTTTGGAACGGGTCTTACCATGAATCTAGTACCAAGAAATGATTTAGCTCTAAGTTGATTATTAATAGGTTTTAATATTTTACTATTATTTGCCGATGGAATTTTGCAAGTATCTACTCCAGTAATTGTAAGTTCTTTTGTAAGCTGACCTGTTGTACGAATATTCGTAGAAAATCCCAATGACATTATAATTGTGTATATATTTTCAAACAATCTTGAATTTGTTCCATTTATTCTTATTTCATTTTTGTTATGTTTTCTTACACTTCCGCTACCATCTATGTATCCTGCAAGCAATTTAATTCTAAAATCTTTGTCACTTGCTATGTATTTATTTTTAATATATTTAACGCCATCTTCACAGTTCTCTGTAAATTCACACAATATATTTATATTGTTTTTGAGAATTCTGTAATAATTCTTTTCAAAGTGTTCAATAACATAGTCATTAGATTTCAAATAATTTACAACATTTGTATCTAAAGTATTATTAATTCTGAGTGCCGGTCCCCTACCACGCGATAACCACAAACCCAACAAATAAGGATCAATATTATGAGTAGTAGTCCAATTAATGTTATCTATTTTATACAAAACCAATTTTTCCTGTGTATATGTGCTCAATTTTAGATAAGTTGCAACTGTTATATCAAGCGTATCATCAAGTATAATGCTACCTGAGAATTTTTCAGCTTCTACACGGGTGTAAAAATGCGAACTTCTATATGTATTAATATCTCTGTCAAAATATGTTACAATAAATCTGTAAGAACGATCAGTCCTATTTGCAACTACAATTGAACCATGATTTCTAATTTTGAGAGTTAAAATATGATTATCAGTCACTTTATGTCTTGGAAAATTGTTTTTAGCGGGTATTATTTCATACATATTGCTTACACCCTTACAAACACTTTTTACTTTTACAGGATTACCCCTATCATCTATTAATTCATCTCCGATTGCAATATCTTTTCCGTATTTAATGCTACCATTCCACATCAGTACTTCAATATTTGGTTCAAAACATTCTGAAGGACATATGTACATAATTTGAGATGGATGAATTTGCCTAATTTTTGTATTTTTTGATTCTTTTCCTACGGGAATTGTAAGGCGTCTTAAATTAGACAATGTAGCCCCATATGAAAGCCTCGATAGTACTTGTGAAACTCCTGTTCTAATATAAGCGTTTTTAGGTACGCCCCAATTACCTGTAGAAAAACAATGTTTCAATCCATTTGTTATAACAGGTAATCTACTGATAATACCTAGAGCGTCTGGTATTTGTTTTTTCTTTTCGATTGTATTAATAATTGCCTGTGTAAATTTTTTAAACAATTGTTTAATTAATTCATAGCATAAAACACCCGCAGATTCTACTCTTTTATTAACATAATCATCCCTGTCATCTATAGTTTTAACTCCAATTATCGTATTAATAAGTTTATTTAAAATTAACCCGCAAAACATAGCTTTTTCTTTGTTTGTTGATGATACCCCCAAATGAGGAAATAACTCATTCAATACGACTTGGCGGGAATAATCTACTTTTTCAGATTCCTTAATTGTGTGAATTGAAAATTGACCAATGTAACTGAAAGCGTTTTCAATAGTCTTTTCCTTGATATATTTATCATGTTCTACAATTGGTATATTAGAAGGTATATTACCTGAATAATTACAAAAATACGAATCTCGATCTATATATTTAATGTATTTATCTGCTTTTTCCACATTTTTAATACCAATAAGATTGTAAATATCTTCAACCGATACAAATCCATAAGCTTTGAAGATGACACCTACCGGGATTACATCTTTAATGTAAGGAATTTTAAAAAATATTCCGCGGTCGTCCCAAGAAAAGAAACATTTAACAAGTGCAGAATGCCCGGTATCAGCAGACATACTTCTAACTTCTGAAACTAGTCTATATTTTTCTCCCTTTTTCAAAGCAAAAACTTTTGGAACATTATACATTCCTCTTAGCTGAGGTATCAATACACGTTCTTTTCCTTTTATTATAAAGTAGCCACCTGCGTCATACTCACACTCACCTGCTTTAATTCTTTCGTTTTTAGACATTTTTGTCAAATAACATTTACTAGTCCTTAGCATAATAGGTATTCTACCAATTACTACCCTAGTATGTTTTTCTATTTCATCTGGATAACCTTCTACTTTTAATACAGTTGTAATACTACAGTATATAGGAGAATCATAGCTTAAATCACGAAGTCTTGCCTCGTTTGGTGTAAATGATCTTAGTAATCTATGTTCTTCTGTCATCGTAGGAGATGGAATATAAACATCCCCAAATATTAGAGTGAATTCACTGTATAAATTGTCTTCATTTTTGTTAATAATATTAATTGGTGGTTCTTCTGTTAAAATTTTATTAATACCATGTTCTATAAAATTGTTAAAAGATTCTGTTTGATGGTCAACAAAACCTTTATTTTTAAAATTATCACCTAAAATTTTCCAACAAGTATCTTCGTCGATCATTTTTTTAAAATTAAAAAACTTGTTTTAAAATCGATTATATTATTATGGTAACTTATTAATTTGTAATGAATATATATACTGATGGATCATGTATTAAAAATCCAGGTGGGCATGGGGGATGGGCGTTTTGTATTCCAGATAAATTTATTGTAAGCGGTCATGATCCATCAACAACTAATAATAAAATGGAATTGAAAGCTGTAATTGAAGCTTTGAAATTTGCAAAATGCAATGAAGTTGTAATAAACACAGATAGCCAATATGTTATAAAGTGTGCAACTGGTAAATTCAAAATTAACGCTAACAAAGAATTATGGTCTAGTTATTTTAACATTGCTGAAAATATTAAAATTGAATGGATATGGGTAAAAGGTCACAGTGGAAATTATTATAATGAAATTGTCGATAAATATGCTTATTCAGAATCTAAAAAAATTTTTGAAAAATAAAATAAATTATATAATATAAAATGCCACAAGACGGAGATCAACAATACAATTCTTGTCAATTTGCTACATTAGCCACTTATAACGGAGCGATAGGTAATCCAGCTCTTGCTGGTCAAACACCTGTACCATTAACAACCGCGGTTGGTATGCAATTGGTACCTGCGTGGGCCCCAATAGGATACAACTCTTTAATGAGGAGCGGTCAATCTCCATGCAACGGTTACCCAACAATTATGGGTGCTTATGGAACAGGTTCTAACAATTGCCAAACTCAATACGTTAAACGCCTATGTGCTTAAATTTTAAATCAAATTTTATTATGAACTAAAATAATAAAATCTATGTTAAATTAGACAATTCTGATAAATTATTAATAACAGAATTGAACATTACTATATTTTCAAAATAAATTTTATCTAACACAAGTATAGAGTTTTCATATTTATTTTTACAAATAAGATGACTTTTCCTTATTTGTGTTTCAATATCTTGTAGTTTTTTTAACTTTTTGTTACACAAACCAATAAATCTACTACTATCAATATCAGCAGTTACTGTATTTTTATTAGTGTAATAAGCTTCTTTTTTTAACATATCTTGTTTAATGGTTTCTTGAGATTTTATGTTCTTAAGTAATAAGACATATAGAGTGTCTTGTTCTGATTTAAGTTTTTCGCACGTCCCGGTAATCAAATCGTTTTGAACTAAAGAAGATTTATACTTGTTAAAGACAGTATCCATCTTTCTTCTATTTTTATTTTTGTTATTCTTTAACAGTGCATATATACCATTTTTGATGATTTTTGAAAGATCAATAAACTTGTCGGTGATTTCTTCTTTAAAAAACGAATCAATATCAATAAATACATATAATTCCCTTAAACTATTAGAATACTTAGTAAATTCATAGGTATCCAATGAATTATCCTTTTTAATACCGCATATTAAATTGTTGTACATAACCCCTATTTTTAAAGTTTGATTTGACACGCAATATCTCAATCTTTTAACAAGTCTAATAAGTTCTTTGAATTCGTTTAGTTTTTTGTAATCTTTTACTTCTAGTTGTTTGTTGTAAGAGCGTACAACAGATTCTATATTATTATCGTTGTTATCTATTGTGTCATAGTCTTCTTCAAGATCATTTTCATTATTTATATTTGCAAAATCTTCTGCTACTTCTTCGGTTTCTGTTAAATCTATATATTTAATTTCAATACAATTATATTCTGGCGATTTGTAAATCGTATATCTACTTGATATATATAACATAAAAAAATCCGCAATTTCCTTCATATGTATTTTTAAGAACACACAATCGTTATCTATTGTATAAATCGTATCTATATTCATATTGAATTTTAGTAAATAATTTCCAATTTGTTCTAATCTAAATTCTGGCATTTTAACTTAATTAATTTAAAACTTTATATAATTATTGTATAATGGACTCAAGCGACGATATTACTACCTTGCAAAAAGGAGCTAATGTACGTTCAAATAAAGAAGATACTGAAATGACAGACTTAATATTAGACACAAACATTTGTGATGATTTAATAAGTGTTCATAAAATGAACTATTTAGTTCTAGGGATATTGTTATTTATACTAATTTCGCTACCACAAACAATACAATTTATTAAAAATATTGTACCGCTCGCTATCAATCCAGGTATTTCTATTTTAATACAAATCTTGTTATTTAGTTTATTATATTTCGTAATATCAAATAAATATTTTATTTAAATATTAAATAAAACCATATAATAAAAAAATGTCATCTTGTTCATGTTCTAACGTAGAAGGATTATCTTTATTAGATAGTGTTAACGCTGGCAGATTGTATAACACTTATAATCCATCTAAAGTATTTATACCTTTGACAACGCAGCTTATGTACAAAGTGAATAACCCTGCATTGCAGCAAACAATGGTTCAAAATGCTTTTTCCCAACCCACATTTTCACAAGAAACAACTCTAAAATCAATTGCTGCATCATCAGAAAATTTAAGTGTTCAAAATAGTGATTTGTTAAACTATTTAAAACCTGAAAAAGATTTTGTAAATTCTATACAGTCGGAAAATAATCCACTAGAAACAGAAAATAATCTTAATAAAGAACTAATAGATACTACTACTATGTCATCTTTAACAGGTAAGACAGGTTCTAAAATTATGAAGATTCATGAACCAGAATCTGTTTTAGTAAATAAACGTACCAAGAATAATGGCAATAGCGACGACTATTCTGATTTTAGTACTATGGATATCCCACTCCGTTCCCTTGTCATGTTGAAAAACAAAATAGAAAAGAAGGAAATGATTGATGAACTTGTAGAATATGCTCAAATATGGGATAAATTAATATATGAAAAAGAACAATCAAAAGAAATGCTACTAGAATTTCGAACCAAAGCTCTCGAGATTTTTGGTGAAAATGATGTAGATCGTTTTGAAAAAAATATAGGATTAAATGATAGTTACAAAGATATACTCCATTTATCACCAAACACAACTGCACAATCGAGTTTAAGAGAATTTTATAAGTCAATCAGTGGAAAGAGCGGCGAAGCTGTATACATTTGTATTAATGGTAGTAATGTTCAAAAATCCACGAATGCCAAGTGTCCTGATGGTTTTAAATTACACAAATATACAGAACCATTTACAATAGATCCTGCAATCTAATTTTATATGTTCTAGAACATATAAAATACAATATACTTACTTCTTTTTGTAATAAAAAGTGTATCCATAGTAGGCTGCGGGAAATACTAAAGATATACATAAAGTAACAACCAGTAATCTATTGTAATTTAGTACTGTAGAATTTTTAGCACTGTCAGCTGGATCTATCACTTCTTTTGTGACAAAATTTGGCTGTTTAATTGTCAGTGCTATTAGTATAATTATTGGTATAGACAAAAATATAAGATTTAATTTACCTATTTTATTAATTATTTTTTTTGTGCCGCTATCTTGAGGGTCAGAAGATTCAAGCGCAGACATTGCGTTATTTAATTCTATGGCGGTCGATCCTCCTGTTATTTGATCAACTCCTGTCATTTTTACATTTAAATTTTAACTTTTAGACTAAAATTGTTTTTCCGGATCCCAATAAGTCAATAAATTATCTTCTAATTTATCCTTTTTTGCACCTTTAACTTCAAAAATTGTATATTCGTATTCGTATAGATTAATAGTAGTATTAAATAACAATCTTGAAATTATAAATATCGCTTCAAATATTTTTTCGAGTTTTTCGATCGATAGACTATTTACTAGTCTTTTCGGTGATATTTTAGCATATGCTAAACTTTCGCATTTTAATTCGTTTGAAACCCCCACTAATATATTAGTATCCATTAAAAATTGTGTAATATATTTATCTTTGTTACTAGCTGCTATTTTTAAAAAGTGTTCAAGTGTAAAAACATCAGACATTATATAAACATTGTCAAATACTACTTCTTTATTTTTAAATATAACAGGATCTGGGTTAGTTCCTGAAAGCCATACAGTTTTCTCGTTATCAAATTCTAGATATAAAATACTTTCAGGTGTATATGAATTTGACCAAGAAACATTAAATAATGTAATATACATGTTAAAAAAAAGTTTGTTATGTACAAAACGAACGCATATATTATCACCCGAAAATTTAACGTTATCTATAAGTGCCGGAAATCTATTTTCGTTTTCAATATAACCAGACGGATACTCGTTTAAATATGTTTCTTTAGTAAAATATAAGTTTTTAACTTTACTGCCCGTATATTTTTCTAAAAATTCATAATTAAGATATTCGTTTCCAAAATTGTTCATTTTTTATTTTTAACTAGATAATTAAAATTTTCACAAGTTTTAATATCTTTTTTTTCTAATTCTTGAACAATACCTAACTTATAAACCCCAATAGCTTCAAATTTGCCAGAATTTTCTTCAAACACAATTCCACTGTCTGCACAATAGTGTTTGTTGATTTCGGGATTAAACATTATTTTGGCTTTTTTTACAATAGCGGCTCCACTTTTCTTTTCTTTTGCAATTTTGTGTTTGCTGCACAAAGTCTGCCCTTGCTTAATTTTAATCCCGCAACATTGACCTTTACGTTTACCGGTTGATAATAAATGCATACACATATTATTTACCTTTTCTTTTTCCTCTTCGTCAGAACTCACTATTACATCTTCTTCATCGTCTTTAATATTCTCTAAAGTTTCTGTCACTAAGTTTTCCAATTCTTCAATCGGAATGCTGTACTTTGCAGAAACTTTAATAATATATGCTTCAATACTACTATCTACAAAGCTTTTAATTTTATCAGTTAATATTTCATTCATATAAATTAATTACTATTTTTAAGGTCAATAATCAATTGATTATTTTTCAAATAACTAAAAATTATGTCACACAAATCATTTTTGGTCAATTTATTAGTCGTGGGGATCACTGCACGCCCGCCTATTTCAAACAAAGGAATATTATCTAATGTATCATATACTAAAATATAGTATTTATTATCAAACCCGAGCTTAATTATTCTATTCTTTCTTTTGTTGAAAATTAGTAGTTTAGCATCATCCATATCCAAATCATTTTTTATAACTTCTTCAACTTGGATAACTTTATAGTTCAATTTTTTTTCTTCTAAATATTTTTCAACAAACTCTTTACCTTTACTTTTATCATTTAATATTTGTCCAATAATATTTTCAATGCAAAATTCATTTTTGTCCTCTTGAATATTATTTTCTACGCTTACACAAGCTATAGTACTTTTATCTGTTGGATTGTCGGTGCGGTTAAAAATTATTTGGTAATTTTTATTTGTATCATTTCCGTAAAAATTAATGCCAAGCTCCTCCATTTTTATATTTATACGGTCCATGTCATTTGATTCTTTGTCGGGTTCATTATTCTTTTTAACGCAAAAGGTTCCAAGAACGAAATTTGAAAATTCGTTCTTCGGTATATATGATGCCAGAGAACATATTGATTCTTTAACATTTGGTTCTAAACTATTGTAAGTATCGACTAAAGTTGTGTCATTTTTATCTTTGGTATAGTTCATACATATTTTATTAATTTTTTTAATTGTATCCTTGTCATTTTGATTTTCGAACCAGTCATTAAGAGTATTGTATTGAAATACTGCCGTTGAATCCGAATAATAACTTAATAATTTGTCGTTGTTCAAAAATACATTATTCACGCAAAAGTAAGTATCTTTTTCACACCTTAAAAATGACATAATTCCAATATTGTTTGTAAGAATTTGATTAGTTTCTATTATATCGTTTAAAATTTCTAATATTAAAATAATCGCAGCGCTTTTTCCTTCATTATTCGTAAAAGGTCGTATAAAATTACCATTAATTTTGTCGTAAATTTCTGCTAGATTTAATTCAGAATTATTTTTAAATAAAGTTGTAATTTCGTTACGAATGTCTTCTTTTATACTATCTGCGTAATACATTATATATGTACTAAAATCTATAGGATTATCTAAATTTATGTTTCCATCACAAGTCCAATTTTTGTCCTCGCCCGTAACTAAATTTCGCTCTTTTGTTAAACTACAATCTATTGCGGTTTCTTTAGCAATTTTTTCTACAAGTTTAGATTTAGCCCATTTTTCTTCAGAAGTTTTATACATAGAAATGTCTATAGATTTTTTGATAACGTTAATATCATCAATATTTGGAATACTTGCGTGTAAATATACTTTTACTTCAGGTTTGACACCGTTTCTTTGTTTTATTAAATCATTATGCGAGCCTAGCCTATAACCACGGGCAATAACTTGCATTATTTCCGAATAATTCCATGCAGGAGTTTGAACGTGAATAATTTCTATATTTTTAAATGTATAACCTTCTGAAACTACATTTGAACCTAAAATAATTTGAACATTATTTTCAGATTTGTTAAAACTGTTTAGTTCTATATTTGTCTGATCATTTAACGTATCGCTAGTAAGAATCAATATTTTGTTGAGGTCGATCATAAATATTTTTGTCAAAATTGCAGCAAATAAATAAATACCATGCTTATTTACAATAGAATTGTATATAAATATTTTCTTTTTTTCCTCTAACGCAACTAATACATTACTAATTGTATTATAATATGTAATAGAATATTCGCGTAACGTTTCTAATTTCTTTTGTTTATCACTATCACCTTTGAACAAACGGACGAATCGATACCAATACGAATTACTGCCTAATTTTTTATACCCCATGTGATCAATTCCATCTGTTGGTGGTTCTCTATGTTGCTTGTCATGAACCACAGGATCTGCAAATAATGAAACCTGCCTCTCTTCTAATCTTGCCGCACCAGGATCTGTTACATCTATTTCTAAATATTTGCTAGTTTGGTAGTCACTCATCTTTTCATAATACAAATCTATATCATTTTTCAAATAGGTAAGTTGGTCATCAATTTCGCTGCGAATAAATTCTAACTTTATGTCAGTTTTTGGAGATGATAAAAACGAAACATACCCTTTTATTTTTTCTTTGATAACATCTAAATTATCATAGTCTTGATCAGGAATTTGGTCTTTATTAGGTAATATTAGATTCATTATTGGTGTAAATGTATTTTCTTTGTCAGTTATTGGAGTTCCTGATAGTAATAATATTTTACAATTATTAACTTTATGTAAAAACTGGTGAAACTTATTGTAGGTTGAGTCATGAACTTTATAATCTTTTACTATAAGATTATGCACCTCGTCTAATATAAATACGCAATTTTCATAACTAGCAGGGGATTGATTTATAAATGTTTGATACGTTGAACATACATAAAATTCGTCAAATTTTTTCTTGTCAAATTCCTGCACATTGCTAGTTTTATTTTTCTTCAAATATTCATTTTTTTTAGTACATTTAAAAGCTACTTCATTTTTAAAATTGTTGTGGAGGCCTTCGCCTTTAGAAATATACACACACTTTCGGAAACCATACAATCTTAAATTTTCAGCTACTCCTACGGCCGCACAAGTTTTACCGGTCCCCATTTCGTGATACAATAATAAATTATTGTAAGGAGTGTAAGAAGATAAAAACCGTGCAACAATTTTTTGACTTGGTAAATAATCAGAAAAATCGGCTTCTTGCTTTTCACTTAATTTAAGTTCTCTAAACTCATATTTATCGTATAAATTTTGATAAAACCCCTTATCTGTTACATTAGGATAAACAGGTAAAAAATCCTCTAACTGTAATACCATCTAGATTTTATAATAAGTATTATAAAATTTAAATCTAATTATCATTGATTTTTAATATTTTTAATAATTTTCTTAACAAGATTACAATCATTTTCGAAAACTCTAACAGTAATATATCCTGGTAACATTTCACCTACAATTTCATAGGTATTTTTATCTTGAAATTTTACTAAAACTATGGAAGAGTCATAGTCAGTGTTTATTTTGTATTCTGATAGTAAAGGTAATCCTGTCACAGAATCAAATACAAATATATTATACTTAAAATGATCTGCGATAGATGGTTCATTGTGAAAACTAATAGTTTCAACTTGATTAGAATTTAAAAAATCTGAATAAACCAATTTTTCAATTGTTTCTAAAAATATGTCAATAAAATTATTCAACTGTTTTAAAATATAATCAGACTTATCAGATTTAATCATTTTTAATTCACTGCACGAGTCAAAAGTATTAGTAATTAAGCTTTTAAATTTAACCTTGAAATCTTGATTTGCTAAAGTTAAATTGTTGATAGTTTTAAATATATTGTTTATATCTACAATAGTGAAAAACAATTTACATACTTCTTTAGAAATTATTAAATTATCCAAAACAACTTGATTTAATTGCGACGAATCTATAGATTTTTCATCTATATTTGACTTTATACCAATCATATAAATTGCACAGAACTTTTTGAACTCATTTGAGTCCTTAATAATCCAATCTTCTTTATTTAGTTTTAGTAATTCATTCATCGTTTTTTCGGCTAATATTTTTCTATGGGGTTTTTTCATAAATAAATAATCTGAAAATTTAGTAGATAAAACACAATGTAAAAATGAATTAGTTTTAGTTATACCGGTTCTAACATAAACCGATGTTTCCTCATCGAACGGGGTTTGAAAAACTACAGTCTGATCTGTTTTCAATTTTTCAATTGTCTCAAAATGAGCAGATTTATTTTTAACAGGTTCTTGATCCATTATTTAACCTAATAACTGATTTCTTTTAAATAATGTTAAACTGAAATATATAAATTTTCAAATAAGTTTAGTATTTATATATTCCTATAAATAAATATGAAAATTATTCCAATAGATTCTAACCCAAAAACATACAACACCGATTGGTTATTATTTGATGACACAGTATATACTTCTATACAAGGTCCAGCATGTTTTAATACAATTGAAGGAGTATGTTATACTACAGAATCTCTCGAAGAGTGTATAGCTAAATGCGACGAACATGAAAAATGTTCTTACGGTTATTATTTAACTTCGAAAGATAATAATATTTGTGTCCCTATGTACACGGAAACTTTTATTAATCAAGCTAATTATAGCTATGAACTTATAAACACTAAAAATTTTGAAAACTTAAATTACAAAGGTACCGCTTTTTTAGACACAAGATATAATAATTATCCTCCAAAAAGTACTAGTATAATTTTTTATGATGATATAGTAAGAATAGAGTTTGATGAAAGCACGCTTTCTTTAAAGCTTGATACAGAAGATGTAACTGTTTCAAATCTTAAACAGAATTTTATAGAGTTTAGGATAAACCAGCTGCTAGTTAATACTGAATTTTCAACAAATCCATTAAATTACAACAGTAAATGTTTGTTATCTATAAATAATAGTAATTTAACAATAGGTATTGATAACCTTTCTAAGGATTTATTAAGTGAAAATATTACAATTGAACCAACAGCAACTACACTTAGAAGTGCGACAGAACAAATGTTTGAAATAATACCTGCTGATGTAGAAAAAACAGGCAATCCGATAAATTACTATGAAAAAGTTTATTTAAAATTAAATACGATCGGTGGTTATTATAATATCCCATCTGCAACTAAATACTTATTTGTGAAAGATGATAATTTTATATATTTAACTGATGATGTAGATAAAGCAAGTTTGTTTAAATTTATACCAGTTAATAAAGCATTCAAATGCGAAAATAATTCATGCGTACCTACAGAATTATTACCAGATAGTGAAAATATTTATAGAGATAGCACTTGTTTTAATCTATGTAATAAAACTCAGTCTAAGGAATTTTATGAACCAAAATCTAAACAAAAACCCAATAACAGAATAGTTTTAATATTAATTTTAATGTTATTATTGGTTCTTGCTGTCATATTGCTCCTTTGTTTAGATTTTGGTTCATAAAACTCAGTCTAAGGAATTTTATGAACCAAAATCTAAACAAAAACCCAATAACAGAATAGTTTTAATATTAATTTTAATGTTATTATTGGTTCTTGCTGTCATATTGCTCCTTTGTATGTGATCTGTTTTGTTCTTCTTGCATTGTACTTAGATGTAATTTTAAAAACTTATGTATAATATATTTAAGCTTTACTGGAAGATCATTAAAATTCCATTTAAAATTACATGTCATATCAGAATTAACGTCTTTTTTGCCTTTGAAAACAATTTTGCTGTTTTCAATTGACTCGATAACTGCCTTTGTTTGATTTTTTTTAGAAAATATTATAATTATAACATACAATAAATTCATACCGTTTTGATCAAGTTTGTTAATCATATTAACAACTTCTTCTTTTATTGCACTATTCATTTCTACCTTTGGTAGATCTTTTGATAAATTATCAAATAAAGGAAAAGTATCAGTCATTTAATTTATTTAAATGAATTAAACTATAAATCAATTTTTATTATCGTACGCTTCGTCAAATTCTAAATAACACACATCTTCTCCGTCTCCGCAAATTGGATGTCCAAGACAATAACTTGGAATTTTAGAACCTTGTTTGACAATTTGTTTATTATTTACCATACCGTTTCTAGTATTATTAACAGTTTCTTTAGAATTATAAGTTGCAGCTGCTGATGTGGTAACTTCTACTATAAAATTAGTAATTTCCTGTTCTGTGTGGGGACCTTGGTACCTAATATAAGGGCGGCCATTTATATAAAGTATTATATAAGGTACAACATTTATAGGATTTTTAGTATTTCTAGATAACAATATACATTCTTTAGAATTTCCTACATTAACTATCCCAAATTGACAACCATGTATTGAATTTGATAAATTTTTAACAACTGGCAGTAATTTTTGACAGTGTATACATTTGCTAGAATAAAAAATTACTATTGATATACCTTTTATTTGTGTAGTCATAATTGGACCTTTCATTCCGTCTATTAATTTAAAATCATTTGATTGTAAGAATAATAGACCTGTCATTTGTTATACCTTATCTTAATTTTAAATTTACATAATTGTTGTTTTAAGAAAAATCTTATTGAAAATAAACAATATGTCGGATAAAAATCAGCTAATACATGACACAAGAAATGTTAATAAATCTTGTGACATACTTAGTATAAATTACAAGCATCCAATAACTTTGACAGATAAATTTGAAGATTTTAATGGCACTTCTGTTGAACAAAAATACACTTGGAATTCACCAGCAGCGTATATATATTCAAGTTTGTTGCATTACATGGAAAACAAAATTAGTGTAAATAATTATGAACCAGATACTTTGGCTGATATTCATAAACAATTAATTGAAAAAGAAATTATATATAAAACTGAGAATATCTTAAATGACGTAATTAGTGAAAAGCTAAAAGATGACGAAAATTTTAAGAATCAGTTAAGGGAGACTGGTAATAAAAAAATAATATATAAAAGCCCTAACAACTTAATAGGTACAGGCATTGATGGAAAAGGCAAAAATTTACTTGGAAAATGTTATATGAAACAGAGAAACGTTTTACAAATAGAGCAGCAAAAAAGTGAAAAAACTGATTTGATTGAATTTGCCAAAAAAATTATCAACGAAATAAATAATTATTACAATAATGCTGTAAATGTGCTTCGTAATTATAAAGAATTATTTAACCCAGATATAAATTTTGAAAACATACAAGACGTTGAAGAACTGATTGTGTTTATTGAAGAATCTGCAAATAAATTAGAAACAAAAGTAACAATCGATAATTATGATATTGTGTATAATGAATATATGAATAACACATTACCGTATGGAGTTAATAATATTATAAATTCTGTAGAAATAGAAGATTTGAAAACTTTTGACAATTTGCAAAACTTTGTAAATTTTAACAATTATAAAAAGAAAATAATTAAAATTGTGCTTAAAGAACACATTGGTGAATACGTAAATTCTATTACAGATAGCAGAAACAGAGGAATTATGGATAAATATGTTAATTTTATTATAAGCGATAAATTTACAGCCACTGGACCTAATAATAAAAGTTTAAATGAGGAAGTTAGAGCTAAAATTACTCAGGATATATCAAAAGAACAGAGTTTAATTTTTAACGAAGACGGTGATATATGTACTAAGAAAATACCACAACGCCTTGTAGAATTATATAAAAATTATAGAAAAGATTTAAAAGATAATAATGAAACAAAATCTTTTATTAAGTTTAATCAAGAAGTTATGCAAAATATTATGACAGAATTTAAAAGATACAATCCTTCAGAGACTATTGTTAGTAGTATAATGGATTTTTCAGTTGAAGATAATGACATTACTCTATTGGAAAAAATATTAAGTTATGTTAATCAGCAATCTGATGAATTGTCCGAAGATCAATACGAGATTAATACAGGAAATATTTTTTCACCTACATATAGAGACCTTGACAATAGATTTTTTTTAGTACATATTAATGGCAAACCTAAAGAGTATCCAGATATTACAAGTTATTATTTTGTTGAAATGTTAAAATTTATTAACAATGCAACTAATAGCGAAGATTTTTATGATTTGATCAAATCTGAAACAGATGGATATAAAAGCCCTGTTGAACTTTCTAAATTATTTGATAAAAATTATGCAGAAATAACACAAGAAAAACTTGCAAAAGCGTTAGTGAGAATACTAAATGTTAAATTTACTTGCTGTTCAATATCATGTGCGGCTCTTGACGCTCTTCTTGATCTGCCAAAAAATGCAACTATAATTTGGGGAAGTTCTAATACAATTTTAGGAATGAATAATAAAAAAGAAGGGGAAAATCTTGTTGGTAAATATTTATCACAAATTAGAGCTTCTTTTGAATACAGAAAAAGGACGGCTTTGACGAGTAAATCTTCGGCATCTGATAAAATCAAAAATGCTTTAACCGACAAATCTAAAAGAAAACTATTTATGAACTGCGTAAACAAATTCAATTATCAATTGAATCTATATGCAGAATTTAAAACAATATTTGATGTAGATAATCAAGAGTTATCAGATCACGATGTAAATTGTTGTAAAAAATTTATGATGCTATTATTTTCAAATTGCGACATATTACATCTAATTGCAAATAACCATATAAATGTCATAAAAATAAAGGAGGAAATAATAAAGCTATCAACGGGGGAGATTTTTCCAAAAAATTGTCCTGCCGCTTTAATACAATGGTTTTGGGGATTTTTTATTCTAATCGCATCCAATGTATCTGACGAAATTGTAGAAGTAATTATAAATAAAGATAATCAAAACAAAACAAATGAGAATTTTAAAACTCAACCAGAAGAGTATATTAAAAATTTTGTATTAACTATAATCTCAGTGTTGTATTATTTTATAAATGTTTATGTTAATAGAACCGATAATGATAAATATATAGAATTTAGTTACGATAAAATCATACAATTTATAAAAGTTATAATATTCAATAATAAAGATCAAGTATTAGATGAAAATTTTAGTAAAACACTTGATAATACATATTTAAATAATTTTTATGAATCATGCAAAGAGTGTGTAGGAATAATAGTTGATGATGCTAGCAAAGAGCAGTTCAACTTATTACTTAATACTATTAAAGTTAAATCTGAAACTATCCCAAAAATAGAGAATCTAATTGTTTATTTTAACAACCCGCAATTTATATTTAATAGGAATATTAATACCCCTATTAACGCGTAATAAAATTTGGTTATTATATTGTTAATATAAAAACTAGAAATAATTTTTAAAATGTATATGATAATACTAAAAATCGTTATTGTACTATTGTTAATAGTTATTATTACTGTGCAAACGATTAAAAGATTTACGTATTTTAAACCATCAACTTTAAATTTTGGAATACCTGAAGGTTTTAGCACTGTGAGATACAAAAAATTACTAGGTATTAATAAAATTGTAGGAGATAAAAATAAAATAATTTTATTTTTACCAGATTTTAACGAGAATTTTAGTCATTATAATAATCATATGGAAGCCTTAAATAATGTTGGTTTTGATTCAATAATTTACAATTATTCTGGATACAATACACCAGGTATTCCAAGCGAAAAACAATTAATTGAAGATTGCAAAAACATGGTAGTGTCTTTGTTAGATAAATATCGCTTGCAAGATATTATACTTTTTGGAAATGGGATAAGTAGTTTTCTTGCGATGTATGTCTCAATGGAATTCAAAATGGATAAGGTGATTTTAAGATTTCCTGTAGAATCTATACATAAAAGACTTGGTAAATATTATCCAGAATTCATTTTTAACGAATTCAATATTAATAAAAAATGCTCGTCGTACAAGGGTTCTATTCTTTGTTTTTCTAAAGGTCCTGTAAATGGATTTGAAAAATATAATGTACAATATTATAATAAACCTCATGTTAATCTAATAGCAGATTATATTAATGATACGTAATGTATTCAACTTTCTCGGGGCTAATAAATTTTCGCCTAATATCTTCTAACGACAATATTTCCTTACCTGTTCTCTCATTTACAAAATTGTGAAAGCTTGCAAAGAAATTAAATAAGCTATCTCTTGACTTTACAATATTATCTAAATACTTTTCATGCGTTGAAATGTATGCTGCTGCATGTATTGCACATTTTTCGCACGGAATCATACAAGATAATCCAAATATAAAACTCTTCATTTTTTCTTGATAGAACAATGAAGGTGTTTCTGGATATTGAGCTGAACTATTATGAAGAGTAAACCAAAATGCAGGGCCCCATAATTCAGGACTTCCAATTGCTTTGGTTTCCACAGTTTTGTATTCAACTGCTAAAGTTTTATCCTTTTTCATTTTTACTATTATAGCAATTGTTTTTAAAATATTATTTTATTACTAAATTTTTTTTGTATTTTAATTATTGGATAGTCAATATTGTTCAGCGAAAACAAAGTTGTAAGGTTTTCAAAATCAGGCTTTTTAGAATATTCAATATTAGGAGAATCGCATTCGTCAAAATTATTGAACAAATTTCTAACTGTAGTATGATTTAATAATTCAATATTTTCTAAATCTGGAATATTGTCTATATTTTTATATTTCTCTATTAATTTAAATGCCCCAGCATTACCTATTTTTGGTATATTATTGTTATAATCGGTACCACACATTATACAAAAATCAATCATTTGTTCATGTGTAAAATTAATTGTTTCTAACAAAACTTTAAAATCAATAGCTTTTACTGTTTTGTTGTAAATGTTAATTCTGTTCAATATATAAGGTGTTCCATAAGGTATCAAATCAGTATCCTCCGACAATACAGCATCTACTTTATTGTCAATACATAATTTAGCACATGTTTTTTCAGCTTCACTGACTGCAGTAATATAATTTATACCCATCAAACTTAACACTTTTTTAAGAAGAATAATATCATCTTTTGTAACATTTATCAGTTGATTTTTCTTACTATTTACTAGTTTTTCAAGTAAATTGTCATTAATCTTATCTTTACCAAGTAATCTTGTGTTTTTTGAATGACCTTTATAGAATTTTTTAAGATTTTCTGATAAAATACCTGTATTAATATATTCGTTGTAGTCAATTTCCAGTTCAATTATTGTATTCTCTAATTTATCGCGGGCTGAACTACGTTTATCTTTTTCAAGGCACTTTTCTGCAGGCGGTTTTCCGTCAAAAACAAAAGTAGGGTGAATATTTAGTTCTTTTAAACAGCAAATTAAATCAATAAAAGAAATCATCCATTCACCCCCGTTTAACGCCTTATATTTATATAGATACAAAGATGTATCAATTGCTATTTTTTTGAATCTTAAATTTTCCAAATCAATATCTATTATTGCACACGAAAATTTGGTTTTAATAAATTTATTTAAATTCTTTATACCCATTTATTATATAAAATACATATTTTTATATGTATTTTATATCAATTTTATAAATACATCATATTAAAAGTATGGTTGACATCTTCAGGGTAAAATTCGTTTATTGCGTCTGATATATCTTCTTCTGTAATCATCTTAATCATAAATTCTTCTCCAAAATTTCTTCGTGCATATATCATTTTGCATTTTGTAATAAAGCTTTCTATACTTCCGCCGTTAAATTCAAATAATTTACTATGGTTTGTCAGCAAGTTTTTCAAAAACGGTTCTGACGCGTTTGTATTCCAGTCTTGATCTTCAAACATGTTTAATAACACCAATACAAGCGTGTTGATAGAGGATTGTTCAATTTCGTAAATCCATTGAAATCTTCTTTTTAATCCCTGATTTATCTGAAAAAAATTCTTTTCAACTTCTTCTTTATAACCGGCTCCAATGCAGCAAAAATTATTTCTGTTTTCGGATAAAAAACTATTTAGGGTATTTAACGCTTCTCTAGAAAAACTATCCTTATCTTCTGTATCTATACCAATACTGTATATTTCGTCAATAAATAAAACATTACCTAAACAAGAATTTAAGAATGTATTTGTTTTTTGAGCAGTTTGACCTAAATATCCCGCTATGAAATCATCTCTTTTTCCGTATATTATTTTATCACTCGATAAAATATTTAACTTCGAATAAATTTTAGCAAGCAACGTTGAGAAAGTTGTTTTACCTGATCCTGGCGGACCATAAACCATAATATGTAAATAATCAGTATTAGAATGTAAATTTTGTATATAATACAAAATCTGACAAACTAATGATTTTTTTATATTTTCAAAACCAATCATTTTGTCTATTTTTTTTAAATATGGTGCAATTTTCCACAATAATATAATGTTAATATTATCCACAACTCTAATGCTATTGCTCAAACCAATTAATGATTTAATATCATTAATTTTTATCTTATTAATATTTTTTTTATTTAAATATTCTGTGCATTCTTTGACCATATTTATTAACATTTATATTTTATTTTACAAAAACAATGTAAATATTTGTAGAAAAAAAATTATATATAAAGTTCCATAAAATCCTTATTACAAATAAATCTAGTAAAAAGCTTAAAAATAATGATAAAAATAAAGTATAACTACGACTTGACTTTTCTTTTATTAAAATTGTATTATTTGGATTCGGCCATTTTACAGAGTTTGGTTGATTGTACGTCAAATCATCTGAATTTTCCCAATAAACAACATTTGACATAGTTTATTAATATAAATATATATTAATAAAATAATAAACAAATTCAAGCTTAAAAACTACATTATAAATATAAAAGATGCCGCAAGCTAAAAAAACTGATGGAAAACAACCGCTCGAAAAGAAAATTAGCAATAAACAAAAACAAGTATTAGAAGTACCCAATGTGGTAAAAGAGGTTGAAGTAGACTCTGAACAAGAAACAAAAACCCGAGTTCGTAAAGTTGTAGATAAAGAAAGTATTATTAATAGCTTTGATGATCTAATTCAAGCTGTTGAAAATGAAATTGAGGCCCTTAGAGAAAATGGAAATGCCAAAAATGGCAGAGTAAATGGCGTTAAATTTCTAAGAATTGCCAATAAAAAACTTAAAACTATTAGATCACAGTCAAACAGATTAATGAAAACAAGAAAGAAGAATACTGATAGGTCAAATGGTCAAAATTCTGGATTTCTTAAAGAAGTTCCGATTTCGAAAGAACTTTATGAATTTACCGGATGGGAACCAGATACTCTTGCTTCACGAGTTCAAGTAACTAAATTCATCTGTAATTACATTAAGGAAAATGATTTGCAAAACCCTAGTGATCGCAGACAAATTAACCCTGACAAGAAACTAGCTAAGCTTCTTGATATTAAAGTTAATTCTAAGACACCTCTTAAATATTACAGTATTCAAACTCATTTGAAACCACACTTTCCAAGTAATTGTTAATTTATAACATAAAGTTATTATAAATTAAATGGAAAAATTTTTAGAAATCAAGATTAAAGAACTTTTAAAAGGAGACCGGTTAAATTTCGAAAACATTGTCCCAGTTACATACGATTTATGCAAAGTTATCAAGAAAAAGAAATCTGGTATATTAGAAAGAACATTAGTGGATCTTATATGTGATACATGCGTTCAAAATATTCTCGGTAATTATAAAGTAAGATCTAGCTTGTTAGAATATATGTCTGATTCTGAAGACGAGGCAGGCCCTGTAAAAATTAAAAGACATTTTGACGCTAAAGTTGAGTTATTAGATGTTGATATAGCTTTATTAGATTATACCAATCAGATTATTACAAGCATAGTTAAAAAGTTTTATGAGAATAAAAAAAGATGTTTGTGTTTTTAAAAATAAAATTGATTTTTAATCTAAAAAATTACATTCAATTATAAAATAATAATGAGTGGCTTTGATAAAAACACAGTTGTAACACCAGTTAAAAATTATGATACCAATAGAATGATTTTCACCGAGCCTACATCGGGTACTATCCCAGACAGTACTCCTAAAATCGAGTTTAAACGAATCAATATTCAAACCAAGAATGAAGACGGTACAGTAGGTGATTTGGTAATTTCCACATCAAGACTGTTTTCATTTGGAGTTTCAGAAAACAAAAGTCAAGAAACAGGAAAAGTAAATGGTTGGACTTTCCCATTATGCTTGTGGAGCAGGGACGGACCAACAGAACATGAAAAAGATTTTACGGAAACATTTACATCTATTGTAGGTAAGTGTATTGATCATCTTACAGAAAATAAGGAAGAAATTGAAATGTACGACTTGCAAAAGTCTGATCTAGAAAAATCTAAAGGTGGTTTGAACCCACTATATTGGAAGAAAGAAAAATATACTGATCCAAAAACAAAGAAAGTTTCGCTTCGAGTAGTTCCAGGATCTGGACCAACACTTTACACGAAGTTGATTTACTCCAAGAAAAATGAAAAGTTTCTTTCGCAGTTTTACAATATGAATGATGAAAGCGTAAATCCGCTTGATATGATGGGTAAATATTGTTACACAACATCAGCTATAAAAATTGAATCTATTTTTATCGGAAGTAAGATTTCGCTACAAGTAAAACTCTATGAAGCTGTTGTGGAACCAACTTCTTCAGGTATGAAACGATTAATTCATAGCAGGCCTGTTGAGAGATCTGTTTTTGATACAAACGTACAAGGCCTTGAAGAAGAATCGACAGAAAAAACTAGCGATGATACTGTAAGCGACGACGATTCGATTGAAGAAGATCCTGAACCTGTTCAAATTCAACCTAAGAAAACCGTAAAGAAAGTAATCAAAAAGAAGTAAATATAAGTTAAAATATATGTTTTACAAAACATATATTTTTATTTGGGTTTTCCAATTACTATTTCGCCATCTCTTTTTATATACCAGCAGTGATCATCTTCACATTTTCTATCATTATAAACAGTATAACTTTTATATACAGGAGGTTTAGAACATACAGGACATATATCGTTTTCATCTTCTTTAATATTATTTGTCATGTAAGAATTTTCTAATACCACGCTTTTGAACTCATTTTTCTTTTTACCTTTTGCATTTTCGTCAAAAGTTTTATAAATACCATTTAATGAGGTATTTATATTTGTTATTATTTTCCCACCGCCTGTAAATGGTTTGGCGTTTTCAGGTTCTTCATAACCTGGAATAGAATCTGGTCTATTTATATGAGAGTTTGACATTTTTAATTACACTTCTACTTTTTAGATAAATAACATTTTGTAATATTTACAAACAAATCTATCCACGTCCAAATTACATCCTTATCTTCATCGTCAAGTCTTTTATCATTCCATAATTCAAGCATAAAATTAGCCTGATTTGTATCGTTATCCTTTAATTTCATCATATCGTAATTAATAAAAAAACATTCATTACGTTTTTGTATCATAGTGGTTAAGTCATCTGAACCATTTAATGCTTTACCAAATCTTTTTATAGCGTCTTCTACTATTAAATTGTTTTCAATATACACTCGTAACAAAATCAACTTAGGTTCATTTTGAAATATTTCTAGAAGTTCGTCTGTAAAATTTAATAGTTGGTCTTTAAAAACAACTAATAACTCAGAGGTGTTCATATTGTTGTAAATATTAGTCGGCATTATATTTAATAAATTATATATATTTGTTTAAGTTTAAATTAAAGTTCCAAAACAGCTAAAACTTTTTTTCCTATATTGAGACGCTGTAACATTAACTCTAACTTTACTATCTTGAGCAATTATTAAATCACCTTTTTTGTATATATTTTTATCTTCATCAAAATCATAATCTTTGATGTTGTCTTTAGGTATTAACATCTTTTGTTTATCAAGTATATTTACAAAGATACCATCTTTGTATATTAAACACACTACTCCATCAAATTCTGAGTCAGCTACTGGATTTAAAATATACGCCTCAAAAATAACTGTAAAAATATTATCAAAATTAACACGGCCGATTTCGTGTCCTTTAATTTCTAAAATTTTGATTATTTCAATAATATATCCATAATCCTTACTGCATTCTTCTTTTGTAACTTCAACTAGTTTATTACATATATGTTGTTTAATGTCTTTTGTAAGGTATTTTGAATGTAATAATATTCTTTTTTCTAAAACCACTTTATCCATGTTTAATTATAATTAATAGGTTTTAATTATAATATCAATTTTTAAAAAATATAATACAACAAAGTGTTATTAATAATAGTAATGTAATTACAGATACAATAATAATATCGTAATAATTGTCTTTTTTAGTACAGTTTGGCTGTTCATATTTTTCTATTGTATTTTTACCTTGAATTTCATTCATCTTTTCAATTAAGGGTGTAATTGATTTACAATTATCAACACAATCTTTATCATCTTTACAGCTACTATTACAATAATCGTTTAATCTTTGAATAGAACAACCATCATCATCACAGTAATTATTTACACTATTTTTATTACATACACTATTACTCACGTCAGTCACGACACTTGAATCTACACCAATACAATATAACAAATTACATTGTTTTAGACATTTGTTTATATCATTAGGATATTCTTTTTCACAAATTTTATAACAAATTAAAGTTCTATATCTATTAGTCTCTAGTTCGCAATCTATTTTTTCCTTTTCTGTATTATCATAAAACACGTTGTCTTTCCATTTACCATTACAAAACCCGGCCATCGTGCTACTACTTCTATTAATATCATCAAGCAACTTAGATGTCATTTATAAAAGATAAGATTTCCTTTCAGTATTAATTAATTTTTTTAAATCCAAAAAATTAATTACTATATTATTTCATATATTCTTCTTTAAATTCGTCGTGACTTTTAGTTATAATAGATGGAAACTTTTCTTTCCACCTATTCGCCTTAGCTTCTGAACCAATTGCGTATATACCAATTCGTGTTTGACCACTAGCTTGGCTTGCTATTTTCCTACCACTATCTTCAATTGCTTTTTGTATATCTTTATCTCTTTTACCAGTTATTACAAAATTCCCATCAGGAACGTTTTGTATTTCAGTATATACTCTTTTTGGGTTTTTATCATTATCCTCTTTTACATTTGTTATATTTTTCGCTTTTTTGATACTATGTATTCTATCCAAAAATTCAAGAGCTATAGAACTATTTTTAATAAATTGTACAGCTGTTATTTGTCCTATTCCACTAATATTTGATAGTTCTTTTAGAGCTTCCGTCTTATTTTCTTCATTAGAGGTAAATTCAAGAGTATTGTACAATCCACTTTTAAGTTCGCTTAATTTTTGTATTGTTTTAGTTGATAAATTTCCACCCAATATGTTGAAACCCGACGCAATTTTCTCATCTGGTGCAGTAAGTATTTTTTCAATAAAAGTTAAAATATTTTTTCTACTAGCTGATGCTTTATCAGAACCAAGATCTTCTATAACATCTACAAGACTACTATCCCAGCTTAAAAATGTATATAAAGCAGGTGCGCAATTATTATTAATATTGTCAAGACTATCACTCCTTGTAAATTTCTCTTGTAATATGGCTCCAATTATTTCAAACGTTTTTGGACCAATTTTTTTCATATCAAGAGTTTTTGCAAGTGACAATAATTTACTGGGAAATATTTCATTTGCAAAAAATTGTTTTGTATATATTTTTGGAATAATTTCTATTTTTTCTGAAGTTTTAAATTTGTAATTTTTATAAGGTTCAACCGTATTTCCATTTACATCATAATCAAGTGTTTCTATGCTACTCACTATAGACTCGCGATTTTCGTCTGTAATGACAGTCAATCTATTACCTGTGATTTTAGGAATAACACTTCCTGCATAAACAACCTTAGCGCGTGCGCCTGGATAAATATTATTATCTAATAAGTATTTATAGTTATGTCCTGTAGCTTTTTTAGTAGATTTACCGTCAATATTAATTGGTGTAAAATTTATAGTTGGATTATAAACACCTAATTTACTTAAATTCCAATCAATGCTTGTTACAGTAGTTTCTAGACCTTCTTTGTCTTTTTTGAATGCAAAAGCGTTAGTTGGATTACCTTCTTCAAGTCTTTGATAAGGTGTTACAGCTTTTACAATTATTCCATCTATTGTATATTCAGATGTAGTTATAAATTGTTCTAATTTATTTTCAAGATATTCAATACTTCCTACATCTTCTCTAGAATTTATTTCAGACTTTACAGGTTTGAAACCATAACTTACAAGTTTTTCATTTTGAGTAATTGCGTAGTCTAATAATTTATCACCACGATCTTCGTCAAGTTCAAAAGCAATAAAATCTAAATCCCTGCTTTTCCTTAATTTGTCAAGTGCGACTGGGGGATCACTAAGAACAATCCCGGTTCCGGTATTTCTTGCATTTGATGCATCAGGATAATTTTTATTAAATGTATCTATTTTCATTATAATTTCGCCTTTAACATAAATTGTTTTATTTTTACCAACCGATTTCAGTAAATCTTGGGCTTTTGGAATATAATTAATATAATTGATTAAATGACTAATATCTGCTCCTTCCGTTCCTGAGCCTCTATTAAAAAATTTTGCTTCAGTTTTTCCATCTTTAGTATCAAATTTGAATAAACCAGATAAACCGTCTAATTTACTTTGTATTAAAAACTTATTAACATTTTTCCCTTGTTTATCTAATTTCAATTTTAATTGTCTGTTAAAATCTGCGTCTGTTGAATCTAGTTTAACTTTATCCATAGATCCCATTGGAATGTCCAAAACTGCTTTTGTTAGAGAATCTGGTATATCTTCCATTACATTTACAATATTTTCAAAAATTAATCCTCTGCTATTTTCTGCGTATGATTTAATTCTATCAAAAATATCATCTTCTATTATATATATGTCAGAACCAATTTCTGTATTTCTGTATTTTCTTTCAGCAGATTCAATAATCTTAACTAACATAATATCATCTACTGATTCGATAGTAGTGTCTATTTTGTTACCCGATGGATTAGTCTGCAAAAATTTGAATATGTCATCAATAGTCATCTTTTTTATATTCTTTTTAGTTTCTGAATAAGAATTTATCTTAGACCTAATTGATTGACTTATCATAATATTTTGTATAAATTGTTTTGCGTTTTCGTTATTTTGCTGCTGTATTAACATATTTGCAATAACAATAAATTGTTGTAAAACTGTAAAGTTTTTGTAGTTCAAGATTGTATTTAATTTTGAGTAGTTTTTGTCTGTAATGCATTTACAAAAATCATCAATTGTTTTGCTTGTTGCGGCGTTCATTCATATTATAATATAATATGAATAATAATAATCAAGTTTAAATCTTTTATTTTCAATATAATAAATGACACTCTATAGAAATATTAGATATTTTGGAGCATCTGCAGGAGATTCCGAAATTAATAATCCAATATCTTATTGTATGAATTCAGAGGTAACAAACGGTTTTTTACACGGTAGTTCATCGAATAATGTTGAACTTGATTCTCCAAATTGTCAACATTTCATGGCACAATATTGTGCACAAGGATGGGATCCATATTGCGAAGCTGCGTCTATGAGAACTGAAGTATTTCCGCAAAATGAACTACTTTATTCTAGTCAAACACCTTTAATTTACAGACCTAGCACTGGTGAAATGTTATTACGAAACACACTTGCTAAAAAGTACTTAGCAGGTGTTCAAAATGGTAAATTAGTTTATGAACCATTTGACGCTACTGTAGCAACAAGCCCTATGCTTGAAAAATGGGTTCGAAATGGAGGTACTCCTATATTTATTTATGATGTTGATCCATCAACAATCGACTCATGCCCTATTATGAACAGGATATTAGCAAATCCCAATATTGCGAATGATATATTACAATCAATATATAACACTAGAAAACAAAACGGTAATTTGAATCTTCTTAAAAATACATTTTTGGGTACTTTTTATGAGTTAAATCAAATGCCTATTTAAAAGTTTTATTTAGAACAATAAATGTCAAATTACCCTGCATCCTTTGCAGTACACAGCGATAGCGTGGCCAACGCTTTCGTAACTCAAAATAAAAACGATGAACAAAAGAAAATAGAAAAATCAAAAGAGTTAGCAGCAGATCCATCCAACCAATCTGTTATTGCAACAAATACAGCAAGCGATCAAACAATTCAGGCTACGTATGCATCTCTTGTTGATAATTTATAATTACACATAAAACTTATAACTTATAAATTATAACTCAAATAAAACTATTTTTACTTTACAATTTTCTATGTCACCGTAATAAGACTTAAAATGGTGAAAATTATTATTGTCAATTTCATATTTAAATGATTTACCAAATATATTTCGTTTTTTAGTTGAAACTGGTATTTTGTTAAGATTATCAAAATATAACTGTCTTACAATTTCAAAATTTACCATAGGTAATAAGACAATCCCCTCCCATTCTTTTCTTTTTCCGGCCAAATCAATTACAAATTCGGTGGGACAATATTCAACTAATTTAGAATTTTCACCCAGTAATAAATCTCCAAGAGCGTCAGGTAACAATTTTGCGCTTTTTGGCGGTAAAACGCATAAAAGTTGTTGAAATGTTGTACTTGGAGTCGTAACAGGGTAAATAGGATTTACAAAATCCAAAATATATTTTGTCAAAACAGAAGCTGGTGGTGCGTAATGGTGATTATACAACCATTTCCAATTTGTTACGCCGGATGTATAATAAGAAATAACCCACTGCATACCTTCAATATAGTTGTTACAAATTTCGGAAATATTATAATCTTCTCCAAATGAAGATATTAAATAGTCTCTAATATAACTATCAATATTAACACTTACGCAAGTTTCTGTTATAGTTGAATTTTTTTCTAATATTTCATCTTTAAAATAACATTGCCTGCTTCTTACTTTTTTTTCAAAATTCTCTTTTTCATATTTTCCAAGTATTGCCATAAAAGTTTTAAGCGCTTTGTTGCATATAAATACACCGTTTTTATTTCTGTAAGTCAAATGACCGTGAGTAATACCAACTTGCCTGGAAATATTTATAAGAAGTTCAATACCATTCTCAATAATTTCTATTGAAGGTATATGTGGTAAAAAATCATTACCGGTTGTAAAACAAATAAATACAAAATCATCAATTGCTGATGTACAATTATATGAGTATGCATTAGATTTCCATTTTAACATTTTTTTAAGTTTTTCTCTAGACTGTCCTATATTTAGTATATGATATAGCAATCCTTTTACATAGGTTTCTTCTCTCAATATGTATAAATTTGGAATATGAGTGACAAGTGAAAGCATAATTAAATCAGCGTCCATACCTGATATACAGTAAGCGTCTTCAGGATTTCCATAATTCCTAATATAATTTATAATCTTGTGTTCTCCTTCCCCTACAGCTTTTTCATTAGAAAATATTACCTCAAGATTTTGCCATCTGGGATCGTTTTGTAATTTATTTTTAATATACCAGTCAATATATTTTGTCAAATAATCCATAAATTTAGTTCCAGGTGTAATACAATTGCTGTCAAATAGTTGTTCTTTTGGAGCTTCCATTGCAGTTCTAAATCTGCGTTGTCTTTGTTGATTTTGTTTGCTAATTGGTGCTGGGCCATCAACGCATAAAATCACACGTTTTTTAGGTTTAACTATATTTATTTCTTTTTCAATAGATTCACAAATATGCTCGTAAATGTCTTGTTGTTTCTTTTTAAAATTTAAAACAGTTGGTTTTACTTTAATTAATCTTTTAACTTTATAATTACCGTATTTATAAACTTTTTGTGCTGAATTATGAAAAATACCATTCATGTCTATCATTAAATTATCTACATGAATATTATAAGTTTCAAAATTTTCTCCATCCCCTAATGGTGAAATAGTATTTTTAAAATTTGTTTTATACCATTGAAAAAAATGTTTCACTCCCATATTTATTTACATTACTTAAATTTTTATAACATTATTTCAATTTTAATAAATTATTTGTCAAACGTCGTCCAATATTTCCAATTTTTGTCTGGCAAAGGTCGTTCTTTTGTACCATAATATGTTATATTATCAATATCTCTTAATAAAGCTGTGCTAACAGACATGCAAGATCGGGACATTACAAAAATTTTACAATGCATAAATATTGCCCAACATTCAATCGTAGAGTAATCATGTGCTTCAAAAATGTTATCTGCGAACTTTTTAAAGGTACTTAAATCGTCTGTTTCGGGTTCTGGTTTTTTAGATGTGAAAACATAAATTTTTAAAGATGGAAAAGTATCCTTTAAATGTTTACAAAAGTTTGCATATTTTGAACTATTTATAAACCTGCTTTTGTAATTCAATACATCCCCAGCTCTGTAATGAATAGCTATAAATTCTTTATTAGCGAATAATTTTGGTAAAAATTTTTCAAACTTATTTCTAATTGACCTTGTAAATTTTATAACATTGCTATTTTGCAGCATGCCCGGTTTGATTTGCAACTCTGTGTTTTCAACATTTATAACATCAATGTCTTTTATTTTTTTATTTACTTTATATGGAAACAAAATATTTATCATAATTTTACGGGCAATTTTATGAGACTCTTTTGATTCATTTCCTAAAATTAATAACATATTATTTTGAAATATTTTACTATGCGGATCTTGCATTCTTTCTGGTTCTAATTCTTCATAATGAGACCAGTCGTCAAATAATTTTGGAGTCTTGTTTATTATTATGTTACAATTATTACTTTCATCGCATAATAAGGTTATTATTGTTACTATAAATCCTTGACTATAAGACCCTAACATGTCAGATCGATTACCTTGTAATAAATAATATTTTTCATGCTTTGACGACTTGTGGAATATTGAATAGTAGCTGTTTTGATATGTTGATTTTGTATTAAATTGTTTTGCTGTTATATAAGTAAATATTGAAATTAATAATATAATACCAATTGATAAAACTAAACCTGTGGATTCGCCAATCATATTTATATTAACATACGTTAATTAATTCGTTTTTAAAATCATCGTCTATGCTCAACCCCGGTTTATGATCAGTGTATGTAACAGTTGGAATTATAGACTTAAAATATTTGAGTTTATTACACTTGGTAAACTTGTTTGAACAAGTGTTTAATACTTTATGAAATATAAGATGTGACTTGGTTTTATCGTGGTAAAAAGCACCAATTTGTTTGAATTTACCATGTTGTTTTTTACATTTATTGTTGGTTAATATTATTGTAACAAACAAACTTGTAGTTATAAAAATACCCGCTAAAATTTTTGTTTTCATAATTTATAAATTGATTTATAATTTAAAACTTAATTAATTAAAATTAAAATGACATCGCTACAAAATACTCAAGTTTGCCAAAGTAAGCAAAGCGAACAAAAACTAAATAAATTGTCAATAGAACAAGTTAAAAGTATGCCAAACAAAGTAAGACTGGTAGATAGTGACGAAACTAACAAGCTAGAACTATATTGTTACCTAAATTATGAAGAAGGGGTAGATAATCAACTAATGGAACAATGTCGAGGAGCTATTTTTAACGGAGATAAACTTGTTGTTCCGGCATATCCATACACACACGAAGTTATTGATTCAAACCATGAATTTATTAAAGAAAAAATGGGAAATACACTTGATGATTATACAATCTTTGAGTCTCACGAAGGATGCCTAATTCGTATGTTCTGGTTTGGAGATAGGTGGAATATTTCTACTCACAGAAAACTAAACGCGTTTAGGAGCAAGTGGGCTTCAAAAGAATCATTTGGTACTAATTTTAAACGTGCAATTGATAATCTATATAATTGTGATGAAGGGTTTAGAAACACAGTTGGAGATTCTGATCAGCCTTTGTTTGAAAGGTATCAAAATGTACTAGATAAAGATAAGCAATATATGTTCTTGCTCAAAAACACATTTGATAATCGAATTGTATGTGTTGCACCAGAAGACCCTGTTGTATATCATGTTGGTACTATTATTGATGGAGATCTTGATATTTTTGACAACTGTCACATTCCAAAAGCAGTCCAGTTGAATTTTGACAGTACCGACGATATGATTTCATATGTTAAAAATAATATGGATGTTACAAGGCATCAAGGTGTTATTTGTTTTTCAAAAAATAAAGAAAAGAAACATATTAAGTTGATCAAAGAAGAATATAATTCTTTTTTTAACGCAAGAGGTAACGAATCAAGCATCAAGTTCAGGTACCTTCAGGTGAGAGCAACAAATCCAGATCATTTTGACAAACTATATATTCTATACCCGCATATGAGTGCAACTTTCCAAGAAATTGAAAAGATTATTTCCGAAATTGGAAGCGAAATTTACAATTCATATGTTAATAGGTTTATCAGAAAGAAATTTGTAACATTGCCTACCGAAGATTATACAGTTATGAGAGAATGTCATAGGTGGCACGAAGCAGATCGAACATCTAACAGAGTTTCTGAAGAAAAAATTATGGAAATCCTAAACAAACAATCACCAACTTCTATTAACAAAATGATTAGAAGGTGGAAAGTTGTAAAAGATACAAACAATAGTAATATTGAAAATATTAATAGAAAACATAGGTCAAATACTATTACTACCGAGCCCGAACAGCACCAAGAGACTAAGAAGTAAGTTTAATATATTTTAGTTTTATTTGTTTTCAACAAATAAAATTGATTTAGCTAAGTATAATAAAATTATAAATTAAATGAAGCCAACAAAAATACTTTTTATTGGAGACCCGCATATAAAATTTGGAAATATTCTAGAAATAAATATGCTTATTATCGGCTTAGAAAAAATATGTAAAGAAAAGTCGCCTGATCTTATAGTTATAGCTGGTGATTTACTTGATGATCATGAAAAAATATGGACAATTGCTTTAAATAAATCATACGAAATGATAGATAAACTTAGAAAATATACTGAGGTGTATATTTTAGTAGGTAATCATGATTATATTTCAAATGTACAATTTTTAAGTACAAATCACTGGATGAATGGACTTAAAAAATGGGATAACGTTACTATTGTAGATAGCGTTTTACATAAAATAATAAATAATTTGACGTTTTTGTTTGTACCGTATGTTACAAACGGTAGATTTGTGGAAGCCCTAGATACAAATTCTATTGATTGGACTAAAGCATCTTGTATTTTTGCTCATCAGGAGTTTTATGGCTGTAAAATGGGTGCCATAACATCAGTTAGTGGTGATAATTGGGACATAGAAAACCCATTTGTTGTATCAGGTCATATTCACTCTCGTCAATACCCACAAAAAAATATATATTATCCAGGTTCTGCATTACAAATAGCCTTTGGGGAAAGTGAAAAAAATGTAATACCGTTAATTACTTTTACTGAAAACGAACATTTAGTTGATGAAATAGATTTAATGTTGCCTAGGAAAAAAATTGTATATGTTGATTTAGAAAAAGCTGAAGATATAATTATTGATTCTACTACAAAAGATTCATTAAAATATACTATAAAAGGAGAACAAGAAGATTTTAAAGTGTTTAAGAAAAGTAAAAAATATAAAGAAATGATAAAAGCAGGGGCGAAAATTTCTTTTAAAAGCGACAAAAATAAGGAGAATAAACAGCAAGAATTTATAAACAATATTGAAGGTAAAGATTTCAAAACTATTTTAAGGAGTCTTGTTATAAAAGAAGATAATAAATATATTTTAGATCTATTTAACGATTTATTGTAAAAATTAAATTACTTATTAAAAAAATTCTCCATTAATAAAAATGGGTTATGCAAAAGCTTCGTCTCAGCAATTTAAGTTAATTGATCAATTACCTGAATTATCTGATTTAGAAGTGAAAGAATCACAAATAATACCAGAACCTGAAAAATACGATAAATTTTTAATGGATAAACATACAACGCCAATGGAAGCAGGAATGAGTACAATGAATAATAACATTACTAAATTGAATTACCCAGATCAAGACTTACAATATACGATCAGTGCTGTTAGAGAAAATAACGGACCGATCTTTAAAAATGAAACTAAACTTATTGTAGAAGACGAAATTGATTTGATTAATTCAAATGGTGCTCTTATAGAATCAAAAAATTATAAAGAACCGCAGCCATCTAATTTACACACCCCTTGGGGCCAACCACAATCCCATATACAGTACCCATATTATAATAATCCTTACAATCAGCAGGCTACGTTTCCTACAATGAGTAATTATAATCCACATGTACAAGTTCCAACACACCATCATAATAATTACAATAATATAACAAATGGATATTCTCTTCCAGTAAATCATTATCCAAATGTATCTGGTCAATTTTCAGTACCAATTGAAAATTTTGACACAACTACTATTTCTAGCAGTTTTAATACAGATGGTGGAGGAATGGAAACACCTGAAAGTTTACAAAATAGAAACGGCGAATTAAGTACTCGTAAATTAAAAAAAACATTCAAAAAATTTAACAGTAATGCTTCGGGTTCTGACTCAAGTAAATCGCCATGGTCATCTCAATGGAATAATTGTGTGGCAGTTTCAGACCATATTAAATCTTGTCCAGTCTGTTCAAAACTTTACAACAATAATAACAATCAAATTATATATATTATCATAATTGTTATATTATTGATAGTGTGTTTAATTTTGTTGCAAAAAGTTTTAACAGTATAAAAACTAGATATATTTTCATAAATGGAAACTATTTATGAAAACGATTTTGATGTACTCGTACTTGCTGGATCATCGGCAAAAGGTATAGCAGTTTTAGGAGCTTTACAAAACTGTTACGATAAAAACATGTTGTGCAATATACAGTATTATATGGGTACATCTTCAGGTTTTATAATTAGTTATTTGTTAATTATAGGTTACACACCTGTTGAAATATTAGTAAATATTTTTACTAATAATATACTTGAGAATATGCAACAAATAAATTTTAACAACTTATTAAAAGGTAATGGTGGATTAAATTGGGAAAATAGTGTTGGAGATACCATTCGTAAACTAACATTGGAAAAAATTAAATTTATACCTACTTTTGAAGATTTATTTAATAAATTTAATAAAAAATTAATTGGAGTTACTTACAACGCAAGTTTTGATAGAACAGAACTATTATCTGCCGAGACTACACCGAATCTTAGTTGTATAGAAGCTGCAAAAATGACTTCAAATTTGCCTTTTTTATTTGAAAAATGTAAATATAATAATAGTTATTATTTAGATGGTGGTATAGTAAATAATTTTCCAATAGATTTGGCGAAAAATATAGGTTCTAAAATATTAGGAATTGTAACTTATAATCAACTTAAAAAAGATAAGGAAATCAATAATAAAATAATAGAAAATGAAAATCAACTTGAGTTTATATACAAGTTAATGTTTATAACAATAGACCAATCAACTGAGAGTAAGATTGTTAATTGCGTTGATGATAACTTAAGAATTATTAAAATACCAGTTGGATCCTTAAAATCTTATAATTTTAACATAAATTCTAAAGAGAAATTCTCACTATTTAGCAAAGGATATAACGAATGTAAAATACAACTAATAGATTGATTTTTTTATTCATATTTATATAAAATATGAATATGGAGCTTAGAACATTAAAATACGAAGGCGGTGCACATATTGGGTTTCAAAAATATATTTACAAAACTTTAATCGAGGCTGTCAAAAAACATATGTTTTCTGTTCAATTTTTTTTAGGAAGTCCTTATCAAATCAACAGAGCTGTTATCGATGATCACGATTACAAAATGTGTGCAAAAATTACTAATAGATTTCCGATTAATATTTATACGCATTTTCCATATATTGCTAATTTAGCTGGTAAATCTCAAAAAAACTCATTAGCATGGGCAGGTAATTCTAAAATAGATAGTTATTTACGTGTTGTAATTAAACAAATAGAATATGAAATGGATTGCGTTGCAAAGCTTGCTGGTAAAGGAGTTGTTATACATCCGGGGTCTTACCCAGATAAAGAAGCTGGACTAGATGCGATAATTAAAACACTAAATAAAATTAAATTTGGTGAAAATGATAATCTGCTATTGGAGAATTGTGCAGCGGAAGGTAATAAGCTGTGTAAAAATTTTAACGAAATTGCAAAAGTATTACGCGGTGCTGAGAATAAAACAAACATTGGCGTTTGTTTAGACACTGCACATGTATGGGGTGCCGGTATCTACGATATTTCTACAATTAAAGGTGTAGATTTGATGTTTTCAGAATTTGAATCTATAATCGGTATTGATAAACTTAAACTTATCCATCTAAATGATAGTTCTGTTGGATTTGGATCTAGAAAAGATAGACATGCTGAAATTAGCACGGGTTGTATATGGAAAGATAATGTTGATGTGTTTTATCATTTGATTGGTGTTGCAAAAAATAAAAATATACCTTTAATTTTGGAATCCGACGGATCAGATATTATATTTTTTCTAGACGTGTGTAGCCCTTGTAATCAAAATTATAATTGTTGTTAAATATTAATAATTTAAAGTGTATAAATCATCATTAAAATGAGAAGATCACGGCAAAGCTTAAAAGTTAATAAGGTACCATTAGAAACTAAAGGGTTTTCTTATCCACAAGATTTTTCAAATATGCCTAGATTATATTTAGAAATTATAGAAAACAAAGATAAAATTAAGCAAGATTTAATTAACACTGAACATACTGTTAATTACAACAGTGATGAAAAATATATAAAAACCGAAGAACCTATAATAGAACCCTCTAATGAAATAAATGAGAATATAAATAATGAACCAGAAATAGAAATCCCAAAAACTGTTGAAATTGAAAATGTTATAGAAGTAAATGAACAAACGGCTGAAGAACATGTACAGGATGATACACTGTCGCTGCGATTGCAGGAATTGTTAGGAGATGGATCTGACACAAGCGTAGGCGATTTTTCACCTCAGTCTAAAATGGTATCTCCACATACTGAACAATTCAATAGTCCTGTAAAATCTCCTAAGATGCGAAGCGTCCCAATTGTTAAAAGTCCAATTATAAAATCAAAAAACCCAACTAAAATTGCACCTACTTTAAAAGAAATTGAGAAATCTACCAAATTAAATACTAGTAAAAACTTGAGAAATCTTAATTCTCCAGATGAAAATGAAGTTTCTGATGAAGACGCTAAAAGAGAAATTTTATTTAAATTTGATTTGTTAAGAAAATCATATCCAGTTTCTAGTATTCCCGAATATTCAATTCATACAGATTTATATGTAATGCAAAGATCTTACAAAGACTGTGTTAGAAGATTATCGTTAGATTCATCAGTTGAAAGTTATAAAACTTATTTAGTTTATGGGTTTATGGGTTGTGAATTTATATTTGGTAATTTTCTTGGATTTGATATGTCTGGATTTACCCAACAACAAATAATTTCCATGCATTCATATGAAAAATTATTAATAGAAATTGGCGAAAAAAGTTATATTCCTACAGAAGATAATTGGCCTGTAGAAGTACGACTTTTATTTACCATTATTATGAACGCTGCATTCTTTATTGTATCTAAAATGATGATGCAAAAGACTGGAACAAATTTAATGAACATGGTAAATAATATGAATGGGTCTAAAGTTAATACGCAAAAAGATCAGCCTAAAAGAAAAATGAGAGGGCCAAACTTATAACGTAAATTTTAATAATTATATTTTACATAATAAATATAATTATCATGGCAGGAGATGGTACAAAAAATTTAATAATAATATTATGTATTTTATTCTCACTAGTAATAGGTCTTGCAACTGCTTACAGTTATCAAACATCTGAGGTTATTACAAGTCCAATAGCAATGATAAGCGGACCGACCGGAAATATTTCTGGCCCACAAGGTGGTAGTATAACAGGTCCAAGCTCCGGACCAGATCCATTACCGGTGCCTAGTGCACCGGTGGGACCATGTTGTATAATGGTGAACACAGATGAAACATGGAGTCTTGCAAGTGATACTTGTAATGAAAGCGAATCAGGATGTTTTAGCTGTGGCGGTACATGGATGGATGAAAACACCGATGAAAATTATCAAGAAATATGCGGGGCGGTTCAGCCAGCGACTCAAAACCCTTGCTGTGTAAATATTGATGGGGATGGACAATGGAATTTACTTGAGGGAAATTGTGCAAAAAGCAGTAATACTTGTGAAGGGACTTGCAGTGGTACATGGGTAGATCCAACATCAGACAAAAATTGGGCTGAAATTTGCCAGGCAGGTAATGATAATCCTTCATCATGTTGTCTAGATTTAAAAGATGATGGCGAGTATGAATTCCTTCAATTACCCTATAACCAAACAGCCACAACATGCTTCGACGGCGGTGGGTTGTGGATAGACGAAACAACAGATGAAAATTATAGAGAAATATGCGTAGGATCTGTTGCCTCAACACCTTTTACACCTTCGCCAACTTGTCCATGTTTATGCGACTCTGGAACAGGAGAAGTAATATACTCACCTAACCCATCACCTGAACCAGATGAAGATACTGGGCCTGTTGGTCCGGTGGCAGACGGCCCTGGTTTATGTGATCCGACAACAGGTAGTGGCGAGCCTGGATGCGATAACAGTGTATGGTGTTCCGGAGGCCAGCCAAATCCTACTATTAAAGCATATTATTTAGGTGATAAAACTCAATGTTCGGCAAGTCCGGACGAGTGTAAAGACAATGATGCATTGATAGCTGCATCTCCAAGTGCCGCAGCTGATTGTGCTTCTGCTTTAAGCCTAACTAGTACGGCTGGCGGTTGCGATTTTGTAACAACATCAGGAAGTCAGGCAATACTAGGCAGTATATGTTCTGAAAGTTGTGCTGATTCTGGATATTGTTCAATAAGCGAAGGATTCTTAGGGAATGATGGCTCAAACAGTGGAAAATTTTCAAATATTCCAAGTCGTGCTAGATTAAATAAATTAGATAAGACAGTTGTAGGAAGTATATTAAATTTTGCAGAAAAAACACATATAGGTGCAAAACTTCAAGAAAAACTAGACAATATTGAGGATTCTAATGATAAAGCCTCGAGGAAAATAAAAATATAATATTCATTTAAATGTCTTTTAAAAAAAAAAGACATTTAGAAAATTAAAATAACTATACTATAAATAATGTCACACGACGAGAAATCTCAATCGTTCATATTACAAAAATTAAAAGATGATATAAAAGGTAACGATTCTCTTATTGTTTGGTTTGAAGCCAGTTCAAGGAATGACATGCAAACACTATATGTTAGCGCATTATATAATTTTGTAAAGGATGACAATCCGACAGAACTTTTGCATGCTATCACTATTGCTATTGATAGTATTAACAATAATATTAAATACTTAGTGAATGTATACAAAGATTATTATAATAATTATGAATTAAATGTTAAACAAATTTACACAATTTGCTTTAATTTATTAACTGAAACAACAGGAAAATTATTAATGAAAATTATTGAAAATCGGGATTTTGACAAGATCCTGGATGACGACGATTTATTTTTTAAACTAGGCCCTCAATCAGAATTAATTATTAAAACTAAAAATATTATAGCACACAAAATGACACTTTTGAAATTTTCTAGTGATTTATTTATAAATAATTTTGCGGTCGGTGTTGTTGCCCACAAAGACGATGAATTAATTGCGAATAATTTATTAGAGAGCAATATATTTGATATGGGATGTGACGACAAGATAAAAATCCCACCCGCGGATGCCAAAGTAGCGACCCTTCTTAACAACTTTAGAAAAAGCCAAACAACTATTGGCGTCGGCCAAAACAAATCCGGTGAGGCCGCCACCGCCACCGTCGCAGAGGCCGAGGCCGAGGCCGAGGCCGAGGACGACGCCACCGCCACCGCCACCGCCACAGACGCTGCCACCGCCACAGACGCCACCGCCACCGCCACCGCTGCAGCTGTTCCCGACATGGCCGGCGGCGATGTTTCCGCCGCCGCTGTTGCTGATGTCATCGGGGTCATTGATCATGACCTTCCAACTAACATTGATGTAAATCAAGAGGTGCTTGATATGATTGTTAGTTGTTTTAGTGGGCAACCCGGCGGCGACGAGCAACCCGGCGACGACGAGTAAAATATAATGTTATAATACAACAATGTTTGTATTATAAGTCTAATTTAACGTCATCTATCAAATATTCTTGAACGCTATCAATACTTAAATATTGAGCAATTTCTATTCTATTATCATTAATATAATTTTCAATAGTTATTAAAAGATCGTTTGTTAGAGATTCAATTTTTTCTGTAAAGTTATATTCGTCTTCAATTGTCAATAATTCTGCTTCAATTTTTTTATCTCTTTCTGTTATAAGATTATCTGATATGTCCATAATATTTTACTAATAGTAAAATATTATTTAAATGTTAATTTCCAGATGAATGCTTAAATATTAATATAGAAAATTTGTTAAATTTATCTATATCAACAGGGTCTTTAATACTATATTTTGGAAAATATTCTTTAATTTTGTTTTCAAAAATATAAAATAACCTTATTAAATTTTTTATATTTTTTTCGTGCCAATCAGATCGACTTACGGTTTTATCATATATTATAAAATCATTTGAGCTCATTTGTTTTATAATAGTATGTCTTTAATTAATCAATAGTGCTAATATCAGTAGGTTGTTTATTATCTACTTCAATTATTTTATCTTCAATCACCTCTTCTTTTTTGGTTTCTTTAATCACCTCTTCTTTTTTGGTTTCTTTAATCACCTCTTCTTTTTTAGTTTCTTTAATCACCTCTTCTATTATATCTTCTTCAATCACCT
>Ga0129327_10000075_pt1 | contig 50811 bp, 39 predicted proteins | sample CPBDNA_6_FD_111799 | JGI IMG/M metagenome (GOLD analysis project Ga0129327, IMG submission 111799) | Freshwater to marine salinity gradient microbial communities from Chesapeake Bay, USA - CPBay_Spr_31_0.8_DNA | ecosystem: Environmental > Aquatic > Marine > Coastal | place: USA: Chesapeake Bay... | reverse complement strand
TTTCTTGAAATTTTAAATTGTTGCTGGTTGCTAGTTGCTGGTTTCTTTTTAGGCAGAACTAGCAACCAGTAACTAGCAACGGGATGTTTTAAAACACCCACTTATTTATTGAACGATGTACTAGTGTTATGTCAAGTAAGAAATGGAGGATTCGCTGGTCAAAACGCTTGGAGCATCTCTCAGACCTCCAAGTGTCTTTTCACAAAAAAGAATTTCTCGTCATTTTAATGATGACTGACTACTAGTGAGGAATCCCCAATGCTTGCAAAGTCTCTATATTCAAATTGCCAACAGGTAATTCATTATCAAGCTGAAATTGTTTGAGGGAAGTTTGGGTTCTAGTACCCAATACGCCATCTACTGCGCCAATACTATAGCCTTCCGCTCTTAAGGCACGCTGTAATTTTCTAATAGTGGAAGCAGATGTTTTATTCGCACAAAGAATTTCTGTCCAAACAGTATAGCCACCTTTCTGTGCTAATTTTTTTTCAAAAACTTCTTTATAAACGGCGGGTATTGCTTCTTCTTTCACCGTCTCAGGGTTGACCATAACCTTTTCTTTTACTGCTTTATAAATAGGTTCATAAGGCATTTCTACTACTTTTTCGGGTGTATCGACCACTTCTCTGGTAATGGTTTTATAAATGGCAGGAATAATTTTTTCAACTGTTTTTTCAGGAGTAAGTATCACATCGTACGTTTCTGTTTTATAAACGGCAGGAATTTTTTCATAACAAGCAATCAAACAATCTTCTGGATTTTCAGAAAAACAATTGGGGTCTTTTTTCTTTTTGACCCATTTGCCAGTTTCTTCTGCAACTAATACTTTTCGAGTACGAGTTTCGTAAGTAGCAGGAATGATATTTACAATTTTTTGTTCTGCTTCTACCAATTCTTTTTCCGTAATCGTTTTATAGGTAGCTGGAATGGTTTTATAATTGACGCCTCCTTCTGAAACCATTGCCTTTTTTTCAACTGTTTCATAAACAGCAGGAACAGACGTTGTTTTAACATAGGCTTCTTCTACTAATACTTTTCTAGTAAAGGTTTCATAAATATCGGGGGTTTTACATTTAGCATAACATTTGCCATATTCGGCATTAGGTGGAAGGTCGTTGAATCTTATATCATCTTCAACTTGTCCAATTAAAAAAGTGCTAGTGATACACAAGAGTAATAGGGTCGTGAATAAAGATTTCATAGTTTAAGCTTTTAGATTAATTCGCGAATAGTTAGAGGGTATTGAATGGCAAATATAAGAAATGTCAAAATAGGAGTGGAAGAAAATTGAGGATATTGACCAATTGCGACGGTATAGTTGTTAATTTAAGCTAAAATAAGTTGGTAGTGAGTTATAAGTGAGGAGTGTGCCTTACTCATCACTTATAACTTATAACTCATCACTATTAAGCCTTTTTCAAGACAATTTGTTCTGCTTGTTTAGCGACGACTATATTATAAAACTCTTTTAACGCTTGATATTCTGTAGGCAAGAAAAGGTTTTTATTAATTTTAAATTGGCTGAGTACCATAATTTTACCTCCTTGTACTTTTACAGAATAACTGAATTGACCTCCTTTTTCTGGTAAAGCAATTAATGTTTTTTCTGGTACTTCCTCCACTACATAGCCTTCAGGTATTTCATATTGAAGAGAATAGGTTTTGCTTTGTGGATAAGGATAATCAATAGGATAAGTTCGTTCTTCCAGTTTAAATGGATTCTCATCCGTTGCAAAATCAAGCATCGGATTGAAGTAAAGTAAATCCCCGCCATCCATTAATTGATTACTAAAATTAACCTGACAGCTTTCTTTGATACCTTTGCCTATCGTTTCGATGCCGTCAATGGAATAATCATCCACACTCAACCCTTCATAATCGGATTCCATAGCCGCTATATAAGCAGCTTCATTATCTGCTTCCGTATAAGCCGTGCGCATCACATTAGCTGCATAATCTTTACACCTAACTTTCATCTCTCCAACCCATTCCATCTCTTCATTTAATACTAGATCTAAGGCACAAGTAAGAGAATACTTACCTGTAGGTTTTAAATCTACCCATTTGATACCTTCTTTTCTAACCACTAAGCCTTGGTTATTGATACATTTAGTGGGTAACAAATGAATGGGTAGATCTTTAGCGGTCGCATCTAAAAGCATATATTTTCCTGGCTCTATTTCTACACGGATAATAACATAATTAAATTGCCTCAAAGCAGGGAAGCCTTGATTGAGGAATCCATTTCCTTTGGTACTCAATAGAACAGGGTCTGCTGTAAATCCTGCTTGCCTAAGCATGCCTAATAAAGTTAAATTGATATCAGCGGTATTCCCTTTACCTTTATTATAAGCTTCTTTTAGTGAGGAACTAACAAATTTATTCTGATATTCATTCCAAGTCATTTTATGTTTTAAATGGTCATAAATCGCTGAAATCTTTTCTTTGGGTGTAACCAAATTAGCCGTAATAGTTTTAACTTCATCAGCTAAAAATTTTATTTTACCTTTTGTAAATTGTTTGCCAAATCCATCTGCATCCATCATCGTAGCGCCTAATTCTTGCCAAGTTTTGGCTAAAGAAACCCAATTCGACCCTGGAATATTAGTAGAAGCTAATTCAAAGTCAATAGATACTAAAAAATTATCTACGGTAGAAATATAGGCTTCTTTTTTGAAGGCGGGCATATCTTTTGCAATCCAACCTGCATTGGTTTGGGTAAAATCTATTCGGTTGCTACCTGATTTACTAGTAAAAACGATAGAATTATTGCTTGATAGTAAATCTAATGGCGTTATGTGCTGTAATGCGTAGCCTTTAAATTTAGTCTTATAAGTAAACCATTCTGGATAACTAATGCTATAGTCACTATATCGAACAGGAATTTCGTATTGGAATTGCCAATCTACTAAACTATAATAGAAAGGAGAACTCACTCTATACTTTATTTCTATGATAGACCCTACTTGTACATTAGGAAAGGCAATTTTTTTCTGTGAATAGTTTTCACTAACTTGTTCTGCTAGTAAATCTTTTTTATTAACCGTTGTTTCTACTATTTGACCATTCTTATTGGTATAAACAGCACCTGTAAATTTAGAAACTTTTTCTTGACTTCGACCATTTTCATAAAGACTAATGGAAAAGTCAGCCCAATCAAGACCAGCCTTATCTAAAATCTTTATCCTTAAGTGTCGGTCATAGGTGTACCTAAAAGCACCTATTCCTTTTTCATAATCTAAAAAAGTAGACCCTTTATCATAAAGAATAGCTGCTACTGCACTAGAGTCAGAGGGATATTCAGTCATGGTCATATCCGCCATGTCAATTTCGCCAAATTCAATTTCTTGTTGACCGAATGTAAAAGTGCTGATAAAGCATACTAAAAGGAAAATAAAATAAGAACGTTTCATTGGAAATATTTTTGTTTATGGAAATGGTATTCGAGTAATTTTTGTGTTAAATCAGTATTTGGGAGCATTCGATATTATTAACTTAAATAGAGAAGAGAGACTGCATTTTATGAAATTTATGTATTTTAATGAATTAGAGGTTCAAAATTTTATCACGGCTACTATTTTTTATCTCTATTCTCGCTTCTCTACGCTCTATTTTTAATTATGCTGACCGCCTTACTAGAACTAGTTTGGTTTGGTCGAGTTTTTTAATTTTTTTATAAAAATCCCTAACAGCATTATATTCTGAGGCAGGTACGGTAATCGAGTTAATCTTTAAGTTTCTTTTGTAAATAATCGTATCTTCTTTTTCAATAATCTCTACGGAATAAGTGCCGTAGGGAGAAGTAATGGGTTTAATGTTTTTAGGCAAACTTTCCACCTTATAACTAGAAGGAAGTTGAAAGGTGATTTCATCACTATCCTCATAGCTAGTTTTCAATTCGAATGGTTGTTGTCGGTTATCATCTTTAGGTAAGGAGCGACTCATTTTATTGACTAAATTGAGCGGAATAAACATTCTTTTGCCCGCTTTAGAAGCATAACGTTTTACATTAATGGTGTAATTACAATTGGCAGTAGGGGTTAAATTATCGACGGATAAATCTAGTTTTTCCACTTTAAAAGCTGGAAATTCTTGATTTTTGAGAAACCATTTTTCTTGTTCAACTTGGCCTTTATTATTAACGAGGTAGCGAAAAAACTCATGTAGCTTTCCAGTTAATTTAGTGGCACAAATAACTATTGCTGACCCATCTTCTTTTAATGCTATTTTTGTTTTTCCTGTTTGTAAATTATTCGTGATGGCAGGCGTCTTTGTTAAAATACCTCCTTTTTCAGTGATTAATAAAGTAGGTCGATTTTCGGTATTCCTACCTAAATAATTTACTGGATTATTGGTACTGGTGCATTCTAACCAAATATCTTCATCAGGTACATTTAAAATGACATGATTAAAAAAAGGGCTGGTGAAATTTTCTTCAATATCCATTCTTTGGTCGCCTGCTGTAATTAAAGAAGCATAAGCCTTGATGCCTGCTGTCTTGAGCATGCCTTTCATGAAATTAGTTAAGGCTTTACAATCTCCGTACTTATTTTTTTCTACATAGTCTGCATCAAAAGTCTGCCAGCCACCAATTCCTAATTGCACGCTTACATAGCGCATGTTTTCCTGTAAATACTGATAGAGAATGGCAATTTTTTCTTGATTAGTCGTAGCATCAGCCGTTAAAGATTTTACCTTTTTTACCATAGTTGGAGAAAGATTATCTCTATTATGGTTGAGTTGATACATAAATCGACCAAAAGATTCCCAAGTTTCCATATTGCCCTTATAACCATCTACTTCAAAATCATTAGGCAAGGTATATAAAACAGGTAGCGGTTGATAAGTGTCAGGCGCATTGGTTTCTTTAGCAATTACACTTTGCTGCAATAATTGCCAAGCATACTTTTTTTGCCCCTCCTTATCCACTATTTTAGGTTGGTATTCAAGATTAAATGCCTTGAACCTGAAATCCATAGTAGCAGGTAAACTCAATTCAAAGATGCTTTTTTCAACACTCGTTTTGTAGGTTTGCGGTGACCAAACCGCATAGCTTTGCAAGCCATTATGCGTGATTTCATATTCGTATTCTATAGTGTAAGGATAACTGCCGTATGTGAAGTCTACATGTTTTAATCGCAGGTCATTATAAATGGAGAAACCATCGAAAGCGGCAAAATCGTTGATTTCATCTTTGTGAATATCCCTAATTTTTTTTCCATTGGCATCATAAAGTTTAGCCTTGATTTTTCCAACTTTAGTAAATTGGTCATAATAAACCCGCAAATCCGCAGCATCACTTTTATCATTTAGAATGGTAATCACTTCCTTAATTTTTTCAGCTGCCTTCCCTATATCCTTTACGACATATTGTTGCTGAGCAAAACGGATAACGGTATTGGCGCTTATCAATAGCGAATCAGGAATATTGTCGACGGCATATATAGGGTTATTGGCAAGACTGATATTAACGAGTGTAACAAGGAACAGTAGAGAAAGTAGTTGTTTCATTTGAATCTCTTTTAGGATGATTGAATAAGTAACTTAAGATGCGGGGTATACATTAAATGCATGCAAATTATAATGATTTAATTGAATATCGAATATTGGTAGTTACATTCGATTCATTTTTAATTCGCAATTCGGATTAAGTAGTTAAAGGTATTAAAAAATCAATATTAAAAGTAAAAAGCATGTTGGCTAAATAGTAGGTCGTGCTGCAAAAGAGTAAAATAAATGATAGTAAATTATTTCATTATTTGTAAAATATTTTAAAATAATAGGCTACAAATATGAAAATATAGTACTTATTCAGAAAATTATTTTTTGCAGTAAGACCAGACATGTCACCTTTTAGAATATGGCTTAATATACGAAACTTAATACTTGAATGTTGACTAAATTAGTGGTTTTACGAGGATTTTGATAAAAAACGACAAATAATAAGCATCAAAAAAATCAACCACAATCAGTACAAAGCCCTAAAGAAACTAAAAAACCTACTTCACTCCATCCTTTTCCCATTTCACTTCAACCGAGTGGAATCTATCCTCAATTACCCCTTATATTTGTTTCATCAAAATGATTGTAAAGATTGCATGAGCTGATCAACGCGGTCTGGCTAAGAAACTTAAATCCTCTTAGAGGAGAAATGAAATCACGAAAAAGTTCGGATTTAAATTTCAAAAACCCTTAAGTATTCAAAATAAAAGAGCTTGTTTCTTTGTCAGACCGTTGTTTTAATTTTTGTTTTGACCTTGACATCGCGGGAAACTACACAAACACACACATATTTCAGTAGGCAGTAAACAGTAGGTAGTTAGCAGTCTAATAAACTGAAATTTTCGATTTAGATACTAAAAAATAATAATTGCGTTTTATACTAAAAAAAGCAATTTTCTAAGATAAGGTAGAGATGGTAAACATCCACCATTTTAATTATAATCCACCATTTTAATTATAATCCACTTACATTTTAAATTTACAAACACCGATGAACAGTATCACTTATCAAACACAGTTAACCCAAGTAGGGGACAATTTAAATCAAGTATTGAGAAGAGAAGGAACATTAAGTTCTGAAGAAATGACTTTGAACGCACGCATTAAAAGAACTTATCCAAAAGAAGGGTAATCACCCTAAAAGAATTAATTACCATTACGAGTCCTTTTAGAACTAGTGAATAATTTAGTATCGATAGCGCTAATTTTTTTAGAATATATCGGTACTAAATTATCATTAGAAAAAGCGAAGGACTCAAAAAAGAAACAACCAAAACTCAATACAGGCCTAGACGGAAGTAGCAAGTCTACTTTCCGCGGGTCGTATTGGTATCCAATCCGAAAAAATCAATCTTTAATTTTCTAAAATGATTTGCTTTAAACGCCATTTAAGAGCGTTTATCAAAAGAAGTATATCATTTTAATTCCTGGGCAAAAGTAGTCTTTATTGCATCGCAGTCAACTACCAACGGAGCATCGCCTCCGTTGGAGTTTTTTATTTTAGGCGATCTAGTAAGACTAAAGAATATATATCTTTTTTGTAATCAGTTTCCTCATTACTTTAAAGGCAAGAAAGCCGCAAGTTTCCTCCCGACTTGCGGCTTTTCTTGTTTACAGCCGATTGTAACCGTTTTCAATTTCCTTTTCTTACTGATTTCCGTCATTCCATCATCATATTTCACTTCATTCCTTACGGGTTTACCCAATGTAGTCTATCTTTGCGCTAAAATGAGGCGAATCCCCATTCATAACGCATCACTAATAACTCATCATTAGAAAATGGAATACGTAGGCGAACATTTATTACCGGGACAAATAGGCAGATTTGCCTTAGTGCTAGGCTTTGTAGCGAGTATTATTGCTGCGATAGCTTATTATTTTGCGACCCAACGTAGGGAAAAGGAGGCAGAGGCAAGCGGTTGGCGAAAAATTGGTCGTTCAGCTTTTATCGTACATGGGCTTGGTTTTTTTACAGTCATTGGTGTTTTGTTTTACGTCATGGTGAATCAATACTATGAATACCAATATGTACAGCAGCACGTTTCAGAAGACTTGCCTTTTAAATACATCTTTTCTGCTTTTTGGCAAGCACAAGAAGGCAGTTTTTTATTATGGATGTTTTGGCATATTGTTTTAGGCTTTATTTTAATTAAAAAAGCCAAAAATTGGGAAGCACCTGTTTTGAGTGTATTATCCTTAGTGCAGTTTTTTATAGGAACGATGTTATTGGGTGTTTATATTTATATAGGCGATACGGAATTAAAAATAGGCAGTAATCCATTGATGTTGATAAGAAATATGGTCGATGCACCTATTTTTAGCAATATGGATTATGTAGAATTAATTCAGGGAACGGGGATGAATCCATTATTGCAAAATTATTGGATGACCATTCATCCACCTACTTTATTTTTAGGATTTGCTTCTACAGTTGTACCCTTTTGTTATGCCATTGCAGGATTGTGGACCAATCAACATAAAGCGTGGTTAAAACCCGTCACCCCTTGGGCATTATTCTGTGGCTTTATTTTAGGAACAGGGATTTTAATGGGAAGCGCCTGGGCGTATGAAGCCTTATCTTTTGGCGGTTATTGGGCTTGGGATCCTGTAGAAAATATGTCTTTAGTGCCTTGGATTGTGTTGTTAGCGGGCATTCATACCAACTTAATTGCTCGTAGTACAGGCTATTCCATCAAAAGTACTTATCTATTTTATCTCTTGTCTTTTCCAATGATTTTATATTCTACCTTTTTAACTCGAAGTGGCATTTTGGGAGATACTTCCGCACATGCTTTTACAGAAATGGGTTTGGAATGGCAATTGGTCGCTTTCGTTGGTACTTTTATGTTGATGGGTTTAATTTTATATGCGGTTAAAGCAAAGGCGATTCCTGCACCAATAAAAGAAGAAAGTGGCACGTCTAAAGAATTTTGGATGTTTATAGGTGCTTTAGTTTTATTATTTTCAGCGGTATTAATCACGGTCGGCACCTCTTTACCAGTTTATAATGCCATAGCGTCTTTTTTTGATGCCAATCATGTCGATATAACGATAACAGACCAAGAAGAACACCATAATAAATACCAAATGTGGATAGGCGTATTTATTGGATTATTGTCTGGTTTAGCGCAATATTTCCGATTTAGAGAAATCAATTTTGCTAAAAATGCTAAAAGGTTCTGGAAACATGTAGGTGGAGCAGCTGCGATAGCTTTAGGATTAAGCTGGTTGACAACTCAATGGTTAGAAGTAGAAGCTTGGCAATATTTATTATTATTGTTTAGTGGAATTTTTGCGGTGGTCTCCAATGTAGATTTCTTAATCAATTTTGCGAGAGGAAACAGTAAGATTTTTGGCGCGGGAATGTCGCATATTGGTTTTGGTTTAATGGTCGTAGGGATTATAGCATCAGGCACGAATAAATTCCACATTTCTAAGAATGAATTTGCGATGCGTGGCTTAATTAATGACCAAGAACTGTTACAAGAAAACATTTTGCTTTTTAAGAATGAGCCGATGTTTATGAATGGCTTTATGGCAGAATGGAAGCGAGATACCGTTATTGGAAATATTCGAGAATACCATATAGATTTTAATAAATTAGATGAGAATGGACAAACGATTGAGACCTTTTCCTTATCCCCTAATGTCATATACGATCGAGACTTTGTGATGCAAGCCAATAACCCTTCTACCAAAAGGGCTTTAGACAAGGATATTTTTACCTCTTTAAATGGTATTCCTGCGGAGCATCGAAGTCCAGAAGATGCCAAAGCAGTAGAAGATAGTTTAAAATGGGAAACACATGCTGCTATACTAGGCGATACGCTTTTTAGTGAAAAGCATTTTGCCATTATTCAATCTATTGATAGAAACGCCACTCACCCAGAATATCATCCGCAAGAAGGAGATATTGCGGTAGGTATCCAATTAGCCGTAGGTAGAGAAAAAGTAGATACCTTATTTTATGTGAAGCCTGTTTTGGTATTGAGAGGGCAATTATTATATAACTTCCCAGAGCAAATTAATCCCATAAGTGTTCGGGTAAAATTACCAGAAGAGATATTTTCCATCGTATTTACCCCAGATAGCGATTTAGTTTATGAAGAATTTAGTATCAAAGAGGGAGAAGGTTTCCGCTATAAAGACTATGCTGTTCAATTAGCAGGGTTTAACCGAGCGCCGAATCATCCACAATATGAGAAAGAGGAAGGAGATATAGCCGTTGGGGCCATTTTATCGGTAACGAAAGCTAATAAATCCCCAAAAGCAATAGAACCATTATACTATATTCGAGATAGTCGCCCAATGAATTTAAAAGACCAAATAGGCGATTGGAATTTTCATGTCCGTTTTACAGGCATTAATCCAAATACGGAGCAGATGACCTTTGAAGTCGCACAAGGAGCATTAAAACAACCTTTAATTCCGATAGAAATAGCAGAAAATGCTTTTAGAACAGATTTTGTCGTCTTAGAAGCGATTGTCTTCCCTGGTATTAATTTTTTCTGGCTAGGTTCTGTGATGATGATGCTAGGATTATTAGTAAGTTTTATTAAAAAGAGAAAGGACGGTGCGATAGTAGGCAGTAGGCAGTAGGCAGTTACCTTGCACCTTTATACCTTTGCACCTTTATACCTTTATTATGACTGTTTCCGCCATAGTCGCCATTTCCAACAACCGAGTAATCGGTAGCGATAATGATATTCCTTGGTATTTACCAGCTGATTTAAAGTATTTTAAAAAGAGAACTTTAAATCATCATATCATCATGGGGCGCAAGACCTTCCAATCTATTGGGCGACCTTTGCCTAAACGGACAAATGTCGTGCTAACTAGAGATATGTTTTTTATCGCCACCAATTGTTTAGTAGTGCATTCCTTAGACCATGCCTTAAATTTAGCCATAGATAATGGGGAAGATGAAGCTTTTATCATTGGAGGTGGTCAGATTTATGACTTGGCAATGCCGCTAGTTGATAGACTATATTTAACCGAAGTGGATATTGATATTGCAGAAGATAAGCCTGTTGTGAAATTTCCTGAATTGCCAGCAGATGAATGGAAAGAAGTTTCAGCTGAGGCGCATGCACCCGATGAGAAGAATAAGTATGGGTATGTTTTTAAGGTGTATGAGCGAGTTTAATTAATACAGGTCAGGAGACCTGATGATAGTCGTGCCTAGTCTGAGACTAGACAAATCGAGATTGGACAGGAGTATGAACAGATTTTTTTGACGTAATAAAAATCCGTTCATACTCCGTTAAATCCGTTGACCCATCCTATCTAATTCGTCCTAAATTACTTTCTATTCTTTTTAATCAAAGCCAAAGCCGCTGCCAACTCCGAATCCACCCCATTCGCAATATCCGCTACATTCGGCTGCACCAATACCTCAGGCAAATACCCACTATCAGGCTTCTCCCCAATTTGAAAATCACCAACCACAGGAATATCCAATTCAATATGCGAATTAGGCAAAGTCAAAAAGTAAATCAAGCCGCCATTAATACCTTGTTGATTACCACCTGTTTCTTGTCCAACTAAGGTAGCAGCTTTAATCCGTTGCGCTGTTCCCGCCAAATAATAAGTCGCAGAGCTATTAAAAGGGCTGACCAATAAAAAGACCTTACCTTTGTAATTATCTTTATAGGGCTTAAAGGTTTGAGCTGCACTAATTTCACCATTCATGGAATAATATCCTTCCTCAATCGGTTTAAATTTATTGATGCCTTTGGTCTCAAACCATTTATCCCAAGTACCTAAATAAGGTTTGACGGAAGCAGGAAATTCTGTAAATCGACTCATTTCTTTCCTCGCAGGAAAAACAATAGGTTGCTGACTGATATTTTTTAAGAGTTCTAAACCAACCATATCTGCGCCACCACCATTGAGTCGAATATCAATAATTAAATTAGGGACTGCATTTGTTTTTAACTGCTTAAATACATTGTCAATATAGGCTTTCCAATCAAAATCCCAATTCCAGATAGAGAAAGAATGGAGGGTTAATAAAGCGGTTTGGTCGTCAATCATTTTAAACTGCCAAAGGTCAGGACCAACTTCGGGAATCATATCTGGAAATCGTTTTTTAATCAGCTTGACCCGTTCTTTCCGACTCATAGCAGGTACCTTAATCGTTGCTTTTTCTTTGGTGGTAAAATCAGCTATCGTTAATTCATATGCTCCATTAGTTGGAGGGAAAAGAATCGGAAAATACATATCAAAAGGCTCAAATTTATCTGCCCCAAATAATTGTAAATTGACGATTTGTTGCCCCACATTCGCTCCGTCTGTTCGTTGTAAAGGAATTAAGGTAGCTAGTATTTCTTCGATGGGTTTGCTATTAATTGCCAATATTTCTGTTCCTAGCTGTAGCATCGGATGTTCGAAAGCACTTTGGGTAACAATCATTCTATTCTCTGCTATCCGAAAATGAAAAGGCACTTTATCCGCTTGGTAAGTAACGGAGCGTTTGACAATAGTTGGTTGATTCCAATAATTTGCATAAGTATGTCCACATTTAATCGTAGCTACAAATTTGGAAAAAGCAATATAGGCTTCAGGAATCGTTAAATCTTTAGATAAATTTGCTTTTAAGTTGGCTAAATTTCGTTCCACTTGAGCGGGAGTATTATAGCGATATAAGCCTGGGTGCATAGTCGTATAAGCTGTTTTGACTAATTCAAAATCTTCCAATAATTTTTCTTTGGAAATAGACATCTCCACAATTTCTGTTTGAGTAAAAGGTAGACTTTCGTTCCAAATATAAGTGGGTAATTTTATCTCTTTTTGGGCTAAATCTATCACTCGATTTGTTTCAGTTGCCAATTCCCAAACTGCATCATCGTGAATGAATTTGAATTCTAAAATAGTGGCATCTGTTTCAAAATTGATTGTTCCTTCATAAATACCATCTTGATTTTCATCGGATAGTAAATAAGTTTTTTCCCAATTTAGCGGGGGAATATTTCCTCGGATACCGATGGTACTTTTATCTTTTACATCGGCTGTTCGCATATCTACTTGAAAATGTATTTCCCTAATGGTTGAAGTGCTACCGAAAATAGACATAGAGATGGAAATGGTCATTAAACCAAACAACAGCATTTCTATAAAGGTGATTTTTTTCATGATACATAATTTTAGGTTAATTAAATTCGATGACCCAAAATTGAAGGAAATAATGAGTAGTATCGCTGCATAAGATAATTTGATACGTCTCAAATGATGATTTGAGGCATTATTGAGTAGCTGGTAGGTGGGCGATTTGCTAAATCTCCAAGATCTACGATACCAACACAGATGGGATAAGCTAAATTTAATGTAAAAATAGGGTGTCGGAGCGATGCTCCTTAGAAAAATGAAGGAAATCGAATAAAATCTACAGACGGGAACGGGGCGATGCCCCTTAAAAATGCAAAAAGAGCATAGCTCTGACGCTGTCTGTAGAAACGAAATTTCCAAAATTGCTCATAAGGAGCGTAGCTTCGTCACCGTCTTTTACCATTTGACCATCTGTGTAGATACCATAGATCTCCAAGATTTAGTAAATCTAAGTCCTCGATTTTATGCTAAAATAGATTTACTAAATTCTGAAAATTCAGCAAATCGGGAGTTCTCAGTAAGCTTGCTAAGTTACTGCTGCATAAAATCCCGAGGCGACATCCCCGTAAATTTCTTAAAAGCGCGATTAAAAGTAGCTTTAGAATTAAAGCCACATTCATAGGCAATAGCCGTTAAAGTAAGGTGCTGGGCATCAGGGCTTTTCATTTTTTTCTTAACTGCATCTACTCGAAAGGAATTGACAAAATCATTAAAGTTTTGCGAAAAGCCAGTATTAATAACTTTGGAAAGAATAGAGGCATTTGTTTTTAATTGCAGGGCAGTTTCTTTTAAGGTCAAATCAGTTTGTAAATATAAGTGTTGGTCGGTCATGAGTGCCAATAGGCGATTTTTATATCTATCCAATTCAGGAATTTCGGTTACCACCTTATCCAATTCAGGTGATTTATGTGGAACAAAATCTAATTTTTGAGCAGGCTTCCCTATTCGATTATATCCTAAAATACTAATGGCATAGAGCATAATGGAATAACCGAAATAGGCATTCCATTTTCCTTTATAGTCCTCATAATCAATGAAATTACTTGAAATGTCTATTAAAAAATCAAAAATGAATCCTGCAATGACGAGGTATAAAATATTTCTTATCCAATTAAATTGAATAGCGGCGGTATCTGAATAATTATCGTTGATATACTGTCGATATTGTTTGTAAATGCGAACGGTCAATACTAGATAAATGACAAAAGAAATGGTGTTGAGATGTTGAAATATCGAGTCTATTGTGGATTGTCGGTAGTCAGACCATGCGCCCTGTGTCCCAAAATGATGCGGTAATTCGGCTTGTGAAAACCATTTCGTATAGCCGATGTCAACTATAAAAATGAATAACATAATGCTAAAATAAAGGAGACCTGGTAGAAAATGCCATAAATATTTTTTGCTAAACGTAAAGTTATCATTCGTCAAACTCCTAAAATAAAAATAGAAAACGGGCCCTATCCATAGTACATTATGAAAAGGAAAGTAAAACATAAAAGTAGAATACCAGCCATTGGCAACGCCGTCTTCCTGATTATACCAGCCTGCAAAACCAAGCATGTATTGGGCAATGTGCCAACTAATCAATAGCAATAAGGTCGCTAATAATTTATCAGCTAGTTTATCTGTTCTAAAACCTCTAGAAAATAGCAGCATGGAATAAACAATGCCTTGGAGAAAACCAATTAGCAATAAGACACTATAGAAATGAAAATTAAAGGGCATGTAAAGTCGGGTGTTATTTTGTAAACATTATTTCCTCATTACTACAAAAGACTTTGCGTTTGGTTTAAAGTTGCATCTAGTTTCCTTATTGACGAAATAACAAAACAGCTCGTTCAGACCCAATCGCACTAATCAGACAGCGTTCTTTTCGATTACTCACTAATTGCTGCGTCCAATCAGTAAAACCGCCATCTACTAAATTCAAAAAATCCCCTGATTCTGGTGCTGCATTAATCTGAAAACAAAGGGTTTGGTAATAGCCAATGCCACTTTCTCTTTCTGGGTCTATTTTTAAAATAATGGATGGAAATTTTGCGTTCAATTTAGGGAAGAGATAGCCTGTCAAAAAAGGAATTAATCTTTTTTCAATAGGCGTAATCAAAACTTCCACTTTCGGAAAATGAAAAGACGTATTAGCCGCAGTCATCAAATCAAGATAGAAAGTTAGATGCTTTTCTAGTTCTTGTTTTTCAAATTGATAGTTTCCCATATCGCTTCCTGCTGAACAGAGTGCAAATAATTTAAAATGAGCAAAAGAATTAGGTTGATTCCAAAACTGCGCTCTGGTAACTCTTTGACTACAGCATAGATTGATGACTGTTTTATCTTTAGGATGGATTTTTAATAATTTTTCTCGTCGAATTGCCCCTTCTAAAGCCATTATATTGGTAGGGTCAGACATGACTTCTACATTTCGACTAGTCGCTACGACTTTATTTTGATGGACACTAGCAATAGCCGAACAACTGCCTAAAGGTGCTAAGGGTGCTAATTCGATAGGTAGAAAATTTGTTTTGGCAATAGCAAAAGCCAATTGGTCAAAAGCTAGAAATTTTATTGGGTCAACTAGAGAAGATTTTACAAAACGATTATTGAGGTATTGTTCTTTTAATTGGGTAGGGGTAATATTTTCGGCTTGTTGTTGATAAACCGCTAATAGTAAAGATTGGAGATCACTTGGGCTTAATTTTTGGGATAGGATTTCTACTAAGTTTGGAATCCCAGCGGTTTGTAGAATACGTTGAAGGCTTGGGTGTTGCATTTTAATAGTTTTTATTCCTTTTGAATAAAACTACAATTCCAAAAAATGACAATTAGTTCCTTGGTTGATTTATGAAATTGAAAATCCGTTGTTTGTTAAATCCGTTGTTAAAAAATCTCTTTCAACAACGGATTTAACAAACAACGGATTTGACGAGCTAGGTAAAATATTAAACAGTTTTTTAATATCAAATTTTCATCTGACGCTCTATTGTCAGTTGATTAGCTGACTATTTATCCAATAGAAATACTACTTCTTCACAATCGGCAACCGAATCTGCGAAGGATAATCCGCTGAATGATGCACTTTATTATGCGCAATAACTCCTTCCGATTCATTATAATTAGCTCCACCTGTATTTAAGTTTCGAGTAAATCTAGGAAAGTTACTACTAGAAATCTCTACTCGAATGCTATGTCCTTTTTTAAAGAAATTACTGGTAGACATCGGCGTTAAATCTACTTTATAAACTTGACCATTTTCCATAAATACTTCCTTGTCATACCCTTCTCGGTAACGCACTCTTTGAATTGTTTCATCTAAATTATAGGCACTTCCATCAGGATGTACATCAATCAATTTAATGGTAAAATCGGTGTCTTTTACATCCGAAGAAACATATAAAGTCGATTCAATAAAACCACTTACTTCTATACCCTCAGTTAAAGGCTCCGTAGTATAGACCAGTATATCCTGTCGAGCTTCCATTGGACGTTGGTCAAACGACCCGCCATCAATGGCATTACCTGTGCAACAAACATTACCACCCAAAGAGGTCACAGGATTCATTGGGTCATAAAAGAAACCATCAGGATTATCGGTACTTGGTTTGGATGAAGTTAATTTTCCATCACCATACAAGCTATTAGCCTCGCCACCACTATTCAAATAAAAGGTAGTCATTTCTGCACTAGCTGGTGGCCAAGCATCCGCACTTTGCCATTCATTACTACCCATCGTATAATATTGGACTCTAGGAGTGTTGCTTTTAAAGTCATTCGTTTCACCTTTCAAGAGCATATCATAAAAACCGTAGATTTGTTCGTCATAATTTAAGCGAGCATCGCCAACACTTCTTTCTCCAACAATCGTATTTTCTGTAGCTCTAGTATATCTACAATGTAAAGTTGGCGCAATGACTAAATATTGATTATCCGCTTGTTTACTTGTTTTCCGAACATGGTTAAATAAGGTCAAATTCGGCGTTGCAGAAACATCATACCAACTGACAAACCAAAATGCAGGCACATCAATCGGTTGGTCATCGTGATAAATACCGCCTTCAAACCATGCAGGGTCATTTGGTTTACGAGCAATCATTTTATCAAAAATTTCCTTTTTCCCATCAATATTTTTAATGAAATCACTAAAGGGTAAATGGCTTAACGCCTTTTTCATATCGACCTTTGGATTCTCAGGTGCTAAGTCATAAAACCGAGCAATTCTATTTAAATCTTCAGTAGTCGCACCTGCAGGAATTCTTGGTTTAAATTTATCATGTTCGACGCCATATAACCAGGCAGAAAATAATGTTTGATGTGCACCTCCTCGATACCAATTACCTTGTTCATACAAACCACCAACTCGACCAACGCCTGCCCCAAAACCTTGAGGAACCATGGCTGCCAAAGCAGGATGATTTTTCGTAGCGGCTTCCATCTGCCATTCGGCGGTAGAAGAACAACCTTGCAGTCCAATCTTACCATTCGACCAGGTTTGATTTTGCATCCAAGTAAAAGCATCGTAGGAATCGGATACAGGTGTACCTAAAATATCCCATTCTCCTTCCGAGAAATAGCGACCTCTTTCGTTTTGTACCACATAAGCATAGCCTCTTTTAACCGCTTCATAAGCACGTTGCCGAGTTCTTGTTTTTTCTTCGCCATCTCCCCAAGAATTAAAATTATAAGGGGTTCTGGAAAAGATAATGGGGACTTTTTTATCTGTTTTTGGGCGATAAATATCGGTACATAAACGAATGCCGTCACTCATCGGCATCATGATTCTGGTTTCTTTGATAGCAATGTCTTCGAGTTTTTTAATGATGTCATTTTGAGCGAGGACATTATTTTGAAAGAAAATAAAGGCAGTAAGACTAATAAATAGGCCGAATGATTGAATAATACTTTTCATAACTCCAGTTCAATTTGTTAAAAAATAGGGCAGTTGATAAAAAAATGAAGGTACATTTTCTTTTTGAATTATTTAGCGTTTTAATGCTATATTGTGTCTGAGAAAGTTGGGCTTATTACAAAGAGGACAGAGGAAGTGAATTTTGAGGAAACACGAATCAACTAAAAAACTAGCTAATGAAATTTCAAAGTAATATTAACGAGGTCTTATTTATTTCGGAAATTACACCGACCAATAAATACATGTTTAACCAAGACCTCAAGACTGGTTTAAGTATTATATGGAATGTGGGGCTACCTGCAACGGTTAAAGTAGATGGGCAAAAAATTAAAATCAATAAAAATTGTGCGGTTTTCTTAACGGAATATCATCAATTAGAAGACATTCAGTTTGACCGATTAAATGTCATTCAATTCAATAAATCTTTTTATTGTGTGGAAAAACACGATAGCGAAGTAGGCTGTAGAGGTATCTTATTTTTTGGGGCTTCGGAAGTACCAAAAATTCAAATTCAGAAGAATCGGCTAAAACAACTTCAATTAATTTGGGAAATGTTTACGATGGAAATGGATGAAGAAAATGATAATTTGAAGCTAGAAATGTTACAAATTATGCTCAAACGATTTTTAATCACTTGTGTTAGGATTTATAAAGAAGATAGCCTCAACTTACCCTCAGAAGCCAATAGTATTGGTATCATTAGAGAATTCAATTATTTAGTAGAAAAACATTTTAAAACCTTGACTAAAGTAACAGACTATGCAAAGTTGCTGCATAAATCCCCTAAAACTTTAGCCAATACTTTTAAAAAATTTATTGACAAAACACCCATAAAAATCATCAATGAACGGCGATTATTAGAGGCTAAAAGATTATTAAAATATTCAGAGAAATCGGTGCAAGAAATTGCCTACGAATTAAACTTTAATGATATACAATCTTTTAGCCATTTTTTTCGAACTCGTATGGGGCAATCGCCCTCTTTGTTCAGAAATGAATTAACGGATAGTCTTTGATATTGAAAGGATGGTGTGATTGTGTACGTCCTTACAATCAGACAATTTCAACAATCACACCAGCAAAAAATAAGATATTTTGTCAGCCTATTTATATTTAGGCTCTGTGGTGAAAACTGTGGGTCGGGCGGTTATAAAGCGTATGACTCAGGAGTCGGGTTACCCTTACGACGAATAAGTAACACGACTCTTCTGAGTCGTTTCGCATTTTAAATACCCACACTTTTTACTGTAGTGCCTATATTTACAAAATACCGATTTAATTGGCATGTCTTACTTTATTGCGCCCGATAAGAAATCTTACATTTTGAGCATACTAATTGGTCTCCTTCCTCATGTAGTTCAATTCCAGCTAAATGTTTGTCCGCATAATCCTGCACCCAACCTACTTTTTCACTTACATTATTGACATCGATACCTTCATTTTTCATCGCTTCAAAAAATTGCCCTTCATATTCCTGTCTTCCCCAACAGTTGGGACAAAGTCCTTCAGGTGCTGCTTGTTTTGCTTCTTTTTTGGTCACGAAATTAATAATAGATTGGAATAGACTCATTATGTTGTTTTTATAAAGTAAAGCGGATGATTAATCCGCCTCACTATCGTTAGATATATTAAAAATTTTACAAAGACTGTTATTACTCAGAATAGAGAGCAGAGAATAGAGAAAAGAGACTTAACCGAAATACTGTTAGCCTTTGCTAATTATAGTCGTCGTTATCTCTATTCTCTAAATGAAATGGTCTCTACTCTCTATTCTACCAAAGACTTTAAATACTCAATCGCCTTCTCTGTATTTAAATGAAAATCATTAAAAATTACCTTGTCATTTTCATCAATTAAGATAAACCAAGGCGTGCCACCTGTTCTATAATGGTACATCGTGCTACTAATATTACGAGTTGCTGTATTGCCTGTATCATGTCCAAAAGGAATGGCTAAATCATATGCTGTTTGAATCTCGACCATTCGTTTAAAAGTATTGGCATGTGCGCCTTCAAAGACCGTTTGGATAGCTAAAAAAGACACCTTATCACTATCTTTTAGAGCAGTCACCATTTTTTGTAACGCAGGTAAACCTCGGCTATGACAACCTGGACACCAAGCTTGAAAACAATAGATAACCTTAAATTTTCCTTTAAATTGCCCAAGGGTAATTGGAGCAGCTTCTTTCCCATGTACATCTACCCATTGATTAACGGATAATTCTGGAGCAGTCAATCCAGCAATACCATAATCTTGACTTGTATTTTGCATAATAACTCCTTTTGATTATTTAATAATACAAAGTTATAGGTAAAATAAAAATAGTAGATAGAAAATTTTTCCCTTTGATTTGTGAATTTTTCCTCTTTATTTATTTGCGGAGGTAAAATTTGCAAATATATAACAATGATAAAGTGTCTGGTAATATTACTAAAACAATACTGTTTGTGACTCGTTTATTTTTAAATTATTGATAATGAATTAATTATTGTGATTTCAGGGAATTTTATGCTTAATAAAGTAGCATTTATTTTAAGGAAATTATTTTAGGTATATTGAGTTAAAATAAAATAAAGGGAATAATTTACAAATAGTAAGGAGTTATTATCTAACAACTAACTTGGCTTTGTCTCTATCTTTGCACCATCAATTAACATTAAAAAGGAGCAGTTATGATTTATTGGAAGGATGTAATCAATTTTGCTAAAAACGGTAATCCTACTCCTGATAGCCGAGTAGAAAAAACCGAAATAGAGTGGCTAAAAATGCTCTCTCCCGAAGCATTTAGAATTACTAGAAAAAAAGGAACAGAGCGAAGTTTTACGGGTGAGTTATGTAAAGTTTATAAGCCTGGAGAATATTCCTGTACCTGTTGCGATACTAAATTATTCGATTCGAGTGTCAAATATGATTCGGGAACAGGATGGCCTAGTTTTTCTCAACCCATTCAAGAGAATGCCATTAAATATGAATTAGATGAGTCATTAGGCATGACTAGAGTAGAAGCAATGTGCAATACTTGTGATGCGCATTTAGGGCATGTATTTAAATATGGTCCGAAGCCAAGCGGTTTACGATACTGTATTAATTCAGTAGCTTTAAGATATATTGATAACGATAAAAAAATCTAGAAATGAAAAATAAACAAATAGCCACCTTTGGTGGAGGATGTTTTTGGTGCATAGAAGCAATTGTTCAACGATTGAAAGGTGTAACATCAGTCGTGTCAGGCTATACTGCTGGACAAACCGAAAATCCAACTTATCGAGCTATATGTTCAGGCACAACGGGGCATGCAGAAGTTATACAAGTAACTTTTGATGCCGACCAAATTAGCTATGAAGATTTGATTACTATTTTTATGACCAGTCATGACCCAACCACTTTAAATCGACAAGGAGCAGATAGAGGTACGCAGTATCGGTCGATTATTTTGTACCATGATGCTGCGCAAAAAGCGATGGCAGCAAAGGTTTTAGATAGTTTAAAATCAACTTTTGGAGACCCTATTGTAACAGAATTGGTGCCTTTGGTTAAATTCTACCCAGCAGAAAAATACCATCAAGATTATTATAATCGAAATGGCTCTGCTGGTTATTGCCGAGTAGTGATAGACCCAAAAATTAATAAGTTGCGAGCACAGTACGCTGATAAATTAAAGGTGCAGAAATTAGTTTAATGAAAAATATACAGTCGGTTGATAAAGATGATATTCGGGTTTATGGCGCTGCAAGGTGTCATAAAACCCAATATTATCTGAATTTTCTCAAAGAAAGAAATGTAGCTTTTACCTTTTTAGATGTGGAAAAGAACGAAGCCTTTGCAACTGAATTGAGGCGTTTATATCAAACGGGGCGATTGAATTTTCCAACATTGATGATTAAGGGCAAAAAGTTGAGAAACCCTAGGGATAAGGAGTTGAAAAAATGGTTGATTAAGAAGGAGTTACTTCAAATATAAATCTAAATTTATAAACATATTACAATGAAAAAACAACCGCAGTATTTGGAAAGCGGAAAAGCGTTAAAAGGGCATGACCCTATAAGTGTATATGCTGGAATAGCAACTATGGGGAAAGAAAATATCACGGCTGTTTATGAAACCGCTATCTACCAGTTTAACTCTTTCGAGAACAAAAAAGTATTTGAGGAAACCCCAGAAAAATACGCTCCTAAATATGGTGGTTATTGTTCGATTGCAATAAGTGAAGGAAGCCTTGTCGAAGCAAATCCACATAGTGCCTTAATTCAAGATGGCGTCTTACACGTTTTTTACAAAGATGCTAATCAAGATACTCAAGACGAATGGAATGAAAACCCTATTGAAAACAAAAGGCGAGCTGAAATTGAATGGGCTAAATTAATATAATACCCTTGAGTTCTCTTTTAATCTCATACTAACCATTATCGAACGGTTATACTGTATCATGGTTATATTGTCATATTGTTTTATTGTTGTTAAAAATCAGTACTAATCCTAATTTGCTATTTTTCAACAATAAAACAATAAAACAATTTTAACAATCTTTGATTCTAACCCTGTTACAGTATAGCAAACCTTATTATTAAAAAATAAAATTAAAAATGAACCAAATCCAACTTTATGGAGCCGATTGGTGCCCTGACTGTAGAAGAGCCAAAGCCTATTTAAAAGAAAACAATATTCAGTATGAATTTATTGATGTTGATTTAGATGAAAGTGCAACGAAGAGAGTAGAATCCATTAATAATGGGAAACGAATCATCCCAACTGTAATTATTAACGGTAAACCTTATACCAATCCAAATAATGACCAATTGGCATCAGTTTTAGGTATCAATGAAGATTTCCGAATTGTCTTATATGGCGCTGATTGGTGTCCAGATTGTAGAAAATCTAAAGCATTTTTAAATGATAATAAGATAAATTACCAGTTTATAGATATTGATAAAAATGAGTGGTCAATACCGATTATCACTAAAATAAATAATGGAAAACGAAAAATACCTACTATTGTCATCAATGAGGAGATTGTATTAGTTGAACCAGAAAATGAAGAACTGCGTCGAGCCCTTAAGATTGATGAGGTAAAGGAGGAAAGAATATTTGACACGATAATCATTGGAGGAGGAGCTGCTGGACTCACGACTTCTATCTATGCTCAAAGAGACAGATTCAATACCCTTATTCTGGAAAAGAAAACAATTGGAGGGAATGCTTTTTTAACTGAAAAAATTGAAAACTACCCAGGTTTTACTTCTATTTCAGGCCCAGCTTTAATGGATAAAATGGAAGAACAAGCTCGAACCTATGGAGCCGTCATAAAAACAGGGGAAGATGTAATTTCCATTGATAGAGATAAAGAATTGTTTAGTATTAAAACAGCAACAAAAAGCTATTTAGGCAAATCCATTGTTTTATCAACAGGTTCCACTTATCGCCGACTGGGCATTCCTGGAGAAGCGGAATTAATTGGTGCTGGTGTACATTTTTGTGCAACCTGTGATGGTGCTTTTTACAGAGGAAGGGATATTATCGTAGTAGGTGGAGGCAACTCTGCCTTAGAAGAAGGCATTTTTCTTGCTGGTTTTTGTAAGAGCGTAAAAATTATCCATATCCAACCGGAGTTTACTGCCTCGGAAACTTATATTGAAAAATTAGCCTCTATAAAGAACATCACGACCTATATGAATAAAACTTCTTTGGAGTTTGTATCCAATGAACAAGGATTATTTAAGGGATTAAAAATAGAAGATAATAGTACCAAAGAACAAGCGTTGTTAACGGCTGATGGCGTTTTTATATTCATCGGACTTATCCCAAATACTAAACCTTTTAAAAATCTAGTCGAATTAGACAAAAGAGGTTTTATCAAAACAACAGGGCTGGCTCAAACTTCCCAAAAAGGCATTTTTGCTGCTGGAGATTGTCGAGAAGGTGCCATTGCTCAAGTCGCTGCTGCAACAGGAGAAGGCGTATTAGCGAGTTATGGGATTAGAGATTATTTAAAGTAGAAAAAGAAATAGCATTTTACAGAAGATGCGGTTTATGGTAAAAAAGCAAAGCTAATGACTTTTGATAATTTTTATAAAATGCCATTAGTTTTGCTTTTTTCGTTTGCCACCTTTTAATTTCATCTTTTTAAGGTATTTTTGTTAGTATGAAGGAAATACTCGACCAATTACAGACGCATGAAGTTTTTTATATCCGAACTGGGCCATCAACTACTGATTTAAGATTGAGCAAGGTATACGCTTATATTAAAGAACGATTTGATGAAAATGATAATTTATGAAAGCAATCTTACTAGGAGTTACCCTATTATTCACAACAACCTTACAAAGCCAAATCAAACCCAATTTTTTCCCAGAAGATATTTTAACAGAGGGTTTTGAAGGTAAATGTTATTGTAAACCTGGCGTAGAAAATAAGTCTCGTTCTAGAGGATTATCCATTACTTATGGTCAAACCAATAGCGCAAGTTATGTAGCAGATGGAGAAACACCTGCTTTTTCTGACCCCTTAAGTGTTTTAAATCAACTTGACCAATTTGAATTAAAACTTAAAATACCATTGCTATTAAAAGAGCGAACCAAATTATTACTGAGTTATAAATATTACATCGAATCCTATAATTTTAAGGCAATTGGAGCGGATTTTCCAGCTACTTTTCAAGCATTGGACCAGCAAAGCTTAAAAAGTAATGATTATGGTCTTATCTTATCTCATTCCTTAAATGAAAAAAATTACCTAATAGTCCGCTATAAATATGGGACAAATGGCAATTATGAGGGCTGGACAAACTTTAATAGTCGATTTGCCATTCATAGTGTTTTGGGCATGTACGGCATTAAAAAAACGGATGATTTCGAGTGGGGGATAGGCTTCTTTTTTACCAAAAGTTTTCGACAGACGAGTGGTTTACCTTTTCTCCTATATAATCGAAATTTTAATGATAAATGGGGCATAGAAGCGATGTTTCCAGCCAATGTTTTTTTGCGGCATAATATGGGCAAAAAATCCATTGCTACCATAGGCGTAGAATATAATAGTAAGAGTTTTAGAATTGCAGAAACGGATGCTTTGACGGATATTGATTATGCGTTTAATCATGCAGAAATATTACCTTCTATCAATCTAGAACGACACCTTACTTCTTGGTTTTGGGCAAATTTTAGTCTAGGCTATCAGGTTAATTTTAGTAGTGAGTTTCTAGATAAATCTGGATTGACGACAGATTTTCAAGCAGACCCAGGAAGCGGTTTCTTTTTTAATGTGGGAATTTTTATTTCACCAGAATTTGATAAGCAGGAGCATTAGTAAATAATCTAGTGGAAGGATTTATAAGTTTTTGACAGTTTAATCTGTGTTGTTGCGGTGTTGCCATGTTGCCTTGTTGTCGATAGAACATGGCAACACCGCAACAAGGCAACACCGCAACACCGAAAAAAAATATGAGCAAACCCATTTTATCACTTGGTTTAGGAACAGCTGCAATAGGACGCCCCCAATACATTAATATTAGGCAGGATACGGCTAAGGATTTTTCTTTAACCGATTTTCGGGAAGCAGGTCGTAAAATTTTAGAAACAGCTTACGAGGAAGGAATACGCTATTTTGATACGGCACCTGGTTATGGATTGGCAGAACAATTAGTCTTGGATTGGGTGCACGTTAAGCAAGACCCGACTATCGAAGTGGCAACAAAATGGGGCTATACTTATGTGGCTAATTTTGACCCAGAAGCGGAAATACATGAAATCAAAGAACATAGTCTGACAAAACTCAAGGAGCAATGGAAGCAGTCGAAGAAGCTTCTTCCTTATTTAAAAGTCTATCAAATTCATTCCGCCACTTTTGAAACGGGTGTTTTAGCAAATCAGGCAATATTGAATCATTTGGCGGAAGTAAAGGCAAACCATAATTTATTGATGGGTATAACGACGAGTGGCACAAATCAGGTAGCAGTCATACAAAAAGCCTTGGAAGTAGTCATAAATGGTATCCCTTTATTTGATGCTTTTCAGGTAACCTATAATATTCTAGACCAAAGTCTAGCCGAAATCAACCAAAAATTATTGCAGGAGAATAAACGAATGATTATAAAAGAAGCCTTGGCAAATGGGCGAATTTTCCCAAATGAGAAATATCCACATTATGGGGGATTATATAAAATTTTAGGTAGTTTAGCCAAAAAGTATAAAGTTGGCATTGATGTGATTGCATTGCGGTTTTGTATGGATAGCCTTATGCCTTATAAAGTGTTGAGTGGTGCAGCTAAAGCGTTTCATCTAACAGAAAATATAAAAACGGAACAATTCCAATTAACCGAAGAAGAGGTAGAACTCTTGAAACAATTTGCTATTACCCCAACTGCTTATTGGCAAGAACGTAAGGAATTGACTTGGAATTAGTTGGGTAATAAAAGATGAAATCCTTTGAAAGGAAAGACAGGAGAATATAAACTTTACGAAATTTTAACCTAATGCTTCAATCATTTTCACTTGTTTTTGGATTAGTGGCCATACTTAGCTTAATCAATTATAAGTGGTTAAAATTATCTTATACTATTGGGGTAATGTTATTGAGTCTCTTGACGGTGGGTATATTATACCTTATCAAACCCATTTTTCCTGAGGTATTCCAACAGTTTTGCAATGTAGTGGTGGCTACAGATTTTGAACATTTATTATTTGATGGATTACTAGGATTTTTATTGTTCGCTGGAGCTTTGCATATCAACATTAGGGAATTGACAAACGAAAGGCGAGCAGTTTTTCTATTTGCTTCTCTAAGTGTACTCCTTTCTACTATTTTAGGTTTGTCTATTGGAAAATCAGTTAACTATTTGAAATCATGAAATTCACCTTTTAAAACACCTTCAATCCATGTATCCCACCATTTGGATAATGCAGATAAAGTAAATGAGAAAATGGGCCAATATGCTTCAAAGTAGTAAAACGATGATAGGTGTCTGGATTTAAGGATTCATAAGGAAGCACCGCTTTCCAAGGACTATTCAGTGGATTAAAAAGCAATATTTCAAAATTGTTCGGATTATTTGTTTGTTCTTTCAAGTAGGATTGCTGGAGCATATAATCTTGAAAATCGGCTGGCAATACTTGATGTCCATCTTCAAATTGTATCATCCATTTGGGTACGGTTGACAAATAATCGGCTAAATCTTTTCCATCTGCTATTGATAAACCAAAAACATGACAAGTCAAAGGCGCATTAAACCGATGCAAATAAGTATCTACTACAATTTCTTGTAGAACAGTTGGTTGTTCTAAGTGGAAGATGGCCTGTTCGCCAAACCCTGTACGAGCAGATTCCCAACCAACCATGTGTAATTCCTTTCGATTGCCATGGACTGCCATTTTAGGATGCCCATAATGGTCATTAGAAACATGAGAAATAGTCGCTTTTTCTAACAAATTTTCTCGCTGTGGCAAGGGTTGCGCTGCTAATTCGCCAAAAAAATTAATTCTAGAAATGCCTCCTTCATAGTATAGTTTAATATAGCATTCAGTAGCTATCGTTGAGGAAAAAGAAAAAGTATGTTCTTGGTCTGGTTGAAGCGCCACTCTGGTCAATACTTCCAACTCTTTTTGCTGTAATTCATCTACCAGTATCACAGAAATTGCCTGAACTTGATTACCTGTAAACCATTTGGTACTCACCTTAATGGTGGAAATTTCCGCTCTTTGTTTCAATCCTATTTTTACCCAATGATGGGCTTGATGTTGGTAGTAAGTCTTTTTATTGGCTTTATCTACAGCAGTCGCTTTATGCCGATTGGTTTCCAAGCCCCAATATTTAGCACCTGCATGAGTGAATTCTTTTCGACAATCTTTTGGGTCGTCTGGTAAAACGACTTCATGTGGATTAGTGAAATCGGAGTTGGAATAAGCGATGATGTAAGCTGGAATAATGATCATACTTGATAATTTCTACCTGTGGGTAATTTTTTATTCGTTTCCAAAATAATCTGCGCTGCAATACTAACCGCAATTTCAGCGGCAGTTTTGCTATACATATTTAAACCAATTGGAGCGAAAACGTGGTTTAATGCGATTGTTGAAATGCCTTCTTGAGCTAATTCTTTTTTTAAGGTGGCAATTTTATGCTCACTTCCCATCATGCCAATATAGGCAAAGGGTTGAGTATATAATTGTTTCAGAATGAGTTTATCGGTACGGTAAGAAAAACTAACGATAACTACCGTATCAGCGGAATGAAAGTCTATAACTTGAGCTAAATTTTGGTAATTAATTAATTTAATTTCGTGGGCATATTTATTCTTTTGCAAGGTCGATAAATCTGGTCGATCATCATATTGTATAACCTTATAATCCAAAATAGACATCTGTTGAGCTAAGGCTAAACCTACATGACCTGCACCAAAAATATGAATGGTTTTTGGACGATTAATAGAAATTATACAATCAAAGTCCGTTTCTGAACGAATTTCCTGCTTTTTGATTTTCTTGATGGGACTAATTTGTAAGCCTCCATGATTGCTGAGCTGCAAATAAATCGTATCGGTTCTATTGATAATTGCGGAAATGACAGTTATATCATTTTGGCTTAAAGGAATAAACGCCACTTTTTGGTTGCCTGAACAGATTAGCCCTGATTGATTTCGACGATGCCATTTATCATGGTACTGTTCTTTGATAATAGGCAATTTTTCTCCCTTTTCCATTCTACTCTTTGCCAATTCTATCATTTTGACTTCCATAATTCCACCACCAATCGTCCCTTCAAATAGCCCTTGTTCATTCACTGCCATGATAAAACCCTTGCGGCCAGGGGAACTGCCTTGGCTATCCAACACATATAATAAAGTAACCGAAATATCCTTTTTTAACTGGTCAAATATAAACCTCCAAACCTTCATTTATAACTGTTTACGTCCTTCTAAAATTTTCAGGAAAGACCGACTGCGAATTTCTTCAAGCGTCAAACCTGTAGCCAAAACTTCTGCTTCTGTAATCGCTCCACTATTCAAACCTCTCAAAAAATAATTTAATAAGCCTTGCCCTGTCGCAGCATCATCAAAAATATCTCCAATCAAGGTGGCTCTTGCTGATTTTTCTACAAAAGTTCTAAGTCGGTCAACTGCCTCTTCATAGCTTTCTAGAAAAAAGGCAAATACCGCAGCATACCTCATCGGCAATTGAGCAGGATTTAAATCCCATCCTTGATAAAATCCATTCCATAAAGAATGACGGATATGGTCATAGCCTTTTTTCCAAGCCCGATGTACCGTTGCTCTATTCTCAGTTAGTTGTTCATAGGTCAAATTTTCTCCTCGATGCGGTCCAATTGGCATTGTATTCGTCGCCCCATCTGATAACCAAATTCCAGTATGCCCCAAAGCCACTTTGGTGACATGATGGGCAAAATCACAAACTGGGTGATTCATTTCCTGATATTTTGCTGTAATGCTACAGGCAGCCGTATAATCATAAGTGCCAAAGTGCATGGCTATACAGCGACCTTTACTAGCTTTAACAAAACGAGATAAGGGATTGGTGCCATCAATATCCATAATGGATTGAGTGGTTTCCACCATCATTTCCATTTTAAGGGAATGCCTAGGCAGTTTTAAAGCGGATTCCAAAATTTCAAAGAAACTGACGAGTGTACTAACTTGTTCTGGAATCGTCACTTTAGGTAACATGACTACAAAATTAGCGGGCAGTTTTCCACCAGTTTTACTAACAAGGGTACTAACAAAAATATCCAAGGTTCTCAAACCTCTTTCTTTCATTTCCTCTGTAAAAGGCTTAATTCTAATACCTATAAATGGAGGCAAGGTCTTTTTTCGTATTCCTTTTGCTACTTCTAAGGCAGCTTTCTCCGCCGTCGCATCTTCTTCTGCATTCGACCGATTGCCAAAACCATCTTCAAAATCAATTCTAAAATCCTCTATGGCTTCTCGTTCCAATTTTGCTTGCACTTTTTTATAAACCTTTTCAGCTAGACCAGTTGGCAAATCAAATATTTTTCCAAAAATAGTAGGATTAGGAGCATAGACCTTAAAGGTCTTTAAAGCGGTTTTGCCCAATTTTTCCACCATATTATACTTGAATAAATTAGCGCCTCCATAAACGGTATGTACAGGTTGTCGGTCTGAACGGTCGCCAGGGTATAATTCTTGAAAGGCGGTATTGGCTTTTTTTAAGTCTTTAAATAATTGTTTTTTACTTGTGGTAGGGATACTCAATTTCATAGATACTATTTTTTTATTTTACGAATTCATCGTTCATATTTCATCATTTTCTTAACTTCCTCGATAAGTAGAATACCCAAAAGGATTAATCAACAAAGGAACATGATAATGTGCCGCATCAAACACCGTAAATTGAATTTCTACTTGCGGATAAAAACCGACTATTTTATTTTGTTTAAAATAAGCGCCTGTATCAAAAACCATCCTATAATTGGTAGGTGGCATTAGTCTTCCAGGCGGTAGTAAATCCCCAATTCTCCCATCATTATTCGTTACGCCTTGCGTAATGGTTTGCCATTTCCCTTCCTTATTTGCTTGTAATCGAATGGCTAAATTTTGCCCCGGTTTCCCAACAGACGTATCCAAAACATGGGTAGTCAATTGACAGCCATTGAAGGCAGACCAATCTGCATTAGGCAATAATTTTTTTAAGCGAATAATAGTGATTTTATGCTGTTCCCCCATGGCAATATGCAGTTCTTCTTCGGGCGTATTCTGCAATCGGTCTTGTAATAAGCGCAACATTTCAGTCGCTGACTTTCCAGTTGCACAAACAATAAAAATGAATCCGTTTTTTGCTTCATAATCGGTATTGGCTTGCGCTAGTTGTTGAATAGTGGTAGCTGTAGCATTGGCAACTCCAGCTTGTTCCTTGCCTGCCAGGTGTTTGGTCGCCGCAAATTTCTTTTCTAAACTTTTAACATCTCCTATCTTTGGATGATGGGTAAAAGCTGCTCGCCAATCCGAATTTCCACATCCTTCATACCAAATCTGAGTTGCCTTTTCTACTAATATTTTCTCTGAAGAGAACGGAAAATGTTGCATTAATTGATTGACCCAATTGTTCGAGCCGCAACATTGGAATAGCTGCTCTTTTGCGGCTTCTTGGCTTTTTTTATTAAAACTTATTAAATCCATATTTTATTATTTATTCGGGTTGTGGTTGCGTTTAAAGTAATCGTCAAATTTATTGGGACTGTAATTTATTCGTTGTTTTTTATTAGCCCTTTCAGGGCTAGCAACCAACCGACAAACTACAGTCCCATTTATTTGGCTGTTACAAACGACGTTGACCTTCCTATAACATAACGCTCAGTTCTTTCCTTAAGCGGTAAACCCTTTTGAAAATTGAGAATTGAAAATTTTAAATTGAAAATTGCCCCCTCTCTTCTTACTCCGCCAAACTAGTCCCCTGCATAATCCAACAGCGAATTTTATCTCGTTCTTCAGGCGTAATCCCCGTTTTATTATTCTGTGGCATTGTCTTCGTAATAACAACTCGTTGCATGATTTTATCCGTTAATTTGACAATATCCTGCGGCGTATCATAAACTACCCCATTTGGCGGAGCGGTCCAAACATCATCGGTTGGACTAGCAGAATGGCAACTCACACATCTTTCCTGAAAAATAGGATAAATTTCTGTAAAAGAAACCTTTTCACATTCGCCGCCAATAGTTGTAGGAGCGGTAATAAATACCGTGGAAATTAGAATCAGCGAAGCGATAGGAATGACCCAAACCGACTGTTGATTTTTTTCTTTTAGATTATGATAATGTTTGATGCCTGCACTTCCCAAAGTCAAGAGGGCAAGAATTAACCAAGGATAGTCATGTCCAAAGGTGCTAGGAAAATGATTGCTAATCATCACAAATAGCACGGGTAAAGTGAAATAATTATTATGAAAAGACCGCAGGCCAGCAAATTGCCCAATCGCAGGGTCTAAATAAGTCCCTTCTTTAGTCGCTTTAACCATTGCTTTTTGGGCAGGAATAATGACAAAAAATACATTACCTGCCATGAAAGTACCAATCAATGCCCCGAAATGAATAAATGCAGCTCTGGCATTAAATACTTGCGTATAAAAATAGGCGAAACCAATTAAAATCAGGAAAAGCGTAATGCCAAATAATAAAGGTTTTTTAAGTAGCGGGGTACGACTTAATCCATGATAAATCCCATAACCAATGGCAAGGGAGGCGATGCTAAGACCTATCGCAGTAGTCGATGATAATTCTATCAAACCATCGGGTTTTAGCAACATCGCCTCTGCATTAAAATAGTAGACAATGCATAATAAACCAAAGCCCGTTAACCAAGTAAAATAAGCTTCATATTTAAACCAATGCACGCCCTTGGGCATTACCTTAGGCGCTACTTGATATTTTTCTACAAACCAAAAACCACCTCCATGCAACATCCACATATCTCCTTTTAACTCTGGTCGATTTTTATTTTTATGCATACTATTTTCCATAAAAACAAAAAAGAAAGAAGTGCCTATCCAGGCAATACCAAACGTAATATGTAACCAACGGATAAGAATATTCATCCATTCATGAAGATGACCTACATAGAGCGTATCTCTAAAATAGTAATAGACTAAAAAGAAGAGTAAGAGTATGCAAAAGATAATGCCTGTATAGATATATTCATTAGAACTGACTAGGTTTTCGGTTAATAATTCTTGTTTTTCTGGGGCTAATTTTTCGTTTTTGACAACCTCATTTTTGAGCCCCTGCGTCTTATGACTCATTTGGGTTAGAAAAAATAAAAGGATTAATATGCTAAAGAATACTATAATCATAAATGGAAATTAAGTGCTGGTTGCTGGTTGCTGGTTGCCGTAGAATAACTAGCAACCAGCAACCAGCAACTAAAATAACCTATGCTTTTGCCCTCCCAATATCTGCTTTCCAAAAGGAGCAGCGCCAACCAATTCATTTTGAAAAGCAATTTGCCCATTAACGATGGTATGATTGACCTTTCCAAAAAGTGTCTGATGAAGATAAGGGGTCGCTTTATGCCTATGTTCGATTAACTCTTCTTTTACCTGAAAAGTTGTTTCGGGTTGCCAAATGGTTATATCTGCATCAAATCCTACTTTCAATTCACCTATTCTATGCTGTAAATCTAAGAAATGAGCAGGTTTTGAAGTTAGTAAAGGAATAAATTCAGTTATCGACATTTCTCCTTTTAATGCCGTCCAACTAGCCGACAATAGGAACTGTAAACCAGCAATGCCTCCCCAAGCCTTTGCCAAATTTCCGCTTTCCATTTCTTTGATGGAAGGTGGGGCAGGGGAGTGGTCACTACTAATAAAATCAATGATTCCTGTTTTTAAGGCTTGTCGAAGATGCCTACCGTTGCTTTTCGCTCTGATGGGCGGCGCACATTTATATAGCGTATTGCCATCAGGAATGCTTTCTGCGTTAAAAAAGAAGTAATGCGGACAAGATTCAACGGTAAAAGGAACACCAGCTTGCTTTTGTTGCCCAATCCAATCAATCATTTCATCAGAAGCCAAATGAACGATATGTGCTTTACATTGATGTTTCTTTGCGAATCCAACGAACTTTTTAATAGCTTCATTCTCCCAAGCTTTAGGTCGAGATTTTAAATAAGCTTGATAACTCTGAGGGGCATACTTCAAATCATCACTCGCAGGCAAAGTATCTAATTCACAATGTGCCAAAACAGGTATGCCTAAATGTTGAACACCTCCCATTAATTTATCCAAATCAGCTAAGGGAATATTGGGAAACTCCTTAATCCCCGAATGAGACAAAAACACTTTTACCCCTAAACAACCTGCTGCAATAAGTGCTTGTACCTCCTTTATAGAATCATCAATTGCCCCAGCCCAAAAACCGCAGTTGACATACAATTTACCTTGACTAGCCGCTAATTTTTTCCTAAAAGCCCCCAGATTAGTAACGACTGGACTAGAATTTAAGGGCATATCCACCACCGTCGTAATGCCGCCTCTGGCAGCAGCTTTGGTTGCCGATTCAAAGCCTTCCCAAGTTGTTCGACCAGGCTCATTAATATGTACATGCGCATCAATAACCCCTGGCATAATGACGCTATCGGAATAACCTAAGGCATTTTTTACTTGTTGTCCGATATGAATGGCGGCTATTTTACCATTCGCTATCGTTAGACTTGCTGGTTGCAATTGTCCATCAATGAATACTTGATTGCTGTAAATGTGGTAATTATCTTGGTACATTAGACTTTTTTAAATTTTCTAAACCTAATTAATCCGTTGGCCGAAAATGTAGTATGCCGTCAATGCAGGTCAGGAGACCTGTGGATAGCGGTTTCTAGCCTGGAGACTAGAAACATCGAAAACCGATAAAATATTCGATATTCCTAGTCTCCAGACTAGGAATCAATATCTAGTCGTCTGACGATGCTCATTTTGAAAACTTACAAAATATATTTTTGTCAATGGAATCTCTAATCTCACATCTCTGCTCTCTCTTCTCAATTCAGCTATACAAACTCATCAAAACCTTCTCCGCAGTCATCGGTGCAACATAAGTAATTGTCGCTTGAGCATTATAAGCCAGAATAGCATTACAAAGTGCAAAATAAGCCCCGATACCGTACATTAAAGGCGGTTCCCCAACCGCTTTAGATTTCAAAATGGCTAAGTCGCTACCTGCTGTTTCCAGATAATGCACCGCCACTTCTTTCGGAACAGAATAAATGTCTGGTATTTTATAATTCGCCAAATTGGAAGATTTTAAAACGCCTGCTTCATTATAAATCAATTCTTCCATCGTCATCCAACCAATGCCTTGCGCAAGCCCGCCTTCTATTTGTCCTAGGTCAACTGCTCGATTCATACTAGTGCCAAAATCATGAACGATTTGTACGGCATCAAATTCATAATTGCCCCGAATACAATCCACAGTACAAGTAGTAATCGCCGTACCATAAACATGATAGGCAAAAGGATGTCCTTTTCTAGTCGTATTATCAAAATTAATTCTCGGTGTGGCATAATGCCCTTTTGCACTCAAATTAATCCTGTTTTGGAAAGCCAATCGAATGAGGTCTTTCCATAAAATGCTATGTTGATTGTCTTTAGAAGTAATGGTATTATTGTCAAAAATAAGGACGTTCGATTTTGGAATGTCCCATTTTGTAACCAACAACTTTTTCAAACGGCTGATAATTTGCTTACAAGCATCCTGCAAGGCTTTCCCATTTAAATCGGCGGTTGCACTAGCTGCGGACGGAGAAGTATTGGCAACCCGAGTCGTATTGGTGGTTTCTAGTTTAATCTGACGTTCCTCAATACCAAAATTACTAGCTGCCACCTGAATCATTTTTGAACTCACCCCTTGCCCCATTTCAATAGCGCCTGTACTAATTCCGACACTACCATCGCTATACACATGTACCAATGCCCTAGCGTTATTCATCATCGTATTGGTAAAAGAAATACCAAAACAAATAGGCATTAAAGCCAAGCCTTTCTTAGTATATTTATTATCTGCATTATATTGCTTAATGTCTGATTCAAGCTGTCCAATGTCATATCTGTTCTTGGCTTGAAACCAACAATTTTTCGCCTCACACGCTTCTGTTTTCTGACCGTAGGAAAATTCGGAACCCTCTTCCAAAAGGTTTCTTTCCTGTATTAATTGAGCGGGAATACCAATTTTTCTAGCTGCATGGTGAATAGCCGCTTCTATCACATACATTCCTTGTGGGCCACCAAAACCTCTAAAAGCCGTATTTGGCGGTAAATTAGTCCGACAAGAATAAGCATCCACCGTCACATTAGGTATAAAATAACTATTGGTCGCATGAAATAATGTTCTTCCTAAAACAGCAGGTGATAAATCTGCGGCAGCACCACCATTTTGAAAATATTGCCCTTCAAAAGCGACAATCTTATAATTTTTATCTAAACCTATTTTATAACGACTTCTATAGGGATGCCTTTTCCCTGTCATCTGCAAATCTTCCCCTCGTTCTAAAATATATTTTACAGGTCGATTGGTCAAAAAACTAGCCAAAGCAACCATTGCTGCCCAAGGAGACGCTTGGTCTTCTTTGCCACCAAAACCACCACCTATCCGATTGACATCCACCTCAATTTTATTCATGGAAACCCCAAGCACTTTAGCCACCGTTCGTTGTACCGCAGTTGGTCCTTGAGTAGAACTATAAATTTTTATACTGCCATCTCCATTAGGAATGGCATAAGCACCTTGTGGTTCTAAATAGACATGTTCTTGTCCACCAGATTCGGCTCTTCCCTCAAACACATATTCGCAATCCAAAAAACTACTATCGGTATCGCCCATTTTGAGCGCAATGGGGTCACTTAAAAAATGCTTGCGTTGATAGGCTTCTATGGGGTCAATAATTACCTCTTTTGCTTGTATGTTGACTTCAATCAATTGACTTGCCTTATGGGCAATTAGTTCGGTTTCTGCCACAATGATTAATATAGGCATGCCGATAAAATGGACTTCCTGTTCGGCTAATAGGGGCTCATCAGGAATAATTCCACCCACCTGATTTTCTCCAGGAATATCTTTATAAGAAATTATTTGAATAACCCCAGCCATAGTTGCTGCCTTAGAAGTATCCATACTTTCGATATGCCCATACGCTATTTTTGAATAATAGACCTTAGCAAATAAAGTGCCTGCCAATTCAGAAAGGTCATCGAGGTATTTTGTTCTACCTGTAACATGTAAAGGCGCATCTATATTAAAAGATTTTTTTCTTTTTTTTATGTTAGAATTGCTGGTCATTGCGTAATTATTTGTGTCCGTTCAATTTTCTCTGGCGAAGTAACACAACTCTCTGAGTTGTGAAAGCTATGTATATGGCACAACTCAGAAAGTTGTGTTACTTTGCTAGTACTTATTAAACGGATATAATTATTTTTTCAAACACTAAATCTGCCTGTTCTATTGCTAAAAATTGTGCTATAAAAAGTTGTCTAGCCAATAATCGTTTATAGTCGGCTGACCCTCTCGCATCACTAATCGGTGCAATTTCTGTATATAGAGTAGAAATAGCTGCTTTAATTAAAACCTCTGTAAGTATTTTTCCTGTAAGAAAGGCACTTGTTTTATGTAAATAAGTTGGAATTGGGCCAACCCCACCAACAGCTAAGTGGATGTCTTGAATAAGCCCATCTTTTAGCTCAAATTTGGAAGCAAAGTTAACACTAGCTATATCAAAATATTTTCGTTGACTCACTTTTTCGAAATGGAATTTAGTCAAATTACTTGGTAATTTAAACCTTATTTTTTCTAAAACTTCCCCTCCATTTAAATCTATCTGTTTATAGCCTTTATAAAATTCTTTTAAGGCTAAAGACCTCCTATTTCCATCCTTTTCCAAAATCAGCGTGCTATCTAATGCCAATAAAAGAATCGTAAAATCACCAATAGGAGAGGCATTTACCAGATTGCCTCCGATGGTTGCCATATTTCTAATTTGAGTAGAAGAGAGTAACTTGAAAATATAGTCCGAATCTGGCAATGCTTTTTTAAATAATTCAGAACGATATAAACTGCCCATCGTTTCTGCTGCGCCAAAAGTGCAAAATCCATCCTTAATTTCAATGCCTTTCATCGCCGAACGGTCATAGATAGGCATGGCTTCCGTTTCATACATGGCAACTGGACGTTGCACATATAAATCCGTCCCGCCGCCTAATTTTACCGTTCCGTTAGTCGTTGTTTCAATAGGTTGAATGGCTAATAGGCGTTCTGGAATATTCTTAAAATAAGTAGGAATATATTTTTCGGCAACTAGCCGATCAATACTAATTTTAGATAAATCTTGTTGGACTTGCGCAATAATATTTTCAGCCGCCCTTTCAATACTTTTATATCCCGTACAACGGCAGATATTTCCGTCAATTGCTCCAATAATTCCTGCGGTAGAAACGGTTTCATTCGCCAATAAATAACCAGAAAGCGAAACGACAAACCCAGGTGTACAAAAACCACATTGCGTTCCATAAGCATCCACCATCGCTTTTTGGACAGGAGAAAGGGTTTCCATATTTAAGCCCTCAATCGTCACGATATGTTTTCCCTGTGCATTCACCAAAGGGGTGATGCAGGAGGTCATGGATTGATAAAATACGCCATCTTCGGTTAGTTCACCTACCAATATAGAACAAGCTCCACATTCGCCTTCTTTACAAACCAATTTTGAACCTTTGAGCTGTTTTTCTTTTCGGATAAAATCTAATAGTGCTATCCCAGAAGCAGCGGACGTTTTAACCAGTTGATTATTTAGAATAAATGTTATCATACGATAGAGATAAAATCAAAAAGGAAACTGTTTGGATTTAATGCGAATATTTGTAATAATAATTATCCGTGTCCCTTTATTCATCTGTGGTATAAAATCATTACCACAGATGAATAAAGGGACACGGATTTTTGACAAACCTTAATACTCAACTTTATCTTCCTTAGCCGCCCACGATTCAAAAACAGCAATACCTTCTTTTCTTAATAATTGTTCGGTCGGAATTTGGCGTTTTTCAATGGGAAGCGGAATTTCTTTGTAGATAAAATCATCATCAAAGCCTATTTTGGCCGCATCTTCTCGGCTGGCAGCAAAAATAATTTTTTCGGGTCTAGCCCAATAAATAGCACCCAAACACATAGGGCATGGTTCACAGGAAGTATAAAGCGTACATCCTTCTAACTGAAAAGAATTTAAGTTTTTACAAGCATCTCTAATGGCTACTACTTCTGCATGCGCCGTGGGGTCATTTGTAGAGGTGACTTTATTATTTCCCTGTCCTATAATTTTCCCATTTTTATCGACAATAATTGCCCCAAATGGACCTCCGTCATTGGCTTCCATTCCATTTGCTGCCAATTGGATAGCTTGTTTTAAAAAGAAACGATTTTTATCTTTCATAAAGTGGTATTATTAAGTGTATCTGAGAAAACAAGTGTTTTGTGGTTGGCTAAATATTGTTGTAATTTCTGTTCATTTATTTCTGGATTAACAGGTAGGTGATGAGTGATGGCATAAGAAGAACTAATAATACCTAATTTGGTACATTGTTCAACATCCTGATTATTGATCATACCATATACCACACCTGCTGCGAAAGCATCTCCCGCGCCATTGGAATTGACCACATTGACAGCAAGCGGACGAATAATTTTTTCCATGCGCTGGTCTAGGCAATAGACCCCCATCTTACCTAAAGTAATAAAAACTTTTTTGATGCCTTTATTCAAAAATATTCTACCTGCTTTTTCAAGGTCTTTTTCTGTCGCTATTTTGATTCCAGAAAGCAACTCTGCTTCGTATTTATTAGATTTGAGTGCAGTCACATAGGGAAGTAAGTTTTTTGCTCGTAAGGATTTAATACTTGAGACGGTATCTAATAAGAATTGCTGTTCAGGATTGGATTGGACGATACTATTTAAAGCCGATTCCGAGATGTTGGTATCTAAAACTGCAAGTCTGGCATTTTTAATAACCTCCTCCTTTTTTCTAAAAAAAAGAATATCCATTTCTTCACATATATCCATAGCAGATAATCCTAATGCCAAATCATTTTCCTCGTCCATTATAGCCATGTAGACCGCAGAGGCCTTATTTTTTAAAAATAAACTATCTCGAATATCAATGGCAAGGTCGGCGCAACTATCTCTAATTTGTCTACCATATATATCATCACCGATTGGACAAATCAGTTTGGTGTTGATGCCAAGCCGTACAAGGTTTTCCGCAATATTCCGGCCAACTCCAGTCATAGATACTTGTAAGCTTCCTAAGTTGGAGTCTCGATACTTAATTTTATGCCTAGAAAAACCTGTAAGACCAATACTTGCCCCTCCTATGACGCAGACATAAGGGGCTTCATTAACAATATATCCTTTCCCTTTAATGTATCCCTTTTTTATTAAATTTGATAAATGTACTCCTACAGATGACCGAACAATGCCCAATTCTTCTGCTAAATCCTTTTGGGAAATCATTGGATTTTGTCTAATTTTCTCTAATATTTCCGCTTCTCTTTTTGTCATTTAATAAACTTTAGTTTAAAAACAGGCATTTGTGTTTAAGATTAAATAATCGTTGTAAGCATTACAAAAAGATGATAATGTTTATTTTTGATACGTTATTAGTTTATAATTAAGTACAATTTTAAGAAAAATCAAAACTACATCCTAATAAATTTAAATTTAGTAGGATATAAATAAATTTTTAAAAATAAATATTTGTTTAGAAATAAACAAATGTTATATTTGATTCGAAATTATTAATTTACAGGTATATGACCACCTTAATCAAAAATGCAACCATCATCACTAGCTCTGTGGACTAGAGGAATCTTCCATATAAAAATACCTTATTTTTACTATTTTTGAAAAACGAAAATATATTGATGAAAATAAACCGAGTTATATTAATTGTTTTAGATAGTGTGGGGATAGGCGCCTTACCAGATGCCCATTTATATAATGATGAAGGAAGTAATACTTTAGGAAATATAGCGAAATATTATCCTGACTTAGACCTTCCGAACCTAACTGCCCTTGGCTTGGGAAATATTGATATGACAAATGCCTTAGCTAAAACGAAAACCCCATTAGCTGCTTATGGAAAAGCTATTGAACAATCGGCAGGGAAGGACACGACGACTGGTCATTGGGAAATCTGTGGAGTTATTTTAGAAAAACCTTTTCCAACTTTTCCTAATGGTTTTCCAAAAGAATTTATAGCTCGTTTTGAACAAGCCATTGGCTGTAAAACCATTGGTAATAAAACGGCATCAGGAACAGCAATTATCAATGAATTGGGGGCAGAACATTTGAAGACAAAATCTCCTATTGTCTATACTTCTGCCGATAGTGTGTTTCAGATTGCGATGCATGAGGACATTTATCCTATTGAGGAGCAATATAGAATTTGCAAATTAGCGAGAGCAATGTTGGTAGGAGATTATGAGGTAGGTAGAGTAATTGCTCGACCTTTTATTGGGGAAATCGACAATTTTACACGAACCGAAAGAAGGAAAGATTTTTCAGTAAGTCCGCCGACTACTTTGTTGAATGCAATTCAAAATAGTCACCAAGAAGTACGGTCTATTGGTAAAATCATAGACATTTTTTCGGGACAAGGGATAGACTATTCTACCAAAACAGCCAATAATAGCGAAGGGATTGAAGAAACGATAAAGGCTATCAAAGCGCCATCAACAGGCCTTATTTTTACTAATTTAGTAGATTTTGATATGTTGTATGGGCATCGTAGAAATATTGCAGGATATGCGAAATGCCTAATGGAATTTGATGAGCAAATCCCTACTATTTTGAAAAATTTACAAAGCGATGATTTATTAATTATAACCGCAGACCATGGAAATGATCCTTCTGCTCCTGGTACTGACCATACAAGAGAATATATACCGCTCCTTAATTATGGAAAAATGGTCAAAGCAGGTAAAAATATAGGAACGAGACAGTCGTTTGCAGATATTGCAGCGACCATTGCTGCTGCTTTAAATGTAAATTTTAATACACCTGGAGCGCCTTATCTTTCGGACATCTTAAAAGAGATTCACTAAATGAGGGAATTAATCAAAAGAAAAAGAGACGGGTTTGAATTAAGTAAGGAAGAACTTGCCTTTATTATTAATGGGTTCGTTGCTGGTGAAATCCCAGATTATCAATTGGCTGCTTTTTTAATGGCGGTTTATTTTAAAGGTTTGAATTACGAAGAAACAGCTAATTTGACCGATGTCATGATGCGTTCAGGAGCATTGATTGACCTTTCGGAAGTAAAAGGAATAAAAGTAGATAAGCATAGTACTGGTGGAGTTGGCGATAAAACAACCTTAGTGCTGGGGCCATTGGTTGCGGCGGCAGGAGTGCGGGTGGCAAAGATGTCTGGACGAGGACTTGGTTTTACGGGTGGCACTATAGATAAATTGGAATCTATTCCAGGTTTGAATCTTAAATTGACGACCCAACAATTTATGGATAAAGTAAAAAAAAATGGAATCGTTATTTGTGGACAAAGTGAGCATTTAGTGCCTGCCGATAAAAAACTATATGCCCTTAGAGATGTAACGAGTACCGTTGATAATATCTCTTTAATTTCTTCTAGCATCATGAGCAAAAAGTTAGCTTGTGGAGCAGATGCAATAGTGATTGATATTAAAGTAGGAAGTGGTGCTTTTATGAAAACGGAGCAACGGGCAACGGAATTAGCTAAGATGATGATTGGAATTGGTACGAAAATGAACAAAAAGGTAATTGCCGTACTTTCTTCGATGCAGGAACCACTTGGTTATGCGGTAGGAAATGCTTTGGAGGTTAAAGAAGCCATTGATACCTTAAAAGGACAAGGGCCAAAAGATTTAACTGCGCTGTGTTTAGAATTAGGCAGTCAAATGTTAGTGCTTGGAGAAGTTACTGCCAACAAAAAAGAAGCAGTAAGTATCCTAGAAAAATTAATAAATTCAGGAGCAGCGTTTGAAAAATTTAAAACATTAATTCAATCTCAAGGAGGAGATATTCAATATATTGAGCAACCTGATTTATTACCAAACACCTCCTTTTTACAAATTTACAAAAGTAACAAATCAGGGTATTTAAAGGAGATAAATGCTAGAAACATAGGCTTAGCCTCTATGGAATTAGGTGCAGGCAGACAAACAAAGGATAGTGAAATTGATTATGGTGCAGGTATCCTTTTACAAAAAAAGGTTGGAGAATATATTCAAAAAGGACAACAATTAGCTATCTTGTATTCGAGTAACGAGCGTAAGTTTGCAAAAGCTAAAGAATTATTGGATTCGGCTTTTATAACAAATAAAACAAAGGTAATCTCGAAACCTTTAATACTAAAAACGATTAGCAGTTAATTTATATGGCAAACACAAAGACAGGAGCAAAAAATAGTAAAATCAAAAACCATTCCCCAACCCTATTTCAGCGGAATGATGGCATCCCTTTTGACAGCAGTCTTTTTGAAAACATCAACATCAATAAAAGTGCCGTTGAAAGAAGAGCAGGGACGTTGACCAAACGAAGGTCTGTTAAAAAAGAATGGCAAGCCGCTTGGTTGCTAAAAGCCATTACTTGTATAGATTTGACAACGCTGGCAGGGGATGATACGAAAAGTAATGTCCATCGACTTTGTGCTAAAGCAAAATCACCCGTTAGGGCAGATTTGTTGGAAGCAATGGAAATGAAGGAGGCGAATATTCAAGTAGGGGCGGTCTGTGTTTATCATAATCTTATTACAGAAGCGAAAGCTGCATTGACGGGTAGTGCTATTCCCATTGCGGCTGTTTCAACAGGTTTTCCAGCTGGACAAATAGATTTGGCAGACAAATTAAGGCAAATAGAAAAATCTGTCGCAGCAGGTGCTAAAGAAATTGACATTGTGATTAGTCGAGGCTTAGTCATTCAATCAAAGTGGAAGGAATTATATGACGAAGTAGCCGCTTGTCGAAAAGCTTGTGGCGAGGCTCATTTAAAAACGATTTTGGCAACTGGCGAAATTCCCACCTATACAAAAGTCGCAAAAGCAAGTTGGGTCAGTATGATGGCAGGGTCTGATTTTATTAAAACAAGTACGGGGAAAGAAAGTGTGAATGCGACTATCCCCGTAAGCTTGGTAATGATACGAGCCATTAGAGCCTATCATGAATTAACTGGTTTTAAGGTTGGTTTTAAACCAGCGGGAGGCATTCGGAAGGCAAAACAAGCTTTGGCTTGGCTAATTTTAATAAAAGAAGAATTGGGCAATGACTGGTTAACGCCTCATTTATTTAGATTTGGCGCAAGTAGCCTATTGGGAGATATTGAAAGACAATTAGAACATTTTGTTACTGGAAATTATTCGGCTGCTTATCGGCATCCGATGGCTTAGAAAAAGAGGTTAGAAGTCAGACCGAAAAATAAATTTTTCTGTCAGAGGTCAGACTTGTGATGTGGACAAGGTTGCAAATCTGACCTCTGACAGTTATCGAAGATAACGGTCTGACTTCTGACATCTAAAAATAATAATATGAAGATTAAAGAAATATACGAAACTATGGCTTATGGCCCTGCTACGGAAAGTGCTGCTGTGGCTATTGACTTTCTGGACACACATAACAGAACTTTTCAATTATTCATTGACGGGGAATGGAAAGAACCCGCATCCCGCAATTATTTTGAGACGATTAACCCTTCCACGAAAGAAAATTTAGCAAAAATAGCAGTAGCTAACGCACAAGATGTGGACGAAGCGGTTGTTGCTGCGAATAAAGCCTTGCCCAAGTGGAAAGCAATTGGCGGTTATCAAAGAGCAAAGTATTTATATGCTTTAGCTAGACAAATTCAAAAACACGCTCGGCTTTTTGCGGTCTTAGAATCTCTAGACAATGGAAAACCTATCCGAGAAACGAGAGACATTGATATTCCATTAGTTGCCAGGCATTTTTACCATCATGCAGGTTGGGCGCAACTTAAAGATACACAGCTTAAAGACTATGAGGAAATTGGAGTAGTAGGGCAAATCATACCTTGGAATTTTCCTTTATTGATGTTATCTTGGAAGATTGCACCCGCTTTAGCTATGGGCAACACCATTGTCTTAAAACCAGCAGAATTTACTTCCTTAACAGCACTTTTGTTTGCAGAGATTTGCCAACAAGTCGGCTTGCCAAAAGGTGTTGTGAATATTATTACGGGAGATGGTACTACTGGAGCAGCTTTGGTGAATCATCCTACTGTTTATAAAATTGCGTTTACGGGGTCTACCGAAGTAGGAAAAATTATTAGAAAAGCTACGGCTGGAAGTGGTAAAAAACTTTCTTTAGAATTAGGTGGAAAATCTCCCTTTATTGTTTTTGAAGATGCGGATTTAGATAGTGTGGTAGAAGGGGTAGTAGATGCAATTTGGTTCAATCAAGGACAAGTTTGCTGTGCAGGTTCCAGGTTATTGGTTCAAGAAAGTATCGCAGACAAGTTATATGAAAAAATAAAAGTTAGAATGGAGCAGCTCCGAGTGGGGAATGCCTTAGATAAAAATATTGATATTGGCGCTATTATTGCGCCCGTCCAGCTAAAAGTAATAGAAGATTTGGTACAACAGGGGATTGCCGAAGGAAGTACTTTATGGCAGCCATCTTGGGCTTGTCCAAAAGAGGGGTACTTCTATCCACCAAGTCTATTTACGAATGTTGCTCCTTCCGCAACTATTGCACAAGTAGAAATATTCGGCCCTGTTTTGGTTGCCATGAGCTTTAGAACCCCTAAAGAGGCGGTGAAATTAGCGAATAATACGAGGTATGGTTTGGCTTGTAGTTTATGGACGGAAAATATCAACCTAGCCTTAGATATTGCCCCTCAAATAAAAGCTGGCACCCTTTGGATAAATTGTACCAATGTTTTTGATGCAGCGGCTGGTTTTGGCGGATATAGAGAATCTGGTTTTGGAAGAGAAGGCGGCAAAGAAGGCTTATTTGAATATGTTAAGCCAAGAATAGAAGCCGAATTTTCAGATAAACCATTCATAAAACCGGCTAAAAAATCGAAAGCGACTAAAAATGAACTTCCTCCACAAGGCATTGATAGAACGACTAAAATGTATATTGGTGGTAAACAATCTCGACCCGATGGTGGCTATAGTACGATTATCAAAAGTATAAATGGAGCGTATATTGGTGAAGTTTCCAAAGGAAATCGAAAAGATATTAGAAATGCCGTAGAAGCGGCACATGCCAGTAATAGTTGGACGAGTCGTACAGGACATTCCAGAGCACAGGTTTTGTATTATATAGCAGAAAATTTAGACATTCGAAAAGAAGAATTTGCCAATAGGTTGGTGCAAATGACCAATCAGCCCAAAGCAACAGCATTAGCGGAAGTAGATATAGCATTGGAAAGAATCTTTCTATACGCTGCTTTGGCAGATAAATATGATGGTCAAGTTCACCACACTACCCACAAAAATGTAACGCTGGCGATGCCCGAAGCAATAGGAGTTTTAGGAATTATATGTCCAGAAGAATCGCCCTTATTAGGCTTTATCTCTACGGTAATTCCTGCTATTACTATGGGCAATAGAGTAGTGGTCATACCTTCAGAAACAGCTCCTTTTTCAGCAACAGATTTTTATCAAATATTAGCAACTTCTGATGTGCCTGCTGGCACTATTAATATTGTTACGGGCGCAAAAGAGGAATTAACGACCGTTTTAGCCAAACATAATGACGTAGATGGATTATGGTATTTTGGTAGTAAAACGGGTAGCAAAGCAGTAGAATCATTAGCTGCGGATAACATGAAACGAACATGGGTAAATAATGGTAAATATAGAAATTGGAAGGAGAAAGCACATAGCGAAGGGGAAGACTTTTTAAGAAAGGCTAGTCAAATTAAAAATATTTGGATTCCTTATGGAGTCTAGAGGTTTGATTTGTAAATGATTGATAAGGTTGAGATGTTGCCTTGTTGTCATGTTCTATCGACAACAAGGCAACATCGGAACATCGCAACAAGGCAACTATAAAAACAATAAAATGAATAGTTTACATTTAGGCGCACAACCTGGAGATATTGCAGAAACCGTATTATTACCAGGAGACCCATTAAGAGCAAAATTTGTAGCAGAAAATCTACTAGACAAAGCAGTTTGCTATACGAATGTTAGAGGAATGTTAGGCTATACGGGGTATTATCAAGGCAAAAGAGTATCTATTCAAGGAACGGGGATGGGCATGGGAAGTGCAGCCATTTATGTACATGAATTAATCAATACTTATGGCGCTAAAAACTTAATTAGAGTAGGAACTTGTGGCTCCATACAAAAAGATATGGAGGTCGGGCAGGTAATATTAGCCATGAGTGCTTCGGGGGATGCAGATGCCAATGCACTATATTTTAAAGGAATGCATTATGCGGCAACCGCTGACTTTGATTTATTATTAAAAGCTTATAATACGGCGGTCAAGCTAAACATTAAAACACATCAAGGCACTATTTTTAGTACGAATACTTTTTATGATACGGCCCCAAACCGTTGGGACATTTGGGAAAAGCATGGCATTTTAGGCGTGGATATGGAAACGCAAATACTCTTTACGTTAGCCAAGCGATTTGATGCGAAGGCGCTTTCCATCTTAACAGTTAGTGATAATATCCGCACGGGAGAAGCCTCTAGTGCTAAAGAAAGGGAACAGTCTTATATGGATATGATGCGAATTGGATTTGAGTTGGCTTAGGGTAGATGTGTACCATCAGTTAATAATAAATAAGGAAAATATTTATAATAATTTGGGAAGTTTAACCCATCTAGTCGGTTATTCAGAGAATAGAGAATAGAGAATAGAGACCTAACCTCTACTCTCTATTCTCTCAAATAATGGCTTAAATTCAATAAATAAACCCTAACCTTACTAATTCTTTACCAATTTTATGATTGGGCCACCCTGCGTTTCTCCTACTAGTTGAATGAAATAAATACCTGAGGTCAAATTAGTTGGAAGGTTTACCAATTGATTAGTTGTCATTTTTTGTTGGTGAATTGTTTTACCAAGCAAGTCATAAACAAAGACATCGGGTGTTGTCGCCCATTGTTGGAAATCATATTGAATGTAAACGTAGTCTTGGATAGGATTTGGGTATACTTTAAAATTTAAGTCTTCTTGAATAAAATCATTGACTCCGACCGTAGTAGCATCCCAGACTATGAAATTATCTACGCCTGCTTTGATTGCGGAAGATGGGTCCGTGGAGCTTATCTCAAAGTTAATCGTCATCGTTTCAGAGGGACTAATAAAGTCTTTTACTTGGATACTAGCACTTCTCCATTGTGGAAGAGAGAAAGTTTCTAAATCAAGGTCTGTGGTAATTTTATCAATAACTACGGTGTCTGTGCCATTTTCCAAATAGACATATAACGTATCTTCCCCTTTTATTATATCATAACCAAGAATTGCATTTCCAAAATTGGTATGATAACCTATTTGTGGGTTTTCCATAGTACTAATATCGAAAGAAGGGGAAGTTAAAGTTGTTTTACCTATAAAAAATAAACCATCTTCAAAACTTGCTTCGTTTGCCGTCAGGTAACATTTTTCGCCAATATCCCCGTCCACATCACTCGTTAATAAGGGGAAATTTTCTAATATTACGGGTACGCCGAACTCAAAACCATTGGCGGAGAATATATTTTCGTTAGCAACCGTCCAACCTAAATCTAAAGCAAAAGGGTCTTCAATTCCTTTTTCTAATTGAATAGTTAGGGGATTATTACTTTCATTTAAATTTAGATCGGTTAATAATTGCGTTTTATAGCCCCATGCACCTACCAAAATACTATACACACTTTCAAAAACGCCATCGAAAACGAATTGCCCATTATCATCAGATACGGTTTCGAGCATCGTTTCATTGTCCATGATTTGAACGGTTACTCCACCAACTGGCGTTCCCTGTTCGTCTACGGTAACCATGCCTGCCAAATTAAAGGAAGGAGTTTCTTCTAGACTAACCATCAACAAAGTTAGTTCCCCATTTATCAATTCAACGCTTGCTTGTTGGGCCTTAAATCCTCTCTTTGAGATACTAACCTCGTAAGTGCCAGCTTCGACTAATCCTGTTTTAAACGCTCCCTTTAAATCAGATTCAATATTGATGGCAGTATTATTAATAGAAATAACTGCATTGGGAATTACTTCGCCATTCGCTGCATTTGTAATGACTCCTTCTAGATAGCATGCTTTGATATAGGTCGGTTCTAAAACAAAAAGCCCATTTTCAGAATCGGACATTAATATTAAACCAGAAGGTAAAAAAGGATAGGCGCCCCATGAACCCACAAAACCTCCAACACCATTTGGGGAAGTATCAAAATTGCCTACTTCGATTAAATTGTCTGGACGACTTGCATCGACAATTACACAACCATCACCATAATGAGAGAGGATTAAAAAATCATTTAATACATGCACATTATGCGGGATAACGCCCTGCCCTTTGGTGGCTAAAGGAACAAATTGGTCTAATTCTTTAATATCATTTAGGTCGGAAATATCATAAGCAGTAGTCGGTGCATTCCCTCTTTCTTCGGTTGTAAAAACCGTTTTGCCATCATCAGATGCCCAGGCATTATGAGTAAAGGCAACAGGTGTTTGTTGGCTTGCTAATAATTGCACATTATTTTTATCGGATACATCATGAATGGTTAAATTGCCAGTTTCTATATCCGAGCTATAAGCGATGTTATCTCTAACGAAAACATCATGAGAATAAACAGCTTGCCCCTTTCCTACCAATTGGGGTTGATTCGGGTCAGAAAAAAGGTCCAGAATTAATAAGCCTCCTGAATTTAAATTAGTACCTGACAAATAGCCATATCCATTTTCATCAATATATAAATTATGACAAGAACGTAAAGAATCGGTGCCTCCTTCTAAGGTGGTACTCCAGAAATAATGGCTGATTGAATTTGGTAGATTCGATAAGTCAATCACTAAAAGCGCATCGCTTGCTTCCGTCGTAACATAAGCACGACTTCCAAAAGTTTTAATATCTCTCCACTTAGAACTACTTCCCGTTACAAAGGCTACCTCGGTAGGGTTTGACTTGTCGGCTAAACTTACAATAGATACGCCCGTTTGCGTGCCAACCAAAGCGTATTCTGTACCATCTTCGGTTGCATAGCCCCATATATCGTTAACAAATTGATTATAAGGTAAGTTAGAAACAAGGGTCACATTACTTTGGGCAGTTAAGGAAAGACTGGTCAATAATAAAAAAACAATCGAGTAAATAAATCTCATTAATTAGTATTTTAAATAGCGTTCGAAATGGTGTAAAGGTTAATTTTTAAATTACACATTTTACAAATATATATTCAAAAAGAGAAGAATGACTTTCTTTTATATTTTTTATGGGAAAAATTATACTTTTAGTCTGCCACCAATCTTTTATTCCTTCAATTCTTATACTCTCTTAATTCAAAAAATTACTGAATCAGCCAATTAAAATTGGCGATTACATGAAATTAGGCACCGAAATCATTTTTATAAGAAAACCCTTTATTACCATAGGGGTAATTTTTTGTTTTGAAACTATTTGCCATTTTTAGTTGATGTTGGTTGAGGGTAGCTTTTTGTGTTGGGAGTCTTTTGAAGTAATGACCCCGTGTATATCCAACTGATGAGAGATAAGGTTCATTATTTTAAATTTCCTCCGTAATATTAACATCAGAAAAACGGATGTCAAAAATGATATTGGAGCAATAGAATCCTGACCGTTCAATAGCTTTTCTGGAAGCTATATTGTCCAATGTAGTGGAGCAAATAGGTTTTCTACCTTCTTTTAGTACTCGGTTAACTTGCATTTGCATCACTTTTGTAGCAATACCTCGCCCTTGATAATCTCTATTTACGATGATTCCTAAATCAGCTATTCCGGGTTGTGAATCGCTGATTCTGCGCTCACATGTGGCAATGATTACCCCTGATTCCTTCACCATAAATATTTCTTTTCTTGAAACGAGGTTCTCTGTATACCCAAAAGTGTCATTCATCCCTACTTGTTCTTTTAAAAATAATTTAATTGCAGGAATATCTTTAGTAGCAACTAAGGCTATCTTCAAAGGGAAATTGACTGCAATTGCTTTATTCGAATGCTTAAAACAGAAAGTATTCGGTTTGATGGATGTTGAATGAAATAAGCAGGCATTAAATGCAACAGGTTCATTTGAACTCAAGGCAGCAGCGTTAATCAATTCGGATTTAATTAATGCTTCGACTACCTTATCCATTTTCGAAAGATATGCTGTTTCAAGAAATAGCTGAATCAAACAATTTTCCTCGTTGATGCAACAGTACCCTAAAGTATTATTATCCTTTTCGATAAAATAATGCTGCGACGAAGCAATGTAAAGTTGTTCCCACATTGCATCAATAGGGGCGGTCAATTGCTGATATAGTTTAGCCCTTAAACCATTGATTGTATCTGTAATAGCTGATTTTATAAAATTCATATGAGCACCTTGATTTATTAATAAGCTAAGAAAAGTAGGCTCAAAGAAAGAATGACGAGTATTCGACCGATTTTGAATCCCATATTAAAGACTGTTTTACACAAACCTACAAAAAAATGATTATCGTAGTAGGATATTTATTTTTTTATATACTTTTAACGCTAGGTTCGCTCAAATTTTTGATTAATACATAAATTACACGAAATAATATTCTGTATTAAAAGTATTTTTATCTGTAAAACAGTATTTTGTTCGTATTTATTTTTATTAAATAAATATA
>Ga0129327_10000074_pt1 | contig 50965 bp, 14 predicted proteins | sample CPBDNA_6_FD_111799 | JGI IMG/M metagenome (GOLD analysis project Ga0129327, IMG submission 111799) | Freshwater to marine salinity gradient microbial communities from Chesapeake Bay, USA - CPBay_Spr_31_0.8_DNA | ecosystem: Environmental > Aquatic > Marine > Coastal | place: USA: Chesapeake Bay... | reverse complement strand
TTTGAGTCATCCGGTGGTGGTGGTGGTGGGGGTTCATTAGAACGTTTTACAGACCTCTGGACTCTAGGGCCTCTTGATGCGGGTTCACCTGCAGTCGGATTTCGTTGTTTCACAAATAACTAAATTATTCAAACTGCTCCGTTCCGATTCACATTCTATAATTTCAGCAAGTGATGCTCGATTGTCGACCAGGCATGAAAAGTAAGAGATTGCCACACTCTTGGAGGAGTCGTGTGGTCTATTCTTGCTTTTTTGTCTATCTTTTCACTTCGACAGCTTTGCGGGGAACAGGAGATAATAACGAAACGGGGTTTCACGATTCGCCTTCTTTTCAGCTCGACACTCATGATCCTAACCCAATGGACAGTATCGGATTTGGGGACTCTGGCGGATTTGAACTTAATACCGGTGGACATGATGGCACGCTTCAATCGGGAATAGGAGACACTGGGGGGTTTGAATTGAACACCCAGAATTCACCCGGAGGAATCGGCGATATGAACAACACTGGATTTGCGGATTCTGGAGGATTCCAACTGGACACAGCAGATGGAAATGCGACCTCTTCCGATTCAAACCAGACGGGGTTTGCAAATTCGGGTGGTTTCGCCCTAGATACCCGCAACCCTAATCCGATGGACAGTATTGGGTTTGCAGACTCCGGCGGATTTGAACTCAATACCGGTGGTCATGACGGAACCGAAAGGACTGGCTTTTCCGACTCCGGTGCCTTTGCTCTGGATACTACTGACAACACTGGAAATGGAACCGATCAAAACAACACAGGATTTGCAGACTCCAATACCTTTGCCCTCGACACAACCGATGGAAATAGCTCCGGTTCAAACACCGGTAATGAACAAAATGCTTCTGTATCGGGAACAGTCAGCTATCAAGGAGTTGTTCCCGGACCAGCGATAATTTGGGCACTGGATACGAATGATACTGTAATCGATCACGCAGAGTTACCCGACGGCAATGGATCCTATTCTCTTTCCCTACCGATCGGACAGGGGTACGACTTCAAGGTCTTCATTGATGGAAATGAGAACGGTTACCCTAGTACTGGAGAATCCTGGAAACATTTTACAGACTGGAATTCCACAACTAATTCTTACAACCTGACACAGGTCGACACCAATCTAACCGGAGTAGATTTTAGTTTATCGGATAACGATTTTGATAGCGACGGCTTTCTTAATTGGCACGAATACCTCGCCGGAACCCATGAGCAAAATGCGAGCTCCATCCCACCTCTGGAATTTGGGATGCTTGCACATTGGTCCTTCGACGAAACTAACGGGACCATTCTTCATGACTCCTCAGGAAATGATTTAAACGGTACCCTGAATGGATTTAATAATCCATGGAGCCCGGGCAGAAAAGGTGGCTCCTTACGATTTGACGGGGTAGATGACCACATCACTTTTGCCGGAATTACTCAGTTGAATGATATCCGCCCCCTTAGTTTTTCCGGCTGGTTAAAACTCGACCACAACGGTAGTGGATATGTTTTTGCCAAACGCTCCCTAAGTCAGGGCTACTGGAGATTCTTTGCCTCCGGTCCCAGCAAAAATTGGTTGGTACGGAGCACCACCGGGTCCGCACCTGCACTGCAGACTGCTGAAGCAACCCCATTTTTCCATTGGCAACACATCACTCTGACATGGAATGGCTTACTTACTGGACAAAACACGAAACTCTACATTGACGGATCAGAACAAATGAGCATCACCCGTACCGCGGGAACCGGCCAGATTGTCAGCGATGTGGGGAACCTTTTCACACTGGGTAACCGACCGGAAGGGAATTCATCATACTTTAAAGGTTGGATGGATGACTTCAGAATTTGGAACCGAGTAATTACTCAAAATGAGATACAGGCGCTCTACCAAGGTGCTCCCGATACCAATGCAACTGTATCGGGAAATATTACAAATAACACCTCAGTTCCCGGACCGATAGTTGTCTGGGCATTCGATGAAAATGGAACGAAAGTTGCCGAACAGACATTATCCGGAGGTCCTGGGATGTACTCCTTTTCGCTACCTACCGGCCATTCCTACGACATCAAGGCCTTCACCGACGGGAACCAAGACGGAGAACTCAACCCCTCAATTGGAGAACCCTACACCCACTTTGGCACTTGGAACGGAAGCGGATTCAATCTCCTTCCTGTCGATGGGAACCAAACAAACATACACCTCATTCTGTCACACGAAACCGATCAAGATAGTGACGGCCATTCCCTATGGGTAGAAACCCAGGCAGGAACCAGTGATAACAATGCCAGCTCCCTACCCAATAATCCACCGACCGACCTTAACACAACAGCACCTTTAATCGTTGCTGAAAATATTCCTATTGGCTCAGTTATTGGAGAATTCAATGCCACCGATACGGATGCAAATGCCACCCTCACTTATCATTTCGTATCCGGAGACAATAACAATGCATTCTTTACACTGGAGCAAAATGGAACCCTAAAGACTGCCACTGTTTTTGACTTTGAGTCCAATGCCTCCCCGTACATCATTCAGGTAGTTGTTAAAGATCAGTACAACGCCACAACCGAAGGCAATTTTAGCATTAACCTACTTGATGTCGCAGAAAACCTGCCCCCTCAAAACCTTACCACAAGCAATTTATATTTTGATGAAAATATACCGGTTGGTAATCAAATAACATCTTTTCATGCATCAGATCCTGAGGGAGGTTCAGTAAATTTTGCACTCATTTCAGGATCGGGGGACACCCATAACCACCTATTCACCGTGGAAACTCAAAGTAGTTGGGGCGGAAGTACATATGGATCTCTTAAAACTGCTGTTCCGTTCAACTTTGAGTCTAATGCCAGCACATACTTGGTTCGTATGGAGGCAAAGGATGATCAAAATGCCAGCATTTCCCAGGATTTCATTCTTACATTAAATGATATTAATGAGGCACCAATTGACTTAAATATTTCCAATCATTCAATTGCTGAACTCACCGACTTAACAAAAATCCATACATTGAATGAGAATATTGCCGTTCAAAATGGAATCATAAATGGCCTGCTTTTCCTTAATGAACAAGATAATCATTTCTCCAATATCGGTAACTCCCTCAGTCGCTTAGGTGAGCTTACAGCCCTACATCAAGATGTTTTAAAATCTCAGTTCGACCGGGATAACTATTCGAATGAATTTAATCAAATCAGGGATCAAATCGGACAGCTTTCAACCATTACTTACAATGGAGAGACTTTATTCACCACATCCCCAGCTAATCCCTATCCATTAGAATTTTATTTAACCGAAGATGGTGCGGATGCGAATCTAAGTTCTCAATATGCAATTTCTGAAATTCAGCTATTAAATGGGGACGCAAGTTACAGATACCATATTTCAATTAATGGAGTTGATCTATCCACCGGTTCGATTCCTTACAATTCCGATCTAAATACAACCGCAAATGATATTGCCAATGCAATCAATGCGGATTCAAACCTAAGTGCAATTGTCACGGCGAGCAAAACCACAAATAGTGCTGGCATTCAACTTATTGCAGCAACGCCCCGCACCGCATTTCATGTCGATGTTCAATCCGTTGGTGTTGCACAGGATATGGAATGGACAACTTATTTCCTTCAGCAACAGGATAATATACTACAACCGATCGGGCAGATCATTGATCGCATGGCTGAATTGAAAAGTTTAACAAGTGATCCATTAGCGAATCAGTCAACCATTGATGGTGCAGCAGCAGAATTTACGGCTCTCCAATCCCAACTTCCACACTTAAGAAATGTAAAATTTGATTCCATCGATCTTTTTACCACTTCCACCTCAGACGGAAATCTTTCATTTTACACAACTATTGATGGTCCTAATCCTCCATTATCCGAAAAGATTCATGAAGTTACACTTGATTCAAGTTTATTATCGTCCGCAAACTCAATAAGAATAAACGGAAAAACAATCAGTATTAATGGATTAGCTTTATCGGCCGTGGCTCAGGCAATTAATACAAACAGCGACATCAATAGCTCCGTCCATGCATCGCACTCAGCAGGGGAAACAACCGTTGTTTTATCCTCCCTTATTCCATCCGTAATATTCAGTTGTGAACTTCTCGATATGATCGGGAGTAGTATAACTTCTGCCAACCTAACCACAAATATCCCAACGGAGCTCACATTAAGTCGTCTAAATATTTTCGGAGCCGGAACTCCAGGAAAAGGACTTATTTCGATCAATGGCTATGACCTTACTGATAGTTCATTAAATTCGGGAAATGGAGGTTCCCTTGATGATTATGGAATTGCTGATTTTACAAACATGCTGGAAACTATTGCATCTGCCAGGGAAATAAATGCAGCATATTCAGATCATATTCAAATTATTCGATCAGATCTGAATTCCACAATTGGTCCTGATACATTGGTAGAATGGATATATGCACCATCAATTTTGAGCGTTACTAGATTAAATATTTTTGAAGACGGAGAACCCGGGGATGGTCTGAAGAATTATATGGGTTCACAAATTACAGATTTAAATATTACTACTTATACGCATGAAGACGGTGAACTTTTCACTAACAATTTAGTTAATTCTCGGATTCAGAATACAACAGAGAGCACAATTTTAGAATTCGCCCTTGCCCATTGGCAGAACGAATTTAATGCCTCCGCAAATGGTGAGTTAACCGTTGGAACATTTTCTGGAACTGATTCGGAAGGCGGGATCCTGGAATACAAACTTTCCACCGGTTTAGGAGATGCGGACAATCAGTACTTCTCCATTGATGGAAATTTATTAAAATCTACCACAACAATAGATTACGAAAATAAAAACACATACAATATATTGGTTAGTGTAATGGACCAGGGTGGATTATCATTAGATAAAAACTTTACTATTTCCGTAGCCGATCAAAATGATCCTCCCATTATTACTTCAATTTATAGCGTTAACATGCTGGGCTCAGCAGAACAGGAGATTTCGATTCCTGAAAACTCAAATTTTTCCTTCGATATAAATTCAAGTGATCCAGATGGCGACAGCTTGATTTATGAAAAATCAGGTGGTGCAGATCAAAATTTGTTTACTCTTAATATTGCGACTGGATTTTTCAATTTCACCAATTCTCCAGACTATGAATCCCCCCAGGATGCCGACCAGAATAATACCTTCGAAGTTTGGTTCCGTGCCAAAGATGATAATAACTTATATGACGAAAAACGACTGACTATTCATGTAACCGATGTCTTTGAAAACGCTTCCCCTTCCTTCCAGTCAGATGGTAACCTCATGGTTTCAGAAAACACCACTTTCATTTACGACTTCAATGGAACCGATCCGGATGGGGATGTCCTCACCTACTCGATCCTCCATGGACCGGACGCCAGCTTATTTGATTTAAACCAGTCATCCGGCGAACTGACCTTTTTCACCCCCGCAGACTATGAAGCACCGGAGGATAACAACACCGATAATGTTTACCAGCTCACCATCCAGGTTGCTGACAGCGGTGCACCAATTTCGCTCAACTTAAATATCGAAGTTACCGATGTCTTTGAAAATGTCCCCCCGTCCTTCCAGTCAGATGGCAACCTCACCGTTCAGGAAAACACCACTTTCGTTTACGACTTCAATGCAACCGATCCGGATGGAGACATATTCACTTACTCCATCCTCCACGGACCGGACGCCAGCTTATTTGATTTGAACCAGTCATCCGGTGCTCTGACCTTTTTCTCGCCTAAAGACTATGAAGCACCGGAGGATAACAACACCGACAATGTTTACCAACTCACCATCCAGGTTGCTGACAGTGGTGCGCCAATTTTACTCAACTTAAATATCGAAGTCACCGATGTCTTTGAAAACGCTGCCCCTTACTTCCAGTCCGATGGCAACCTGACGGTCTCGGAAAACACTACTTTCGTATACGAGTTCAATGCAACCGATCCGGACGGATATTCACTCTCCTACTCCATTGAGCATGGCGATGACCAACAGTTCTTCGAACTTAATTCTACTATGGGGACTCTTTCTTTCATTACCCCTAAAGACTTCGAAAATCCAGAAGACAACAATAGAGACAATGTCTACGAACTTTCCCTCATTGTTTCAGATGAGTTCGGTACGGCCCCCCTTAACCTCTTCGTTCAGGTAACGAATATTTTTGAGCCTGATTTTGATACCTTCGATCCATTGCAAATCGAAGAAAATAGACCCGTCGGTTCACTGATTGGACAGTTCCGTGCATTGAACGTTGAACCCACTCAATTTTTCTCCTATTCCCTCCTATCCTTTGACGAAAATCCTCTGCACATCCAGGACCGAATCATGGAGCTCAAGGCCCTCTCCCTGGATGTCATAAAATCACAGGAGGAAATTGATGCCTACCAAGTGGAAATCATCGAACTTCAGGAAAGAATAGAACTGGCAAAATCCAACGGTCTGTTCTTCGTTGATCAAAATGGTTCCCTGAGAACCAACCAAATGCTTGACTATGAAGCCTTCTCCGGGCACCCCTACTTCACGATTCTGGTTCAGGCCACAGATAAAAACAATTTCACTATCACAAAACAATTTATGGTTGATCTCCTGGAAGTAGAATTGGAGCCAGAAAATACACTTCCTGCTATTGTTCGGACAATCAAACCAACTGATAATAGTGAAACTCGTTATCTTCTAAAGGGAGAAATTCTTGCTGATGGAGGTTCCGTTATTGTCGAGACTGGCTTTTGGGTAAGTAAAAGTATTCGCTTTAGTGATCCAATCCGTTTAACTGCATTGATTGATCCCCAAACCGGCCTATTCCATGCCGAATTCGTTGAATTTGAACCAGGTACAAGATATTACTACAGGGGCTTCGCAGTTAATAATTATGGCGAATCCAAAGGTTCGATTAAGAAATTCAAGACACCCGAAATTGTTGACCCTTTTGCTTGGTGGAGAGATACCGAAGAGGTTGGTGGCGGGTGGAGAAATTCAGATTGGTTTGGAACCTTTTTATTCTACCCATCGCTCGACTGGATTTTTCACTCCAAACTCGGATGGGTATATACTGTAAGTGACGGTTCTGAGGGTATTTGGCTATGGCATTCTCAACATGGGTGGTTATGGACACAAGAAGGAGTATGGCCATTTTTGTACTCAAACAATTCATCCAACTGGATTTATTTTATGAAAAACATCAACGGTCAGGCTATTTTTTATGACTACCGAACAAATAGGTATCTTCTAGACATCGGAGCAGTTCCAAATATTTAAAATAGCTCCCCCCCATCTCAAAACGATAATTCGTGGTATCGTTTTCCTTCGATTATGGATTACTTCGTTCGAACTTATATTTTGAAAATTCTGTCCAGGCTCAAACCCAAGTATCAAACTCCTCCATTTTTTTATTTGCTCTACAAAGATTGTAGAGAGTAACGAAACGATCTATCGATCAAGCGTATGGACTAGCGCTGTATGCTTGAAATGATAAGAGTTGGATTTCCGCCGGTAACTGGGAATAAAAGACCATTTCATAACCTCCGCGATTAATGATTGAATGAGACTTTGTAATTTATTAAGGGCTGCCCAATTGTTTACTCTTCTATTTTACTTCTACAAAATAAAAAAATGGCAAATTCAACTCTAGCAGTATTAAAATGAAATTAATATGAATGACTGTCCTCAAGATAAGATAAGCTATTATTTTCAATAATATTGCCCTTCGGAAATCAAAGAATTGATAAACTGTGTCACCTTCTACATTATTTCTCTGGATCCTGTCTTCAGCAATTTACCTGACTCTCCCTGTACGAGGCCTCGGGAAAACGGTAGCGCCTGAAATCTTGGTCAAGCCTAACATTTGGGGTGGAGCATCCACTCAGGACATCGAACAAGTACTTAATTCGACGGCCAGACAAATTTGGCCATATATGCCTCAAGGCAGTCGGGCAACCATTCAAGTTGAACGCTCAAGAACTGGCCCAATCGTGCTCTTCCGGAGAGGAGAAAGAGGCGAGTACCTTGTACGCTTGGATACAGAAAAAACTTTTTGGTCACAATATGCCTTCCAATTTGCCCATGAATTGGGTCACATTATTTGCGGATATAAGAAAGGAGATCGTTCCAACTTATGGTTTGAGGAAACCATCTGTGAAACTGCATCCTTATTCGTATTAAGAAAAATGGCCGATGAATGGAAGAGTAACCCGCCCCACCCCAATTGGAAAGCTTATGGTCCTGAATTTGCCCAGTATGCTCAAAAGCGTATGAACAAACACCCATGGTCCAAAGAACTTCCTGTTGCCGAATGGTATAAGAAGCAAAATGCGAGTCTAATGTCTCAGCCAACCAACCGATCTCGTAATGTGCAACTTGCCATGAAGCTCCTCCCTTTTTTCGAACAGGATCCTAGTCGATGGAGTGCCTGCATGTTCTTAAATAAAGATAAATCACATAAAAAGTTATCGTTTAAAAACTATCTTATTAATTGGAAAATTAATTGCCTGACCGTTAAACAAAAGAAATTTGTAGAGGAAATTTCCCAACTTTTTGGCTTTAAAAATTAAAATAGGCCGCTCTTCGATCACCCGAAAATAATAAATTTCCAGGCTTAAAATTGAGCCCAAAACGCATTAGGTGGCATTAAGTCTTTACCCTGATCATCAAATTGAGTTCCAATCTCTTTCAGATTGGACAACCCTTCCACAATGGCCATCCCTTTCTCAATTTGTGAGGGAGTAAAAACTAAACGGGTTAAATTTAATCCACGCAGTGGAGTAAGGTCTGAAATTAAGGTCTCCCCAATATGCAAGCGCTGAATCAATGGTAGTTTTCTAATAAAAGTTAAGTCCGCTACCAAGGTGCGATGAATCGTTAAACTGATTAAGGGTAATCCGCTGAGAGGAGTGAGGTCTGAAACAGGGGACTCAGTCAGCCATAATTGCTTTAAGTTACTCCTACTTAAAGCTTTTACATCGTTAATCTGTGTTCCAACTGCGTAAAGATTTTCTAACGGTTGCCCCTCTAACCCAGTCAAATTTTGAACGGGACTGCCATTTAATCGAAGTTCAACAAGTTGAGCATCAACTAACTCCACCAGGCTCTCCACTAATGTAAATTCAAGATAAAGCCTGACCAATGGCATTCCCCGTAAATGCCTTAATTCCCGGACGGGATTACCGCTTAAGTCGAGTGCCTGCAATTGAAGACCTCGCAGTGGAGATAAATCTTTTAATCCACAGTTAGGAAACTCAGCAGCAATGATTTCTCCATTCTCTTCATGCAATTTCCCCTGCCCCTTATAATCGGGATTGGCTTTTATTAAGACAGACTGAATTTGGTTAATTCGATCGTCCGACGAGACAACTTGAGTACCCGAATTTGAACCTGTAACGGTCTTTCTCGTCTCTCCAACAACTTGGGGAAAGGAAACATCTCCATCCAATTCATTCGAGGAATTAGTATTCGAACTCGTTGGTTGAATCATATGCTCTTCGGAAGAAATTACTGATTCCTCTTCCCCACAACCAAGCAGTGATAATAAAAAAATTAACAAATGTAATTTCAAAAACTTCATAATCTAAATCATGTACAAAAAAAAAATAAGTACTAGTTCAAATATCAATTAGTTTTGAAATAAACGATGTATTGCCCAAATACAACCCCATGCATGGACTTAAATAGTTTAATTTTACACCTAAACCACTTCAAGCAGCCTTAGCCCAAAAACAAATAAAGTAACATTTTCAGGACATATTAAATAAATATAAAATCTTGTAAAAAAAAGTAAAAAAAAAGTAAGTTTTTTATATAACAATTTCTATAAAAATATAACAAAAAATAAGGCTAATTAGGTAATACTTTCGAGTCTTTCACGATAAAAACAAAAAGTTCATGTAAACCTAGCATATAACGAGGCGAATGCGTAAAAAACTACCAGGAGTGCTGCCTTATAATTTCAACTATCTTACGTACTAAAATAGGAAATAATGCTAAATAAATATAAGTGCTTTGTCCCAGTTTACCGCCCTGCACGATTGCTTTCATTTTATTCTCCCAACTTAAATAATTCTTGTTTTTATATAAAAAATTACATCTTTTCTGTTTTTCAATTTAAATTATGACATTTCTAAAAAAAGTAAACTTAGGCAATTTTCTCATTGCTACAGTAACAATGCTTTCCCCATTAACCCAGGCCCAAACGATCATCCCGGTAGGGTTTGGTTCGATGAGCGTCACCCAACCGTCTCGTGAGACTGCAGTGCTCACCGGCCAATTGCAGAGCACCGGCGGGCAGAACCCCACCGTAAAAATCCGCTGGGGAGATGAAGATCGAGGAATGGCAGTCACCCCATCAGTCTCTTGGGATAACGAGGTCACCATCTCCACCAACCAGGCAGTAGGCACTTTTTCCACTACCATTACCATCCCCAACCTGGAGAAAGTATATTACTTCCGGTCGATTGCTTCTAATTCCGGAGGCACGGTGGTCAGCCGAAGCGTGGGTGTGCTCTTGCCATCTGCACCCGTAGGGGTTGCCAACTTGCAGGGACGTTGGGCATTTGACGGGGGAAATGCCAACGATTCTTCCGGAACCGGTCGCCACGGAATCGCTAAGAAGTTATTTTCCCCCTCCGAAGTTTCCTCCATGAAACTCTGGTTGGATGCCTCATCACTTTCTACCTCAGGCTCAACTTGGGACGACAAGAGTGGAAACAGCAACGATGCAGTCAAAAATGGCTCGCCAAGTATCGTTCTTGGTGCTCAAAACGGGAAAAATATCATGCGTTATTCTGGGACGACAGGAGAATTTCACTCGTGGGCTCAGATGACTGATATCAGAACGGTTTTTTGGGTACTCAAGAAGACAGGGACCAACCCAAACATGCTTTTGCTGGGTGATACTTCCAACTATTTCTTCCATCCTAATGGAAGCAACGCAATGTATCATCCAAGCTTAAGTCCAGTGGCTAATGTCCGCGGTGGAACAACCAAAATTAACGGCACGAGTGTAAACGGAACCAGCACTGGTATTCCAACATCTATGTCAGTTGTTTCACTCAAAACGTCCGGAAATGTAACCGCTTCCAATTTTGCTAACGACAGAAATATTGTTCAATCTGGAGTGAACCGTGTTTTTGGAGGTGACTTGGGCGAACTCCTCATCTTCAATACCGCACTCAGCGACGCTGATATCGGAAAAATTGAAGGCTACCTTGCCCACAAGTGGGGACTAAGTGGTGCCCTTGCATCTGCCCATCCTTACAAATTAGGAACTCCCCTATCTGCCAGTGGTACTCCCACTTACATAGCCGACACGCCTTTTGGCAGTGGTAAAGCGATCGATCTCGCCGATGGGCATGTGGAGGTTCTCACCGGGGAATCAGAAGATGTGTTCGATGGTGGGGCCGCATTTTCAGTTTCTGCATGGGTAAAAGGTTGGCCTACAGAATCTTATGCACCCTTTGTATCCAAAGGTTCAAAGTTTAATAAGCCTGACGAAATTCCGTCGCTTAAATTATGGTTGGATGCGACCGATCTTACCACCATGGATAAAGGCACCTCCTTAGGTGCAAATGGTCCTCCCCAAAACAATGGAGACAGTGTAAAATACTGGGCAGATAAGAGCGGAAATGGGCACCATGCCACAACATCCAACTCCCCCACATACAAGACCAATTCAATCAATGGTTCTCCTGCTATCGATACAACTAGCGATTGGTTCACCATTACTGATTCCGCCACCTCATTTGATACCTTAGATAGCATGTCCTTTTTTGTCGTCTGGAAGTGGAACGGCGGGGATTATTGGCACGCGGGCATTCGCAAGCACAATGCGGGAAATGGAAATGGTCAATCCACGGGATTTTCCTTTGATCGAATGAATATCGGGGCCGGTCAGTCGAGTGCTTTATGGTGGGGCACGGGCTCTGGTGCTACTAGGCTTACAGGAAGCCGCACCATGGATGCGTATGACCCGAAAATCATTACCGTTCGATACGATGGTTCATCTACAAATTTAAAGTACTACGCCAATGGAAGTTATATTAAACAAAGCACCAGTATTGTTTCAAGTTTTTCAACGAATTCACACCCACTACAGATAGGTAATAAATTTACTTGGGGGGAATTCCTTTTTTACCGAGACGCTCTTTCTGATGCAAATCGTGAAAAAGCGGAAGGGTACCTTGCTCAAAAGTGGGGATTGAGTGGATTCCTACCCTCTGGACATGAGGGTTTAAATACAAACGGTTGGGCCATTGGTCGAGCAAGCAGTTCCAATGAAGTTTCTTCTATTTTGAGCGGTGTGGGAGGAGCAAGTAGTGGAAGTTCCTCAACGATTTCCCCTTCGACCGATAATAATTGGCACCACGTGGTATCCACTTTCGATGGTGGTACCCGTAAATTATATCTCGATGGAGAAGAACTATCTTCGATGGATGCCTCGGGTTCGATTACCGCCAATGCACATGCACTTATTTTTGGGGCAACTGATATGAATACCACAGCTGCCGCTGAAGATGAGATCAAAAATGTGGCGGCTTCCAATCACAGTAAAATCAAGCTGGATGAGGTACGATTTTACAACGCTGGTCTAACCGCAAGCGAAGTCGCAGACATCTACAACTTTGGAAAAGGAGACCTACAAAAAGTAGGCGGATTTTCCACCGCTCCCTCAGTTATATCTGGTGTGCCAGGTACTACTTTTTCTACCACCATCACCGCCGATTTCCCCAATCCACTATACTCCGGATTTAATTTACCCAGCGGACTTTCGATCAATTCTGCTACCGGAGAGATTTCTGGCTCACCTGCTGTGGGCGGTACCCATATACTTACTGTAACGGCAACCGGTGGTACCAATCAGGCGCCCCAAAAAGCTTCTGCGACCATCACTTATGTTGCACCTTCAAGCGCTCCCAAATTCGGAACTCCCGGAGCCGGTAATGTGCTTACTTCATCTGCGCTCTTACTTGCTGAAATCGAGCAATCCGGGGCACACTCAAACACCATCGATTTTGTTTGGGATACAAGTGATAAAGGCACCTCGAATATTTCCGACTGGAATGGTTCCGCTCTCGCTGTAGGTACTGGTAAAGAAGGTTTTTATGGTAAACAAGTATCCGATCTGAATATCAGCACGACTTATTATTACCGCAACCGAGCGGTTGTAGCCAAAAATCTTCTGGATCTTGCCCCAAGTTCTCTAAAACTCTGGTTAGATGCTTCCGACTTCACTGGCGGGTCAAATTGGCCTGATAAAAGTGGCAATAGTAATGACGCCACACGCTCGGGTTCCCCTTCAGTTCAGAACAACGCACAAAATGGTCTTTCTGTGATGAGGTACACTGCAAATGGCCAATTTCACCACTTTACTAAGATGACCGACATTCGCACTGTTTTTTGGGTTCTAAAAAGAACAGGTACAGATACCGAACAACGTTTTCTTCTTGGGGACCATTTTAATAGACAAACTTATGATTTCCATTCAAATGGACAGAAGATTTATAACGGCACCCATGCTGACACAAATATAAGGAATGGAACAACCCGCTTGAATGGGGCGGTTATTAACGGTACAACAACCAACTTTCCCTCTTCGATGGCGGTTATGTCCTTAAAAACTAACGGAAATGTGATCGCAAGTTCCTTCAGTCGGGACCGCAATTCTAACGCAAGGGTATGGAAGGGCGACCTGGGCGAATTAATCATTTTTAACACCGCATTATCGGACACAGAAATTGCTTCCATAGAGGGCTACCTTGCCTACAAGTGGGGATTGCAGAGTAGCCTCCCGAGTGGACACGCCTATAAATCAGACTTCCCATCATTAATCTCCTGGTCAGATGCTCAATCCTTCACGACACCTACTACTATTTCCCCACCTATACTGGGTGCTCAGTCGGTGGCCAATTTAGACACCACCTCTGCAGATATGCAAGTTGTGCTCGAGGATAATGGGAATGACGCGACCACCATCACCTTTTTCTATGGAGACAACGACGGGGGCACCACTCCCGCGTCATGGGACTCCAATGTCTCCTTCAGCAACGCCATGGAAGCCACTATTCGCAAGTCGATCACCAGCTTAACCAGTGGCCAGACTTATTACTTCCGTACCCTCGCTAAAAATAGCTCGAGTACCAATAACGGGGAGGACTGGGCCAATTCTTCCACTGCATTTACCACTGTTACCAGTTCCGTTCGCGAAGAAACGGAGGCGGTACGCTATTCTGACCTGGAAGGTTGGTGGAAACTGGATGGCAACCTCGATGATTCTTCAGGGAACAACCGCCATGGAGATGGAGTATTTTTCAAGCCTACATTGGTAAACGGGCTTAAACTCTGGCTGGATGCTTCTGACTTATCAACCGCTGGAGCAACTTGGACGGACAAGAGTGGAAATGGAAATCATGCCACCAAACACAACACCCCAACTGTTGTAACCAATGCTCAAAATGGTCTATCCCTTATGCGTTATGATAAAGTTTCGGCGGCCGCGAGTACCGACTACCACGAATGGAACGATATCAATGATATGCGAACCATATTTGCAGTGTTTAAAAGAGACAGTGGAAACAACGGAGGAATTCTGACAGACGATTCAGTGTATCACTTCTTTTCCCATGGAACGCAAATGATCCACAGCGGTCATGGTCACGCTAATATTAGAAATGGCCTTTACAAGTTAAACGGCTCCTCCATCACCGCAATTTCAACTAATTACCCCGCAAACTTATCAATTGTTGCAATACGCCCTACAGGTAATGTGGAAGCTAGCCGAATTGGTAGAGATAGAAGTTCGAACAATTACCATTTCGATGGGGATTACGGCGAACTCATCGTCTTCAATACAGCTCTTAGCGATGATGATATGGTAAGCGTCGAAGGCTACCTCGCCCATAAGTGGGGACTAACCGGATTACTCCCAAGCACTCACTCTTACAAATCGACCAAACCACTAGCTGTAGATTCTTCCCCCTTTTCTTCGGATATTGCCTCTGCAACAGGTACTTCCCTCGATCTTTCCAACGGTGTGTTTGCCACCGTATCCACCGGTGGCACCGAAGATGTATTTGATGGAGGCTCCGCTTTCTCCACCTCGATGTGGGTGAAGGGTTGGCCCAGTGCAGCAGGTGAGGCAATCATTGGTAAAGACCATTTTGATCCCGGAGCCTTTGGTTCGCTCAAAGCCTGGCTCGATGCATCAAACCCTGATTATTTGTCTAAATCTGGTCCAACTGATCCGCCCTCAGCTGGAGATAGCTTTACGAAGTGGTACGATCTATCGGGAAACAACCATCATGCTAGCACTGGGTCAGGTACTCCTAGCTGGGAATCCTCTCTAATTAACTCCAACCCTGGGGTAAAATTGGATGGTTCCACCTTAGTATTGGACAACAGTGCAGTTGCATTTGATGGATGGTCTGAACTCCATGTTTTTGCTGTTTTAAGGATTCATGCAAATACCACCTGGAAACGTGTATTTGGTAAAACATCAAGTGCTAGTAGTTCAGCAAACACTGCCTGGAGCTACAGTATTAGAAGAGGAGACGCTTCCCCACCAACCTACTTTGCTAGAGTGAGAAATAACTCTAACGCAGACTTTAACAGAGAAAGTGGTAATTCACGCACCACCTCTTTGCATGATAGTCCTGGGGGTTTATTTACGATGTCCTGGGGGGGTGGTAGCTTTACAAACCGGATCGATGGAACCCAAAACAGCACAGTTAGCTCAACTGGTACGATCGGTAGCCTTTCATCAGAACCCGTGAAAATTGGTCAGGGGTATGGACTTTATTTTGGTGAATTCTTGATTTTCGATGAGAAACTCAGTTCTGCAGATGAACAAAAAATTGAAGGTTATCTAGCACACAAGTGGGGTTTTGCCGGTGACCTGCCAAGCAGCGGCCATAGCGGCAAAAGTGCCGCACCAACTGCCGGTTGGGGGATCAAAAGAGCAGCGTCGGGCAATGATAACCTTACCTTAAACATGGTGGGTGCAGGAGGAGAACTCACTAAAGCTGTAGCAGTAAACGACAATGACTGGCACCATGTCGTGACAACATATGGTGGAGGAAATAAGAAAATCTACATCGATGGAGTAGAAAAAGCAACGGCCGCACAGACTGGTTCTGTTACCGCTTCAAGTGCCAAACTAACCATGGGAGATTTTATACCTTTCGGCAATATCACCGGTCCAAAGATTGATGATGTACGCTTCTACAGCGTTGCCCTTTCCGCCGATGAAATCGCGGCGATTTATAACGAGGGAGAAAATGATGTGGGGGCTCCCAAGTTTGCCATTACCAGCCCAGCAACAATTAATGCAACGACCAACAAACCAATAAACTATCAGATCACCACCGATGCCGCCTATGGGATGACGGGGTACAACTCCACCATTACCTATTCCCTGCTCAATGCACCGAACTGGCTGAGTGTAGGCTCATCCTCAGGTGCCGTTTCCGGCACCCCACCTGCCTCGGGCACCTTTACCTTTCAGGTCAAGGCAACCAACACCTTAGGTACTGGAATCAAAGACATTACCATAACTGTATCCGATTATGGCAACTGGAATTACGCACTCTCTTTCACGACCGATTACAACAGTAATGATCCACTTCAGGATTGGAATATGCTTGTGCGGTTATCTGAGGACTCTTCCAATGGTCCTGGTAACGCTGGTTTCCGATACTCCCAATTAAATTCGAACGGCGGTGACCTTCGCTTCGTATCTAAAGCGGGTGAGGAATTGAATTACGAAATTGCCAACTGGAACACTGCGGGCGAATCTCAGGTTTGGGTACGGGTGCCCAGCCTCAACGACGATGAAAATGTAACCATGTACTGGGGCAATGCCAATGCCGGTCTGCCCGCCTATGCCAATAATGGAAGCACATGGGATGATTATTTTGGGGTCTACCACATGGAAGGCACTGCAGGTACTGCAACAGACTCCAGCCCGTTAAGTAATGATCTACCCGGGGTCAATGCCCCTGTACTTGTAGCCTCCGGTCTGTCCGGAGCCTCCTACTCTTCGACCTCAGCGGCAAATAATGGATTTTTGGGTACCATATCCTCCAACACCAAGGGCAAGGAAGCAACCTACACTATTTGGGCAAATACACCGAGCAACCCACCCGATTGGAAGGACTTTTTCGGAGTTGAATACAATAATGACTCCGCACACTTTTTACGTTTTCAGGCAGACAATGCATCCCCCTCACATGTTGAATTAAAGGCAGACGGGGGATCAAAGGGAACTTTTCTCATATCTGACCCCAATGATGATTTGAGCGGTTGGAAAATGCTCACCCTGGTAGTCAAGGATGGATATGCTTCCGTCTATGTTAATGGTGTACTCGACGGGACCGCAGGTTGGTACTTCCCGGGATTGGACACCATTTCCAAAGTTGCAATTGGGCGAGGAACTGAGGATGGCGGTGCCGATATCACTTTTGATGAGGCCACCTTCTCCACCGTTGGACGCTCTGCAGATTGGTTGCTTGCCAATTACAACAACCAAAAACCCGACCAGAGCTCCAACCCCTACCTAAACTTTGAAAGTTTGGTCGGTCCCATCAGCTTAGATGATCCAGATAATACTAAGATTTTCGGGAAAAAGGATACCGCAATTTCCTCCTACACAGTCGCACACTCAGGGAATGGTTCTTTTTCTGCCACCGGACTGCCTCCTGGATTAAATATTAATTCTGCCACCGGAGTGATTAGCGGTTCCACCAGTGTGGTTGGCTCTCAAAGCATAACCATCACTGCCACGGGCACAACCGCCGGTGGGGGTAGCGTGACGGTTTCTAAGACCTACACCATCGAGATCAATGACCCTGCATCCTTCCCCTTCCGTATGAATCTTACTCTTTCAGGATATACTGGTTCATCAACTCTTAGCGATTTTCCCTTGCTTGTATCTCTTAGCTCATCGATCAACGGATTTTCATACAATGGAATGCTCGATTCCGATGAAGATGGAATCCGTGACGGTGGAGACCTCCGCTTCTATGCATCCAACGGACAGGAGCTTGCCTATGAAATTGCAGACTGGAATACTTCGGGCACGTCCAATATCTGGGTAAAAGCACCTGCTGTTTCCGGAACCAGTACGGTAATCACAGCCGTATGGGGAAAGACCGGAACCAAAACTACCCCCGACTATGCCACCAACGATCCCGTGTGGTCGAACGGATATGAAGGGGCCTGGCACTTAGGGAAAATGAACTCGAGTACAACCAATGACTCCAGCCCCAATGGCATCCATTTAACCGCTAATGGTGGGCCTAGCATATCGACGGGTCAAATCGGTAAAGGTTTTACTTTGGATGGTTCGGATGACGACCTCGAAGCGCTTGGATATAAAGGGATTTTAGGAGGAGCATCCAGAAGTATGCAAATGTGGGTAAAAACGGCTACAAACAAGGGTGTTCTTATGAGCTGGGGGCAGAATTCCACGAATAATAAATGGGTATTCAGAACCACTGATTCTGGCCTTAAATTACGAACCGAAATAAACGGCGGAGGCAGAGAATCCAACAGCCTCGCTCTTGGAAATAATTCTTGGACTCACGTATCTGCGACCTTCCCGGACAATGCCACCGACCTTAATGATATAGATTTCTACATCAATGGAACAAAATCCACTGAGACTAGTAGCTACACTCAAATGCCAGACACCAAAAGTTTTGATAATTTCGTGATCGGTTATTCCAATACGGATCCACAGCATAACAGGCTTCAAGGTGTCGTCGACGAAGTTCGACTTTCCTCAATAGAACGCTCCTCGGACTGGATTAAGGCTGAGTACGACAACCAAAAGAGCTCCGGTACAAAGTTGGTGGCTTATGGATCGGTCACCGGTCCGCGCATTATTACATCCCCGCTTACCGCTACCGGAACCTTTAATAGTTCTTTTTCATATACTTTAACTGCATCGAATACATCCAATATTGCCAGCCGGGTATTTTACGGATTACCCGAAGGGCTAGACTTTAACGACAACGGTCAGATTACGGGGACGCCTACCGTATCCGGTACATTCTCTATTCCACTTGTGGTTAATTATAATAATGATGATGGCAGCACCACCGATTCCGACAGTCTAAACGACAAGCTTGGTACATCCGATCCCACCTCTGCAGAGGCCATCATGCTTAGCCTGGATATTGCCACCCTTGCACCATCCATTACTACATTGGCTGCGACTTCAACCGGAGCCACCAATGCGAACTTTGAGGGTAATGTGACCAGCACGGGAGGTTCAAACCCAGAAGTAAAGGTTTACTACGGTGCTACTGATGGAGCAGATAATGCGGGTTCTTGGGGTGATGTACTTAGCATTGGAAATCAAGCGAGCGGAGTATTTTCGATCCTTATCGGTGACTTGCAACCCTCCACCACCTACCACTACCGGGTGCGTGCCGCTAATTCTGCGAATACCAATGGCGTCTGGGCAACATCCTCTAAAAGTTTCTCCACATCCTCTTCCAACTTGGCGATCGCGGCGAATGGTGTATTGACCAATGCAACCGGTTCCACCGCTACTCTTTCGGCAAGAATAGCAAACTTTGGTACTGGAACAGTTAACTTAGCACCCTACTCTCTCAATAATGCATCCGATGCTGCGAGCGAGTTTCCAGGTATAACCCTGTGGCTGGATGCTGCGGATACAAATACGATCGTAACAGGGACAGGGAATGAAGTAAACACTTGGGCAAATAAAATTAATTCTACGGTTAAGATGCATAGTGCGACTTACAAACCCGACACCGGAGCCTCCATTAATGGTCTCAATGCCATTACTTATGATAAGCGTGCGGACAACCAGATGGAATACATGAATGCCAAAAAGAATGGCTCCACCAATTGGACCCCGGCCACTTCAAATGGAGCCATTTCTGGAAAAGTTCAAAACTTGGTAATTTTCCTGGCTGTCCGGATGGATGTGAGAAGAAGGAGTACCTTTCCATTTGGTTTTGGCTGGGGTGACCACTTTCCGTGGTCAAATGGCTCAGTTTATTGGAAGCATGAAAGCTCTAGACCAACCTTTAGCATCGGGGGAAATGGCACCACTTGCGTGATTACCATGGTGCACTCGAAATCTTTGGGTAAACAACTCGCATATAAAAACGGTGCAAAGGTCTATGACGGTCCACGTACTAATGATAATCAATTGAGTAACATGGGGGTCTTCACATGGCCCAGTAGTAATGCGAGTTCTAACTATGGTATCGATTGGACAACGGGTGAGATCATGGTAGTCAGTGGTACGATGACAGACACTGCACGAGAAAAAGCGGAGGGCTACCTTTCTCATAAGTGGGGCATTCCACTTACTGGGTCCCATACTTGGGCAAGTGGATCTCCCTACTCTGATATTAAAAGTGGGGCAGATTTATCTCTATACTGGGGTGCTAGTGATGGAGGGACCACTCCAGGATCCTGGGATAATACAGTATCGATCGGAAAAAAATCAGCCAAACTCGCAATTTGGCTCGATGCAAACGATGCCTCCACATTCAGCCTGTCAGGCAACACCATTACCTCATGGAATAATAAGGTTGGAACGACCCATAACTTTAACCAAAAATCGGGAGATCCTTCCCGTTTGGCCTCAGGTAATGGAATGAGCGTGGTAAACTTCGATGGCAATGATCAATTATGGACGAACGATTCCTACACCAAACAAAACTACACAGTCCTCTCGATCGCCCGCTACACCGGCGGGCAAAATAAGCGTATTATTGCCAGTAAGGATATCAATTGGCTTCACGGATTTTACAATAATGAAGTAGATACTTTTCATTTTAATGCCTGGTTACATAATGGAACCAAAACCTATGACACCCGCTGGCATTTGCACGCGGCTACTCAAAATGATTCCGACCAAGGTAATACCTGGACCGACTTCAATCAGGGTGTTACCGATGGAGGCGGGTCTCACGACACTGCCTTTTGGCCGGGCAAATTCTCTCTGGGCGCATGGAGTAACCTGGGCGATTCATCCAAGGGCGAGGTCGCTGAATTGATTGTGGTCAATGAGGTTTTAAGTGTTTCGGACCGTCAAAAGCTCGAGGCTTACCTCGCCCACAAATGGGGGTTGAGCTCGCTTATGCCAAACTCCCACCCCTACAAGTCAGCCTCCCCTATTGTCGATCCTCGTGATTTGGACTCTTACACCACCGACTTGTCCAACCTTGTCCCAGGCAACTCTTACTACTATCGTGTTGCTGCCACCAACTCGCAAGGCACAGATTGGGCAGACCAAACCGCCACCTTTACTGCCAAGCCTGTAATCCAACTCAGCACCGGGTCGATAAACTTTAATACCAGTGGCCCTACCCCCTCCTGGTCTGCAAGTGATGGCACAGCCGGAAATGGAGTCTTACAAACCCTCTCATGGACCGATGCATCCTCCAACACCGTACAGTACAAGGTGGCAAAGTTTGCTTTCGACAGCATGAACATTGGAGATGGTGTTAATGTATCTCTCAATGGTGACAACCCCATTCATTTGGACATCACCGGAGATGCCACTATCAATGCCGTGCTTGATGCGAATGGCAGTGTGGGCAACGGTGTTTATCAGAGTGTATTTAAAACCGGTAATCTAGGGGGTGGAAGTGGTGGTAAAGCATGGAGTAATAATGATAGCTATAGCAATGTTTCCCCAAAACACGGCACAGGCCCAACCCACCTCATTGGATCCAGCCCATTCAATTCTGGTGGATCCCGTAAAAAAGGTGGTACACTCAATGGTTTAGTCGCAGGTACCGCCCCAGGCGGTGGCGGATACGGCGGTGCAGGTGCGAGAAGCGAAGCAACCGGTGGATCTGACAATCAGGGTGCACACCCAATTTCTGGCCAGGCTTATGGCAATATCAATGTGGATGCTCTGCTCGCTGGATCTGGTGGCGGGGGGGGTGAGGCAGCTCACGGGGGGACAGGAGCAGGTGCCATCAAAATAACCGCTGGTGGAACGCTCACCATCGGAAAGGATATTTATGCCGAGGGCGGACAGGGCGGAAACTCGCCCAACCCCATGGACGGATTTAGTGGTTCTATACAATTCTGGTTCGATGCATCGGACGAGTCATCTATTATAAAGGATGCGAATGGGAAGGTGTCTTATTGGAACGATAAAATATCCAACAAGCACTTTGAACAGGCCACTGCAGCCAACCAACCGACCCATGGTCTGCGCACTTATAACGGTTTACCTGTGGTTGATTTTGACGGAACCGACAACACCGCCACCACCGATTACATGAAATCAATCAACACGGTTACCGAACCAAGAGGTTCTCACTCCAGTTTTTGGATTGTTGCCTATGTGGATACGGTTACTTCGGAATTCGATTCAATCTTTTCTCTAGTGGACTCAACTAAAACGATGCAATTCGGTGCCGGAAATGCCGCTAATTTTTACGCCAATTTAAGATGTGATACCACATATGGTACAAGCACCTACTTCTCGAATAACAGCAATCTGGAAGCCAAACCCATGGTTATCGGACTGTTAGGAAGCAACACGATCAATGTACGAATCAATGGAAAAAGTAAGGGTAATATCTCCAGTTATGGTTCCCATGCTAACAGTAAGTTGGTCGTCGGTTCAAACCGGGGATATAATGCTGGCCTCGATGGATGGGTTGGAGAAATCGTCGCGTCCAGTCACTACCCTTACGGGAGCTGGACTCAAAAGATCGAGCGTTACCTGCTTGGTAAATGGGGCATCGATTCCACCCTAAACAATACCACGAGCGATCGTTTTAATTCCGATGAAGTGGGGGCAGCAGGTTCGGGAGGTGCTATTTATCTCAAAGCGGCCAACCTGGTTATTAATAACGGTGTTAAGATTTCTGCAAACGGCGGAAAGTCGGCTCCAAGTATTAACTTTAGCGGCAACGCTGGTGCGACAGATGGGGGGGGCGAAGGACCAGCGGCCGGAGGCGGTGGACGCGTCTACTTGGAAGGTACATCCTCTTTTGTCAATCATGCAAGTGCAACCAATGAAAATCTTACCGCCAACGGTGGACAAAGCCAGGCTGCTACAGGCACTCCGCGACATGGCGGAGATGGTACCGTTCGCGTTGTCCGCCCACAGGTAAGCTCCTTGGTATTTACCAGTGGTACCCTGACCATTGATTCAGACAAGGGTGAGATCAGCCACTCGGATGGCTCCTTCCTTCTTGGTGAATTTACCAATAAAACATACAGTGCAGGGGATGGCACGGCTTACACCTATCAAGTGGTCACCTACACCGCCGATACCATCAGCTTGGGCTCTGGTGTTGTGATCAACTTACTCGGAAGCAAAGCAGTCTCTCTGCGCACCCGCAACAATGGTAATTTAACCCTGGGTTCAACTATCAATGTTAATGGTGGTAATGACCTCTCTAATGTGGGTGGAACGGGTAAAGCCGGTGGCTTTAACGGCGGAGCCAAAGATGTGGACGGTTATGGCCCTGGTAAGGGCAAAACCAAGAGCGTAAACTCTCAGGGTGGCGGTGCTGCCTATGGTGGGAAGGGCAAGGATTGGAATTTATCCTACTCGCAAACCTACGCAACCCCCGAACTGACCGACCATCTAATCGGTGGTTCCGGAGGCGGAGGCGGAGATGCCTATGGTGGTGGTGCCGGAGGCGGAGCGGTGGAGCTTTTTGCTCATGGAGACGGTGCCCTTACCGTTACTTCTGGCGGAAAAATCTTGGCCAATGGTGGAGACACCTCAACCGATCATACCCAAAGCGGTGGCGGCGGATCCGGTGGAGCCATCCGCCTGGAAGGTGGCAGCATCTCGATTGCCGGCACCCTTGAAGCCAAAGGAGGCAATGGTCTTACCAATACCCCAGGTGGGGGTGGTCGCATCGCCATCAAAACGAATGGTAACTTAACTTTGGGAACCATTAAACTAGACGGACACAGACCCGGCACACTCCATATTTCTGGATCCACGCCAACTGCTGCCCTCTCCCACTCCAGTGGCACTCTAACGATAGACACCACTTATGGGTACTGGACTCACAGTGGAGGAACTCATGGGGTTGGCGTAATCGAGAATAAAGACGACGATGGTATCGAGTATAAAACATATACCTTTACTTTCCCGTCCATAAATCTTGGCACTGGACTTACGGTAAACATGCAGGGAGAAAATGGCCTTATCCTCAAGACCACAAACCATGGAAACATCTCCATTGGTACCACTCTCTCTGCAAATGGTGGAAATGCTGAGATCGCCTACCCTGGCTTTTACAGCTCCACAATTAATTACGGCATGGGCAAACTTGGGGGTTACAATGGTGGCACCAAGAACAGTAGTAACGGTTACGGTCCTGGGGCGGGAAAGCTAAGTGTGAACGGCGCTATTGGGGGCGGAGGGGGATACGGCTCGATTGGACAGTATCAGTCGACCGATACCACATTTAGTAATACCTACGGCTCTACATCCATTGCCCATCTTCACGGAGGATCTGGCGGGGGCGCTGGTGTGGGTGCTGGCGGAGGTGCCGGCGGGGGCGCAATCTCTTTGGAGGCCGATGGTAATGGTACCTTGACGATTACTTCAGGCGGTACTATCTCTGCAAATGGAGGAAGTGTCTCGAACAGTGCCTCCAACGGAGGCGGTGGTGGGTCGGGTGGATCCATCCGCCTAGGTGGTAAAACCATTACCAATGGCGGAACGATTCAGGCAAAGGGAGCCACCCCACCAAGTGGTGGAATCGGTGGCGGTGGACGAGTTGTCTTTGCGTTCAGTACGAACTTGACCGAAGGATCTGTCGATGTCGGAACCGGTGCTCAGGAAGGTACGGTAACAGAAAATACTCCCCCAACCATCAGTTCGGGAAGCACCGCAACTGCCACCTTTTCGAACATAAATTACCGCAAAAGTTCTGCCACCCGTTATAACGATCTCGCGTTCTGGTACTCCTTTGACGAGGCAAGTGGAGCCGTGGCAACCGACTTTTCAAACAACGGTCGTAATGCCACCCTTAAAAATATGACAGCAGCCAACCGTGTGGGAGGAAAAATAGGCAATGCTCTTTCCTTCGATACGCCTAAAACTAAGACATCCAGTGATGGAAGCGGACAGTACCTAGAATTAAGTAATTGGTCCTTCGGTGGTGCCCATACCTACACCGCATGGGTAAAGGCCGACGAGTGGCGCTCCAAAGCCCCTGTACTTTTCCTGTCAGGATCGGATGAAGTAAACCTAGGTTTTGATATTGATGCCAATGGAAAACTCGGTGCCTTCCGTGCCCAGTACAAAGGAACTGCGGGGGGGGATGAATCTTTCTCCTCTGGAAACAGCTTGGCCCAATGGGGCCAGTGGATCCACCTTGCCGTTGTTCAAAGTGATGAGGGAACCAACCTCTCCACCACCAAGTTCTACAAAAATGGTACCATCTTTGCCACCTCTTCGGCTGGTAAAACCGCACCCGATGCACTCTCCCGTACCCCGCAGTACATTGGCCGTTCGGATGCATCGAATAATTTCGATTATTTTGCCGGCGACTTAGATGAGGTGCGACTATACAAAGTAGCTCTGTCTGCTGACGAAGTTTCTGCGGTCTACTCAGAGACCAACGGCACTACTTGGTACACCGTGGCCTCCAACTCGGGCACTGATTACTCTGCCACCGACTTGCCCAGCGGATTATCGATCAACCCAACAACGGGTGAAATCAGTGGTCATCCAAGCGTAATCGGTGAGCACAATGTCACCGTCACCGCGAGCAATCTATCGGGTTCCGACTCCAAGGTGGTTACCATCACCGTAGACCCCACCACCCCACTTCTCAAAAGTGCTTATACTGTGACCCGTGAGTCCGACCTGCTTGGATGGTTTAAGTTTGATGAGACAACCGGTACCACCGCCACCAACTATGGTGCGGAAGGATCGGCTGCCACGCTAATGAGTGGTGCGGTTTTCAGTACTCTCGAGAAAAAGTTTGGTGCATCCGCTTTGAATATACCAGAATCAGGGGGCAACGGAAGTGCCGCTCACGCAAGGATAACTTCACCGATTGATGTTGGAAGTACAGATGCATCCGACCCATTCTCTCTGTCTACTTGGTTTAAGGGCCTGTACGCTCATACCGAGACAGGTCATGGTTGGCGAACTTTAACCCGCGGTTCAAATGCGAACCACCAAGTTATTGTAAGCAATAATAGCAATGAATTAGGTACCCACACAAACTGGGTGGGGTCGGGTTACAACCTCGTCCCGTCAGCTTCCGCCTCCACCTGGCAACACTTGGTCGCCACCTTTGATGGATCGAGAACCAAGTTCTACATCGACGGTTCTTATGTTGGCCAACTAGATGCATCTGAAGGAGATAATATCTATGCTATCGGTAACTACCAAGGTGGAAGCCAACGCTTCGCTGAATACCTCGATGACTTCCGGGTTTATGGGGTGGCTCTATCTGCCGCCGACATCACCAATATCTACGGTCTTGGAAATGGAGATGTATTCCCCGTAACTGCCGGATCCAGTTACGCCACTGCCAACGCTACTTTGTTGGAGACTGGCGGAGCCGATACCACCATGACTGTGTTTTATGACACGGTGGATAAAGGGACGAGCAATACACTTCTCAGTCCGTTAGGACAGCCCAATCTTAAACTTTGGATGGATGCGGATGATACCAACAGCTTCCAGCTAAGTGGTTCCAATGTCATAAAATGGTACAACAAAGTAGGTAGCGATTATGCATTTGATCAAAAGACTGGAGATCCTACCCGCACTGTTGTGAACGGAAAAAATGTGGTCAACTTCGATGGTAATGATCAACTCTGGACAGACAATAGTTTCATCGCATCTAATTATTCTATTTTATCGGTTTCACGATTAACTGGAGGTCAAAATGCCCGCGTTATCGCAAGCAAAGATAAAAATTGGCTTATGGGATTTCATGGTGGCTATAATAACCGATTCTATTACGAGGGTTGGGTTATACAGGCAAATGAAGCTGCAGATACAAACTGGCACTTACATGCGCTTACCATGAATAATTCTGACCAGGCCAACACATGGACAAATGCAGTTCAGAGCACTACCAATGGTACCGGAGCTCACAATTCCAACTATTCACCCGGTAAGCTCTCTTTGGGTGCTCAAACAAACCTCAACCAAGCATCCAAAGGAGAAGTTGCGGAACTTCTTGTATTTGACCGTGTAATTTCCACTTCTGACCGTCAAAAACTCGAGCGTTATCTTGCCCTAAAATGGGGTCTTACTCTACCCTCATCGGTGCCAGGATGGCAAAACAGCTACACCCTATCCGGCTCCCAAAGTGCGGGCGATGTTGCTCTCTCCATGAACGGGCTATCTGCGAGCACCAACTATGTCTTCCGGATTGCAGCAACCAACTCCAAGGGCACCACATGGTCGGATGCCTACTCCGTGCTCACCAACTCCCAGGCCCAAGCACCTGCAATTTCTGCAGATGCCGCCACTTCCGTGGCGGGCACCACCGCCACCACCAATGGTACAGTGCTATCGTACGATGGTAGTGACCAGCCCACTGTTCGCCTGTTCTACGGAGATGATGTAGACTTCCAACTTGGGTTTAGAGAAGCCCACCTTACCGGAGATGCAGACTCAGGGATTTCTTCCAACCATACTTACACATCGAAGGTTAATGTGGGTTCCGCCTCAAGCATAACCATTAATGGAGTTTCTTTTTCTGCGGGTGGTAATAGTGCATCCACAAATTCTGGGACAGGGTGGGCAATCACCCAAGGTTGGGGCAACCATGGCACGGACGCATGGGTTGGAGGAAACACATCTTACCAATCCACGGTGGGTGGTAATATTGGTACCATGCTGGACAAGGGATTCCGTCATGCTAGCTCCGGCGGCTATCAGAAAATCAAGATGACTGGGTTGACGGATGGCAAAGTCTACACCTTCACTACCTACAGTCAGTCATGGGCGGGAAGCCGAACCATGATAGTAAGCTGTTCAGACCTCCCGGGTGCGACCTTCTCATTCAACCAGGATAAATATCAGGATAGTCCCTACGACGGTTACTTGCTCGAGTGCACCTATGTGGCAGATGGTACGGAAGCAGAATTCACCTTCCAGGATGTAAGTGCCAACTTCCACCTCTACGCCTTCAGCAACCGTGTTGCCTCTGCAACCACTGGTGTCGATGTGAGCGGAGCAGGAGCCGTGGGCACTTTCTCTAAAAGCCTAAGTTCACTAACCGCAGGTTCACGCTACGAGTATGCCTTTGTGGCAACCAACAACGGGGGAGCCACCCAGTCAGGAACCAACAGTTTTGTAACCCTTGGTTTGCCCCAACTCTTAATCCCAGGTGCAACCGATGTTACGAAAACTAGCGTATCCCTGAATGCGGATCTAAACTCTACCGGGGGTGCCAGTTATGTTACCGGCGAACCCTTCTCCGGATCCTCCGTACCCGGCTTGCTTATGTGGATGGATGGGGACGACCCCGATGGGGACGGCACACCAAACACTAGTAACTATAACCTCGCCAATGGAACAGGTTGGCAGGATAAGTCGGGTCATGGTAGACATGCTTCCAATGTGGATGGTAGTCCGTCTTTTCAAACAAATGGGCTAAACGGAAAAGGTGTCGTCTACTTTAACGGGACCAATAATGCCTACATTTCAAGCTCGTCCAGCCTCGCAGCACACACGGAAAATTTCTCTATCTTCATGATTTCAAAAGATGAAGGTACTGCGAGCCATTCCGCTCATGTTCAATCGCCTTATAACAACAATGTTTGGTCTTTTGGTGCCAAGCAAGGGCACACCAAGAATGTCGCCTGGTTTAATGGATGGCTTTACCCGCAATCGCAAGATACTGACAGTCAGGACACCTCAAACTTTCACATTTATCAAGCCACTCTCAGTGATACAGATGTTGGGAATGTTTGGTTAGATGGCGTAAAAGTGATGACCGACGGCACAGGAGCCAACGATGGCACCAACCGTAAACCTACACAAATTAGTTTTGGCGGAGACAACCGTGGTAACCACACCCGATCAAAATGTCGAATTGCTGAATTCTTCATTCTCAACCGAGTGGTACCCGAAGCGGAGCGTTTAAAAATTGAAGGGTATCTCGCTCGAAAGTGGGGCTTGATGAATACGATGTTCTCCGCAGCTCACCCCTATCATGGATCTGACCCCTATCAGCCCACCGTTAGCCAAGGTGGTGAGGATGCCGGAATCACTTTCTATTGGGGAGACAACAATGGTAGTACGACAGCTGCTAACTGGGATACCCCTGTGGCAATCTCTGGCACCCATGGTATAGGCGTGGTTTCCCACGCTCTCTCGGGGCTGACCACAGGTGCCACTTATTACTACACCGCCAAGGCAGTAACCTCAGCGGGTACATCTTGGGGACCAGTTCAGACATTTGTACCGGCCAACACCGCACTCAATAAATACTCCATTTCTGATCTCGCCCTTTGGGTGGATGCCTCCGATTTAAATGGAGATGGCACCACCGATTCGGTGACCACTGGAACCGCAATTTCTGCATGGACGGATAAGTCCCTGACTTCTGCTACGGTTAACCAAACAACCACCGATAACCAACCGACCCGCCAGGCAAATTCTTTTGGAAGCAAGCCATCTATACGACTTGATGGTACGAATGACTTCCTTAACGTTTCCTCGCTGAGGGCAGATAACGGGGCGTACTCCGTCTATGCCGCAGTACGCCGTGCAGATCAGAGTGGTGACAACAGCGGATACCTTGTCGGAGCATCCGATTGGCATTTGATGCCGAGCAGTAGCAACGCCCCCTTCCCTGCCATCATCTCAAAGATATCTGGAAGCTCAGGCACTCTTACCAATTTAAAGGTTGGAAAATCCACCAGTACGACAACCAATGACTTTGGTGGAGACTTGGGAGAACTACTCATCTTCACCCGCCAACTATCCGCATCTGAGGAACAGAAAGTCGAAGGTTACCTCGCCCACAAGTGGGGAGCTACCGCGAGCTTGGCAGCTAACCATGCCTACAAAAGCGTAGCTCCAGTATTTGACAACAAGCCACTCATAGGAGATTTATCATCTTTTTCAAACAGTTCACCGAAGAATACTTCTGGTATAACTGTGTGGTTTGACGCCCGCGATCTGGACGCCGATGGAGTGACGGACTCTGCTACATCAGGGAACATATCTTCATGGAAGGACAAGAGTGGAAACGGAAGAGACGCCACAACATCTTTAGGTGCTCCATACCTAAATGCAACCGGTGGTCCTAGTAATAGTGCTGTAGTACAAATAAGAAGATCTGGTGGCAACGATGCTTTATCGATCGGAGGGACTCCATTTTTCGCCAAACACCAATTTTATGTTTTCCGCAGTGTAAATGCCAGCTTTGATTATTATGGCGGAGTTCTTGGACACAGTGCAGGACGAAACTCCAATTACTTATTCGAGAATAACCAGAAATATTTTCACTCTAACAAATTACCAACCGCTCTAATCAAGAATGGAACTGCTCTAAATAGTCCCTTCAATCTAGGAACTGTAAATCAGTACATGCTCGTTAATCTAACTGTAAATGATGGAGACACTGGTCCACACTCAAATTACCGAATTGGTACAACCAACGAGGGTAACAATTGGTGTACATCGATCGATATTGCAGAAATCATAGCTTTTGATCATGCATTATCGAATGCTGATGCCGCTAAGATCGAAGGATATTTGGCACTCAAATGGGGACTTAAATCTTCACTCCCAAGTGTACATAATTATAAAAACTACACATCATGGCCGGATATGGTTATCACCACTGGGCAAGCAGTAAACCTTCAAATCCCTGCTGACCGTAACCCTACCAGTTGGACAGCGAGTGGCTTGGCTAGTGGTCTAAGCATCAATAACTCTGGAATTATCTCGGGTAGCGTATCGAGCTTGAGTGCATTCAGCACCACGGTTACCGCGATCAACTCAGATGGTAATGACAGTAAGGCAATAACCTTCGGTGTGAGCAAAGGAAACCGTGTAATTGATTGGAACCAGACATTTGGCGGTATTGCATACGGAGATGCCCCACTTTCCTTGAACGCAACGGCAACCGGAACAGGCGCGCTTACCTACTCCTCCAACGATATTGAAATCGTGGAAATAAATGGTACTAGTGCGATTATTCGAGGAGGTGGCAGCGTCACTCTGACTGCCAATGCAGCGGAAAACTCCACTGCTTTTGCCGCGGTTCCTGTTAGTTATACTTTCTCCGTAGCCAGGGCTCCTCTGACTATTACCGGGCAGGACCTTACTATATCTCAGGGTGCAGCCATCCCCACGGATTTAAACTACACTGTATCCGGATGGAAACATAACGACGCCACAGCAGCCATCGCCAAAAACCCAAGTGCTTTGGGGTTAAAACTTTGGTTGGATGCATCCGACAGTTCGACTATCACTGAGTCGTCCGGTGCAGTCAGTCAATGGAGCGACAAGAGTGGAAATTCCAATCATGTCGTCCAATCTACCGCTGACAACAAACCAAAAACCAGCCTCTCTTCCCTCAATGGATTGAATACTTTAAGTTTTGACGGAACTGACTATCTTCAAGCTTCCAGTTCCAATATCAAAAACGAGAATCAAACTTGGGTATTGATTGCCTCGGTGGATGCCGAAGGATCGGTTAATAATAGTGCTGACTCTATGATTGCCTACGGTGGTTGGGTCAATGGCTCATGGGAACTTCGTGGACACGATAACTATCGATTCTTTGGTAAGGTAGCCAAAGACGCGACATCGATTACCACTTCGAATTCGAGCTCAGCAGACTTGAGAGGTACGATCCAAATGTACTCCATCAGCATCGATCGCACCAACAGTAAACTATCTGCATGGCGCAATGGTACGGTTTTTGACAATGCAGTTACGGATTCAAGAAACTTACTCGAAAATTCAAAGATCACGGTGATGGCAAATCGTAGTACCACTCCTAATCCAATTATGGGTACCTTTGCTGAGGTGGTCTGCTTTACCTCTGCGAGTGCAAGTGATCGCCAATCGATCGAAGGGTACCTCGCACATAAATGGGGCTTAGTTGGAACTTTGCCGAGCAACCACAGCCATAAAACCGTGAGCTTGACTCGTGGTCCAATCGTAACGACCGATGCGACTCAGGGTAATGCAGCTGGCACCTACTACATAAGGCCGAGCGATGCCGCCTCCAAAAAGTATTCACTTGCCTACATCGACGGACAATTAATCAAGAGTAGCCTAACTGAACAAACCATCTCCTGGGGACAAAGTTTCAGTGGTGTAGGCGTTGGCCAGACCGTTGACTTAAACGCAAGTGTGGGATCAGGCCTTGCCGTACTTTATTCCGTAAGCGACCCCTTGATTGCTGAGCTTGCGGTGACCAATCAAAGTAGCTTACAGGCTTGGTACAAGTTGGACGAAACCAGTGGGGATGCACAGGATTCCTCGTCAAATTCCAATGTTGGATCCTTGCGGAATGGTCCCACTTACACTGCTGGTAAGTTTGGCAGTGCAATCACGCTCGACGGTACCAATGATCATGTACGTACATATGGCTTCACAGGAAGCAAACTAGACTCGAGCAGCAATGAGATTGGAGTAGTTGGTGGAAACCGCCGAACCGTGGCCTTGTGGTTTAAAACATCAACAGCAAACAAAACCATTCTTCAATACGGTGCCTCAGGAACCGCCACCCTGTTTAAATTATCCCTAAATAATTCCGGAGCTGTGGTACTCGACTTAGGTGGATCCACAATTACCAGCTCCACTGCAAGTCATGCCAATGGTGCCTGGCATCATGTGGCGGTAACCATTCCTGCCAATGGCAACACCGGGGAGGCCAAGCTCTATGTGGACGGCTCTCGCACCAACGGTTCTGGATCGACTTCTATCAATACCGCCAGTTCAGCAGATCTAATTATTGGGCGGGATGGAACCAGTGGATCATCCTACTTTTCTGGGCAGGTTGATGATGTCCGTTTCTATGGTGCAGAACTCAATGCCACTTTAATTGGAGAGCTCTATGGAAATGGAAATGGAGACTTCAACCGATTGAAGGTTCTGATTGCAGGTTCAGTCACCCTTACTGCAAATCAGCCAGGAAATTCCCAATATGCGACTGCTCCGGCCAGCACGATTACAGCTACCTTTGACAAGTCTGATCAGACGATTTCGTTTAGTCCGATTCCAGACAAATCCGTGGGTGACTTTGACTTCTCTCCCACCGCTGTGGCAAGCTCAGGCTTACCAGTTACCTTCAGCAGTTCAGATAGCTTAATTGCACAGATTCAGGGTACCGCACCTAATCAAACCATTAAAATACGGGCAGCAGGTACCGCAACCATTACTGCAAGCCAAATAGGAAACGGGGCTTACAACACTGCCCCATCGGTTACTCAGACTGTGACTGTTGGCTACTACAATCTACAGCAAGATTCCTTACCCGGGTTAAAACTTTGGCTTGATGCCAATAATATTAACGGAGACACCACTGCAGACTCCATCGCGGATGGCACCCCGATTGTACAATGGAACGACCGATCCAGTAGCACCAACCATCCAGGGCAAGCCACCTCATCGGCTCGTCCGACTTATTCGGCAGATCAAGTCAATGGAATGGGCTTAGTCTCATTTACAGCGGCCCAAAGTTTTAATATAACATCGAGCAATGAACTGATCACAGTGTTTGCGGTAATGGCACAGGCTTCCAATCAGAATGCCGAAACCAAACCTATGGGCAGTAATATATTTGCCACCACTTCGGCCGGGAAATTTGGCCTTAAGCGCCAGGGAAGTGCCTGGATGGATTCAGGTGTATCTTCCCATGAACTAGCGGTCGTAACTCTGCAAGTTTATCCCGGAAATTATGCTCTCTTTATAAATGGAGAAAATAAGGGAACCGGAACGGATCCAGTGGCACCTGATTCTGCCACCAAGATCGGTAATGATTTTGCCGGAGATATGGCCGAACTTGTCGCCTACAATAGCGTTCTCAATTCTGGAGTCCGCGAAAAAGTGGAAGGCTACCTTGCCCATAAATGGGACTTAGTCGACGACTTGGTATCGACTCACACCTACAAGAATACAAAGCCAGCATTTGGTGGTACTCAGAACCTGACCTTCCAACCGATTTCGGACAAACAGGCAGGCCAAACTGTAACCCTTGATGTGAGTTCGGATTCAGGCTTAAGCATATTTACTTTTGATAGTAATGATAGCACGGTAGTTTCCTTCTCCGGAAATATCGCCTCCGCTCTCAAGGTGGGTAAGGTCACGATCACTGCAACCCAGCACGGACAGAGCCCGTGGTTGTCGGCCACGGCAACTCAGCCCTTCATTGTAACCGCCACCCCGCGTGTGGATCAGACCATCACTTTTGTGGAAATTCCAAATAAGACAGTTCAGTCCTCCAACTTCGACTTGAACGCCACTGCCAGTTCCGGTTTACCGGTCCGTTTTGCAGTGGTCTCCGGGAGCAGTGCCACAGTGGAATCAAATGGCACCGTCACGATTGTCGGAGCGGGTGTTACTACGATCCGGGCATCCCAGGATGGAAATGGAAGTTATAACCCTGCCACAACTGTCGAAAAAACTCTCACCGTAAACAAGCTAAGCCAGACTATCACTTTTAATACTTTAAGTGATGCCAGCCTGACTACCGGCACTTACGAACTCAATGCTACAGCCTCCTCTGGATTATCAGTCATTTTTTCCAGTAGCGACAACAGCGTGGCTGAAGTGAGCGGAAACACCCTGAACCTAAAGAAAGGCGGTTCAATTACAATCACTGCTAGCCAGGGAGGAAACGGAACCTACGAGGCCGCCCAGGATATGACGCAGTCCCTTACCGTGATCGATGACACCCAACAGGCTCAGACCATTACCTGGTCCCAGAGTTTGGGTAGCCGTGCCTTTGGTGTGGCCGACCTCAACCTGACCGCGAGCAGTAATGCCAATCTGCCCATTACTTATATCAGTTCCGATTCCTCCATTGCATCGATTGTGAATGGCACTTTCCTTAAAGTGGTCGGTGCAGGTAATGCCACGATTACCGCCACCCAGGCAGGAAACGGGCAGTATCAGGCAGCCAGTGCGGTGGTCAAAACTGTAACCGTGACCAAGGCAAATCAGACCATTGTTGCCAATAGCGGATCAATCAGCAACCTGACGATGGACAATGGCGACTTTGAATTCGCCCCTGCCCTGCGGTCCGTGAAAACAGGAACCACTACTGCGACTGGACTAGCCCTGTCCTACGCGAGTTCAAATTCCGCGGTAATTGAAGTGACCTCAGGAGGAACCCGTCTCAAACCCAAGGGAGATGGAACCACCACCATTACGGTCACCCAAAACGGTGACAGCACCTACAATGCAGCCAGTAATAATAATGTCACTTTCACCATCACGGTGACGGAAAGAAGTCCCTATTCAGATTCTCTACCCGGTATGATCCTGTGGTTGGATGCCAACGATATCAATGCGGACGGGCTTGCTGAATCCAACACCGACTTCCTTTCGAACGGGTCCAAAAGCCAACCAAGTAACTGGTCAGACCGCTCCGGTAGTTCCAACACCCTGAGCCAATCAACCACTAATCTTCAACCCGTCCGGGTAGTCATAAACGGAAAGCCCGGATTGGCCTTTGGCTCCACTCAGGGGAATGCAGGAGCTTATATGTCTGCTACCATGCCCGCGATCCTCTCCGGCAATCCAAGCTTTACTCTGTTTGTGGCCGTCAAAACATCCGGTACTCAGCCAGAAAAAATCGTCCACTTCGGAAATTCAGCCGGGACCGCCGGTCAGGTTCTTGGCATGGCCAAGAATGGAGGCTACTACTTTAATGGCGGTGGCGAGCTGACTTTCCCCTCGGTGAATTTTGGCGGCAATGTTCAGGTCGGAGTTTTCCGAAGAAAAGCCAGTGCCACCTATGCCGACGGTGAATTCTTCTTTAATGGAACTTCCCAGATCGGATCCGCCCAATCCGGAACCAGTGTGCCGGCTATTCCATCCTCCGGGACCCGGGAAATCATTCTTGGTGCCGGACGAACCGGAACTACTGCGATCGGAAACCAGTTGGGCAATGCAGTAATGCACGAAGTCATGCTCTTCTCCGGTAGCCTGACTGACTTTGCCATCCGCAGAATGGAGGGTTACTTGGCACACAAATGGGGTTCCAATACAAGGCTGGTCGCTGGACATCCGTTTAAGTCAAGCCGTCCGCTCTTTGGTGGGTCACAGTCGATTTCACTCAACCCGACTAATGTGCCCACCGACAGTTCCGACGGGCTTCCTTTCATCTCCGTCTTTGATCCCGCCGTTGCACTCGAAGGTGCCTATGCCACCTCCGGGCTTCCCCTTACTTACGAGTCAAATGACTCCTCGATCCTTACGATTACCTCCGCGGGCTTGCTCCAACCCGCCGGACAAGGCCTAGTACGAATCACTGCCCGACAGGCTGGTAATGCATACTTCTCTGCAGCCACCCCGGTTGTGTACAACATGAAGGTTTTGGGCAAGCGTTCGCAGACAGTTACTTTCACCACCCCGAGTGAAGTCAGGATCGATCAAGCACTCGACCTCAACGCCAGTGCCTCTTCTGGTTTGGACGCCAACTTTTCGATTGTATCGGGTGGAAATATTGCCTCCCTATCCGCAAGCAGACTGACCTTCTCAGCAACTGGTTCGGTAACAGTGCGCTCCGGGCAGGCAGGCAATTCAACATACGCCCCTGCCAATTATGTAAGCCGGACATTCCTCGTAAAACGACCACTCAAACTGGTATTTGATGCCATTGGAGATATGGGACAGGGACAGAGTTTCACCGTCAAAGCAGTCGTGCTCGATGGCATCACCAATAATCCTGTATCGGTGAACCCGACCTACTCGATCGTATCCGGGGCCGCCACGATTAATGGCAGTCAAATCACCTGCGGTAGTTCGACCGGAACGGTAACCGTACGTGCGGTCGCAACCGGTACTCAGTACTTTACCAGTTCCGCAGATAAGACATTTAATGTCACCAACAAGCAGGGACAGACCATTTTCTTCAAGCAGGGTGAAAAGGGTGGATTGCGAGATCTTCCCCTCTCCAGGAAACCCATTCCCATTGGCCGTATGGCCACCGCCAGTTCAAATCTGGGTATCACTTACTCGCTTACTGCAAACCCAGGTAATGTTTTTCAAAAAGTAGGAAGTGGGGCGAATGCAATCCTTGTGTTCAGGAAAGACTTCACTGGTTCCATTCCTGATGCCGGTCTGACCGTTCAGATTACGGCCGTCCAAGCAGGTAATAGTTCCTACAACGCCGCCGCCAGCGTGGTGCGGGAAATCACGATTAAAAAACCCGGCAAGAGTGCGTTCTTTGATGAACGCAGACTCGATCCTCGTTACGAAAAGGAAAGAACAAAGTTCGCACGCAAGCTTGCAGCTAAGAAAAATCTCAAAGGACTTATCGATCTCAATGGCGACGGTTCGGTTAATCATTTGGATGCAGAACTTATGTTCGATTCCGATGATACCGACTCCGACGGCGATGGTATGAGCAACTTTATGGAACGTGCCTTTGGTGGGGACTCCTTATCCAGTGATGCCAAGTCTGTCCTTCCACGTTCCGTTAATAAAAAGGATGGAAAACAAAGAATCTCCTTCCAAAAATACCAGGACACATACAACTCGGAAGGGATCGAGTATATTGTGGAAACCAGTTCTGATCTACGCACTTGGACCACCACAGGGGTTACTCAAGTTGATCTGAATGGAGCGGGAACTGCGGGTAAGGGAATGAACGCAGGCGGAGGGATGGAACGAGTCCTTTATGAAACATCGGGAACTGCGGCCTCCAAGGGAGGTAAGCAATTTTTACGAGTTCGCCTGAGAACCAAGTAAAAAAATCTTAAAGTACCAAGAGTCAGCAGACCAATCGATTATTGAGTCGATTAGATGATATTTTGTAGTGTAATGAGCTTCTCAATTTAATTAAATCTATCGGCTTCAAAATAACGATCGATTGCTTAATCAATTTTGGGCTTTCCTGTATTGGTATTTTCTGAATAGTTTGGAACGATGAATAGCTTACTTTCGACTCTCGATTTAATAATATTTTTCGGATCCCTTTTAACCGTTATGGCCTTTGGCCTTTGGTCCGGTCGAAAGGAAGAAAGTTCAGAAGATTATTTCCTGGCAGGAAAAAGTACGAGATGGTGGGGGGTCGCTGGATCAATTTTTGGATCAAATGTATCGGCGAACCATATCGTTGGAATGATGGGAGTTGGTTTTGCCGTGGGCTTTGCACAAAGTCATTTTGAAATCACCGCCATTGCCGGGCTTCTCATGCTTTGTTATTTCTTTCTCCCCGTCTACCGAAAATTAAATGTATACACGCTGAGTGACTACCTGAGTAAAAGGTACGATGATAAGAGCCGGGTAAGCTACGCCCTGATTATGGTCATTATAATGGTCGTGATTCAAATGGTTCCCGGATTCTATATCGGCTCACGTTCGATCAACCTTTTGTTACAGGGAGATACCGGAAAAAAAGCAGTCGCGGAAGCTATGGCCGATGTAAACGGTGTTTTGACTGAAGTTAAAATTAATTACGGTGGAGACAAATACGGCTCCCCTCCACAAATAAAAGTGGGGTCGAAGATTAGGGAAAACCTTTCGCCTGTATTGAAGGATGGTCAAATTGTGGAAGTTAATTTCACCCAAAACATAATTGATATGGAACCTTCTATGCCCGTGCCCATTTCCTTTATTGGTGGAAACATAAATAACCCGGAAATCTCCCCTGGTGATGTGGAACCGTTTCATTACAAAATTGGTATTTTGCTTATGGCAATTGTCACGGGAGCATATGTTATTTTCGGCGGTCTGAAAGCGGTTATTGTAACCGATGTCATTCAATCCGTCCTTCTCCTCCTCGCCGGTTTACTGGTTGCCTACATCACTTTCTCGCAGCCAGAAATCGGAGGCTGGGCAAACCTTGTCGCGAGGGACCTCGGAAGCGAAGGGGTTGAACGCTTACACTTGTATAATGCTTCTGACCACCCTTCCCTTCCCTGGACTGGCGTGCTGACCGGCTTAATGGTCTTACATTTTTACTATTGGGGAACTAATCAATTTATTGTGCAAAGAGCTCTGTCTGCCCGAACCGATAAGGAAGCAAGAATCGGGATATTGGCTGCTGGTTTCTTTAAATTACTCATTCCATTTATTTCGATCGGAACCGGAATTGCGGCGTATTACCTTTTCAAAGATCGTAACCTCGAGGTTGCTCAAGACACAGTTTTTATTAATTTGCTCACCGAATTAATTTCACCCATTGGCTACGGGTTAGTTGGCTTGATTGCAGCGGGAATGATCGGGGCCATTCTGTCGAGTTTAGATTCAATGATGAACTCAGCCGCTACGATAATGACATTTGATCTTTATAAAAAATACATTAACCCCGAAGCTAATGATCAAAAATTAATTTCTGTAGGTCGAACCTGGATCGTAGTCTTCATTCTGTTTGCCGGGATCCTGACCATATTCCAAATGGATCCCAATTCTCAGGATAGTTTCTTTCTTCTTGTTGCAAAACATCAGGGAAACTTGATTGCGGGAGTAGTGGTTGCCTTTGTCGTTGGAATGTTGTGGAAAGGAGCGACTGCGGCAGGGGGAGTTTCCGCAATAATAGCAGGAGTTATTTTCAGTTATGGAATCCCGCCACTCTACGCCTTCATTGCTGAGGGCAATGAATCTCTCGTAAATCTGTTTGGAAAAAAACTGAACTTCATGCACGGTGCCTTTATTTCCGCTTTACTGAGTTTACTGGTTCACATTGTGGTGAGTAAAATTAGTAAGGTAGATCCAGAAAAAGGAAAGCTTACTTGGACTGGTCTTGGAATCTTTACCCCAGAAGAGTTCATCGTTTTTGGAAAGACTTTGGGGATTACACTACTTATTTATGGAGTGCTCGGTATATTAGTTGTATTGGAGACCGTAAAGCCGGTACAGGCTGCCTGGATTGGTTCGCTCTGGACATTTGGTTGCTTTTATTTGTCAGCCCGATTGAAGGCAGCAAAAAATGGCAAGCCTATCTACCAAGAGGATCGTTTTTGGGCCGGTGGTTTGGCTGGCAGTGCCATATTCATGCTCTATTATTTCTTTTAAACAACCTCGGGGATCTCTTCTGCTAAGTCCTCTATTGGGTAAGTCCAAATTTCAGATAAGGTGGGGTGATACCAATCTGCCTTTAATAGGTCGTGTACACCAGCTCGAAGTCCGACTGCCACAGACATAGCATGAATTAACTCTCCCGCGTCCTTACCCACGCATTCCGCTCCTATGACTCGTCCTGTAATCTTCTCGGCGTGAACGCACACATACCCGTGCTTGGCTTCCATTAGAATCGACTTTCCATGATCATCGAAAGAATAGGACGCCGTTAAAAATTCAATACCTCGATCTTTCATTTGATGGACCGTCAGACCCACAACTGCGAGTTGTGGGTCGGTGAAGACAACAGAAAGGAGGCAATCATAGTTCATCGGTTTGACCTTCTTACCAAGTGCATGCAAGGCCACGGTTTCACCTTGTTTGATAGCAATATGAACAATTTCGTGGGGCCCGGCACAGTCTCCTGCCCCATACACAGTGGGAGCACTCGTTTGCTGAAAATGATTGGTTTTGATATGTCCACTTGGTAATAATTCAACTCCTGCATTCTGTAATTCAAGAGTATGAACGGACGGTACTCGCCCAAGAGCAAGAAAGAGAAAGCCAGTTACGATTTCCTTTGCTTCTCCATTTTGCTGATAAGAAACCTCTATCTTTTCCTCCTCCAATTGTTTAAAATTTTTAAAATTAACTCCGAGTTCTAATTGGATACCTTCTTCAATCATTGCCCTCTGTAAGGCATTCGATGCTGCTTGAGGAAATTCCTTCAGTAATCGGGGGCTTCTTTGTAACAGGGTGACCTTCGATCCCACACGTGATAAAAATTGGGCAAGCTCACAGGCGACCACTCCTCCGCCAAGAACGACACTCTCTGGGGGAATTACATCGAGGTCCAAGACCTGATCGCTTGTCTGATAACGCACTTCTGACAAACCGGGAAGGGGTGGAACTTTAACCTCGGAGCCAGTGGAGATAAGAATTTTGGGAGCAGTCAATACAGTCCCGTCGGCAAGAATTATGGTGTTAGCATCAACGAAAGTACCCTTGGAACGAAATAACGAAAATCGACCATCCTCAAGTTGCCCCTTTCGATACTCGGAAAACTCCGCAATTACTTTCTTTTTTCGGGCTTGCATCGTTGCAAGGTTGGCCCGTGGAGTTTCACCCTCAAAGCCAAAGATACTTCCTTTTTGGGCAAGATGTAGGACTTCGGCCGAATAAATGAGGGTTTTGGAGGGCATACAACCGCGTAAGATACAAAGACCACCCAACTCCTCTGCTCCATCCACCAAAGCAACCCGTCCGCCATGCTCATGAAAAGTTCGTGCGGCGGCATAACCAGCACTTCCACCCCCTAAAACGATAAAATCAAAAGTTTGTTTCATAAATTAAGAATTGTAGCCTCGACTATTAGCAAAGACACTTACAAATTGTCGATCAAGAATGAGGAACCTATCGACCTTAAAACCCAATAACTACAAAGAAGGCCAATTTTCTTCCGCTCGATTGGTATCTTTGGTAGTGATAATCATTCTCCAAACACTTGGATTTTCACTCTTGGGAAGTGAAGCGGAAGATCTAAGCTCATTCAAGGAATTGGATCGTTGGTATGAAGTTTTCCTCAGTGGTTCAAAAGTGGGACATGCCCATTGTACTATGAAATTGGAGGGCGAAGATGTGGTGTCCCAAAGCATTTTCAATATGAAAATGAATCGAGCTGGTATTTCCATTACTATGTCCGCTTTAGAAAAAACTCGGGAAACTCGGGCTGGAAAGATTAAGAGTTTTTCCGGAGAAATAAAAATGGCTGGTGTCCCCATTAATAAAAAGGGCTGGATCGAAGGACAAGAAATTATAGTGAAAGAAAAGCAGTTTTTGAGAGAAACAGAAAAAAGATACCCTCTTGATCCTGAAGGTCGGATGACCTGGGGCTTAATGAAGTTATTACAAGAAAATGGCTTTCAGGAAAAAGGACATGAACTGGAGACAAAAATTTACTCCGCGGATTTTGGAATGGCGTCACCCACAAAAGCGAAAATTAAATCCTTGGGTCAAAAAATTATCAAAATCGGTGGAGAAGATGTAAACTCGTATAAAAGTGAAATTACACTTTTTACAAAAATGGGAAAAATGAAGACCATTAATTGGCTCGATGAAGATGGATTTGCAATCAGAACTAAAATGCAAATGGGAGGCATACCCATTGAAATAAAACAATCCACTGAATTGGAAGCACAATCAAGATCGGACAAGACCAATTTTGACTTCCTTTTTCAAACTCTTCTTTTTCTTGATGAAGAGATTCCTGATGGGGCTCAGTCGGTTCGGTTCAATGTGAAGTTGAATAATGGTCAAGTGACTCCCATATTTCATCAAACTCGTAATCAAAAAATAACTCCGCTCGATGAGAAGAGTTTCATTGTTGATGTTCGCTCCGAACTCTGGGGAAAAAAAGTAAATTCAGGACAAAAGATTAAGGCAATCGGAAGAGAATATCGTGAAGCCAATATTATGATTGATTCAGAGGACCCGCTCATTACAAATTTGGCGAAGAATGCTGCTCAGGGTTCTAAAAACATGCTTGATTTATCACAAAATCTTTACCGGTTTGCTCAAAAGTATATTCACCATAAAAATTTCAATGTAGGATTTGCCTCTGCTACAGAAACGGCCAAGAGTCGGGAGGGAGACTGCACCGAACACGCCGTCTTTTTGGCCGCACTAGGCCGTGTTCATGGAATTCCAACCCGAGTGGCGAATGGCCTTGTTTTTATGGAAAGTTTTGGTAATCAAAAAAATGTGATGGGCTTTCATATGTGGACGGAATTTCACCTAAATGGAAAATGGCATTCGCTCGATTCAGCAATGGGTAAAATGGGTGACCATGCAGATCGCATTATATTATCCGTATCGTCCCTAGAACAAGACTCCTTATTGGATATTGGCATTAAGCTCTCCGAAATAATAGGAAATATTAATGTGCAAGTGGAAAAAGTGAGCTTGAGGAAATGAACCATTTACTCTTTACCTATTCTCAATGAACTATTGTGGAGGGCCAAAGATACTTAATACGATTTTATTTGATCCCCCATTACAAATAGTTGATGATAAAAAACTATACCCATGATTAGATTACAAGAATATGCGGAAGGAGAGATCGTTTTAAACGATGGAGAACTGGGGAAAGGGTTTTGTATCCTTGAATCTGGTTCTCTTGCAGTTATTCGTGAAGGAAAAACACTGAGCGAAATTGATCAACCAGGATCAATCTTTGGAGAATTAAGCGAGATACTCGGTATGAAGCGCGATGCCGTAATCAAAGCAAAAACTCCTTCTAAAGTAAGGCATGTGGAGGAAAGTATCGAAGATATCGTGACCAAGAATCCTAAGGTGTCAGTTAAGTTAATTCGTACTCTTGGTCGTCGCCTTTATCGAATGAACCAATTGGCAACCAATGAAATGAGTGCCAATGAAACTCATTCCCCGTCCTCCAATGAGGAAACAATCAAAATTTTGGTGGTAGATGATAAACCCAATATTGTTAAACAACTTACTGATATCTTCGCTAAAAATGAATGGGTCGTACAAAGCACTTCTGATGAGGCAGGTGCCCTCAAAATCTGTGAAAGTTCTTCCTTTTCTGCGATTTTAATCAGTATGGCACTACCAGGTGACACTTCAGTTGATTTGAGAAGAAAATTAAAGACTAATCACAATGTATTAAATACACCAGTGATTGGAATGATAGTGCAGGGAGATGAATCTGCTCAGAAAAAAGCACTGAATTCAGGTTTTGCAGATTGTATAACCAAACCTTTCAATGCCAACAAAGCAGACGCAATTATGTTTAAAGTGATGAACTTAGATTCATCGGCAAGGTATTTCAAATTCGTAGAGGACTATCTTTTATTCAAACTACCACCTGAACTGTCTCCTTTTGTTATCAATGATATCAAAGAAAATATGGATACCCGTATCCGTAACACAATCAATGAGGGAATATTGAAACTCATCATTGATGTCTCGAATTTGGAAGAGGTAGGAGAAGAAGCAATAGAAGTAGTGGGAGAATTTGCCGAAAAAATTGAGGACATGAAACTTCCAATGAGAGGGGCAATTATTGCCACTGGAGAAGAAGCAGAGATGTGGAATAACCTCGATGGTTGTGAGGAATGGGGAATTTGTGAAGACCTCGATAGTGCAAAGGAGCACTTAGAGAAAGACCCCGATGACGAGGAAGAAGAATAGTTCCCGAATCCCATTGGCACTAGTTTCCCAATAGATTAAACCGGCAATTTACTGCAGGCGTGCAAATTGACCAAGCAGAACAGGTAAAGTCCTACCTTCTCGAATTACAAAATAGTGTAGAAAATAATTTAACTAGTGCTGATCCCTCCATTGACCACAAAGAAGACCAATGGAAGAGAAAAGAAGGGGGGGGAGGAAAAACTCTTTCTTTCACAAACGGTCAAATTATTGAAAAGGGTGGAATTAATTTTTCGGATGTTTCTGGAAATAAACTTCCCAAAACCGCGACTCAAAATCGTCCTGAATTAGAGGGAGCATCCTTTCGCGGCATGGGAGTTTCTGTCGTTTTTCATCCGGATAATCCCTTTATCCCAACGACTCATGCAAATGTTCGTTATTTTGAAGCGAGGAAAGAGGATCAAACACTCTGTTGGTGGTTTGGAGGAGGCTTTGATCTAACACCCTACTATCCCTTTAAAGAGGATGTGGTGGAATGGCACCAAAAGGCCAAAAGTACCTGCGATCCGTTTGGAGAAGGTTTGTACCTTAAATTAAAAAAGTGGTGCGATGAATATTTTTATCTTCCTCACCGGAATGAAACAAGGGGCGTGGGAGGAATTTTCTTTGATGATTTTTGCGAAGGCGGTTTTGATTCGAGCTTTTCATTCATGCAAAGCGTAGGAAAAAGTTTTCAGGATGCTTACTTTTCCATTCTGGAGAGAAGAAAAGAGATCCCCTTTACTAATAAAGAGAAAGATTTTCAAAAGTATCGTAGAGGTAGATACGCTGAATTTAATTTGGTATATGACCGAGGGACCCACTTTGGTCTTCAATCAAAAGGTCGAACCGAATCTATCTTAATGTCAATGCCCCCTGAAGTAAGTTGGGTCTATGGCTTTACACCCCGAAAAAATTCTCCCGAGGACAATCTCTACCAAAATTATTTGCATCCCACCGACTGGCTTGAAATAGAATGAATTCGCGACAAAAAATAAATTTAGCTCTCCAAAATAAAAATACAGGCAGGCCGCCCCTTTGGGTGATGAGGCAAGCAGGTCGATACTTACCGGAATATCGTGCCTTACGAAAAAAATATAGTTTCCTAGAAATGGTCAAATCACCAGAACTGGCAGTGGAAGTTTCACTGCAACCACTGCGTAGATTTGCCCTGGATGCCGCGATCGTCTTTAGTGACATATTGGTGGTTCCAGAAGCGATGGGCCAACCTTACCACTTTCGTGAAAAGGGCGGAATTGGAATGGACTTCAGATTAGAATCAGAAAATTGTCTGGAAAAATTACATACAGAGGAGGCGGTAACAAAATTGTTTTATGTCCGGGATGCCCTCTGCCTTCTTCGCCAAGAATTAGGGGATTCTAAAGCAATGTTGGGTTTTTGCGGTTCACCGTGGACGCTGGCATGCTACATGATTGATGGTGGATCCAGCCCGAATTTTCCGAAAACAGTCGAATGGGCACAGTCTTCCCCCCATTCTTTCGCCAAGTTAATGGAAAAGTTGACTGAAGTTTTAATTGGATATGTGAAAATGCAGGCCCAATCAGGCGTGGATGCGATACAGATTTTTGATAGTTGGAATGGGCTTTGTCCAAATGATCGAGTGAACGAATGGTCCTTGAGATGGATTGATCAAATTGCCCAGGAGGTTTCTTCCCAGATCCCAGTCATTCTGTATGCAAAAGCTCCAAGCGATCGCTTACACTATCTTTCCCATTGTCAGGTTTCGGGGATAAGTATTGATCATGAAACTGACCTTGCTTATGCACGCAGTACATTGCCCTCTCATTTTACACTTCAGGGAAACCTCGACCCTGCACTCCTTGAAACAAATCCAGATACAGTCCGCCAAACAACACTCAAGTTATTGGAAAAAATGAAAGGTGATTCGGGACATATTCTCAATCTTGGCCATGGAATTCGTCCACTAGCTAAAGTGGAATGCATGGAAGAATTAGTTCTTACAGTAACTAATTACTCGGATTCCTAAAATCAGATGAATCTCAACCCGCTTCATGCATTATGTTCGATGGGTAATGGCTGGTATCCTTTTCTCTTTCTATCGGGAAAACAAATATCCGCCACGGCATCCTCAAAATCTTCGAAGCCTTCGATGATCTCAATTTCCATTCTCACATAATAAAAAGGAAGAATAGGTTTGTAATTAGCGGGAATGCGAACGGCATCCTTTTCCGTCGTAACGATCACATCTGCACCGGCATTTTTTGCCTGAAGAAACAATCGGTCCAATTCCTCATGTGTATATCGGTGATGATCTAAAAATCGTTGCTTAAATCTCAACTCACCGGACATTCGTTGGATAATGTCTTCAAAGCCACGGGGAGAAGCAATACCACAAAAAACGCCAACATATAACTCATACAAAAAGTTCAATGGCTTGGTTTGAACTGTATTCACTTCCTGAAAATACCGGACCCTGTGTGCACAACGTATAATTTCCACGTTCGAATTATACTTTCGAATTGTTTGGAGTAATTCAAGGTCTGGTTCGATTTCAGATTTAGTCAAAAATACATAGGAGGCACGAGATAAGTGCCTTACTGGTTCCCGTAAAATTCCCCGAGGTAGAAGGCACCGGTTGCCAAAGGGATTAGTTTGATCCACCAATAATAAATTGAGGTTTCCCTTAATGGGAAGATATTGGAAACCATCATCCAAAATTAGAGTGTTCACTTTAAATTTTTCGATAGCGAATAATCCCGACTTTACTCGGTCCTTATCGGCAAGTACTACTGCCCCTTTTAAATTCTTTGCCAACATGTAGGGTTCATCACCCGCCTCATCCGAGTCGAGCAGAACATTTTCTCCATCACTAACAATCTTGGGAGGCTGAAAAACTGCTTTGGAAAATAATTGATACCACTTGCGAGCGGGTTTTCCCTCCTTACTTTTGTAGCCTCGGCTCAAAATGGCCACCCGCCTTCCCCTTGCCATGAGCTCCTTTGTGAATCGTTCCACAACAGGGGTTTTACCAGTCCCCCCAACCGTTAAGTTCCCCACTACAATCACCAGGCAATCCACCTGTTTGACCTTCAAAATAAAGCCATGCGTGTAACAAAATAATCGAACTCGGACAATTCCTGAAAAAAGAAAAGAAAATGGTTTTAAGAAAAGGCCAAAAAGTCGGGCTGATACAGAAAGGTCTCGGTCATAGATAACACCTTCAACAAATCCTTCAAATTCAGACCATTTTTGCTCCAGCCAATTCCCACTATTTTGTGACATAAAACATAACCTTGTATAGATATTAGCAGTTCTGACAACTGGATTTCCTTTCCGAGAAACCCTTCATCGATTGACTTTAAGGCTGAAAAGGATTTGATAAGAGATTCAAAATTTCTTCCTTTTATGCAGGTCACTTTATTAAAATCAAAAATTCACCGTGCCAAAGTCACTTCGGTTTCTCCGAATTATTCCGGAAGCCTTTCGATTGACCGTTCATTAATGGAGGCTGCGGGCTTTCTTAATCACGAAAAAATCCTAGTGGGTAATATTACTAACGGAGAACGGTTTGAGACATATTGCATTCCCGCTCCAGCCGGTTCTGGGGAAATTGCCTTGAATGGAGCGGCGGCCCATAAGGGCAAACCAGGTGATCTCCTCGTCATTATTACATTTATTCAATTGGACCCAGAAGAAGCATCAGCTTGGGAACCTCGCCTTGTCATTGTTGAAGATGAAAATACAAAGTTTAAAAATATAACAAGCCAAATTGAAGATTAAAATGATTGATTACAAATTACATATTCCCGGTCCTGTTAATGTTTCTGATGAAACTTATCAGGCAATGTCTACTCCTGTAATGGGCCATAGAAGTGCCGACTTTGTTGAACTATATCAAGCGTGCCAACCTAATTTACAAAAACTTTTTCAAACCAGCGATCCCGTATTTCTATCCACTTCAAGTGCTTGGGGGGTCATGGAAGGTGCCATACGCAACTTATGCCAAAAGAAAGTTCTATGTTGTATGTGCGGTGCTTTTTCAGATAAATGGCTCGATGTAGCCAGGCGAGCAGGAAAAGACGCGGACCCTCTACAAGTTGAATGGGGTCAAAATATCGACCCGGACGAACTTAAATCCAAGCTTTCAAGCGGTGAATACGATGTCGTTACTTTAGTCCACAACGAAACATCCTGTGGAATGATGAACCCACTTGAGGATATCATGAAAGTGCTCCGAGAGTTCCCTGAAGTCATCTCAGTCATTGATACGGTTAGTTCATTTTCTGTCGTACCGATCCCCAAAGACGATTGGGGGATCGATGTGATTCTTACCGGTTCGCAAAAAGCCTTAGCCATGCCGCCCGGCCTTGCTCTTTTTTCCGTTTCTGAAAGAGCTTTCGAACGAGCTCAGAAAACTGAGGGACGAGGGTATTATTTCGATTTCCTTGAATTTCGCTCCAATCACGCAAAAGGCATGACTCCAAGCACGCCAGTAATTCCGCTGATCCATGCACTCCGTTATACCCTCGATAAAATTTTTACAGAGGGTGTTGAAAATCGACAAAAAAGACACGCAGAATTAAACCAAATGGTTCACCAGTGGGTTGCAAAAAAAGGATTTGAATTACTACCCAAACCTGAGTTTGCTTCCAAATCTCTTACCTGTGTTCGAAACAACCTTGAAATTGATATGGCTGGATTTGTTACAACATTGCGTGACCAAAAGAAAATTTCGATTGATGGGGGCTATGGTAAAATCAAAGGTAAAACATTTCGTATTTCTAACATGGGCGATGAGACAGTGGACTCCATGAACCACTTGCTTACCAATATGGACGAAGTTTTAACCGAATTCATTTCATCCTAGTCGATACACTCCAACTTTTATTAAGTGAAAAAATTAGTCATTGCCGAGAAGCCCAGCGTTGCAAAAGATTTGGCCCGTGTCCTCGGTCGTGTCCCCAAGAAGGAGGATTACTACGAAAATGATGAATGGGTTATTGATTGTGCGGTAGGACACCTAGTCGAGCTCTTTATGCCCGATGACTTTGATAAGAAATTGAAAGCATGGAAATTGACAAACCTGCCTATCATTCCCCCCGAATTTCAACTTAAACCAATCGCAAATACCAAAAAGAAGTTTCAACAGCTCAAAAAACAGCTCAAAAGAAAAGATGTTGGTGAAGTGATCAATGCATGTGATGCCGGAAGAGAGGGTGAACTGATTTTCACCTACATTTACGAATTGGCAAAAGCCAAGAAGCCAATCAAGCGACTCTGGATGCTATCAATGACCGACCAGGCGATTAAGGACGCATTTGCCAGCATGCGAGAAGGCGAGGAACTACAACCTCTTCAAGACGCAGCACGGTGCCGTTCTGAATCTGATTGGTTAATAGGAATAAACGGAACTCGTGCAGTGACACTCAAAAGGTCCAGAAGTATGAGCCGACAAGTCTCTACTGTAGGTCGAGTTCAAACCCCTACCCTTTCTCTCGTCATTAAAAGAGAAAAAGAAATTAATTCTTTTGTACCGCGAGACTTTTTTAGAATTACATCCACTTTTGAATTATCTGAAGGCACCTACAAGGGTGTGTTCCAAAGAAAAGGTTTTAAAAAAGCAGAAAATGATAAACACGATCGGGTGGATCGTTTATGGGACAAGGAGGAAGCCGATGCAATTTTCGCCGCGATACAGGAAGCCACGATGGCAGATGTTTCTGAAACAAAGAAACGCTCCCCACAAAGCCCCGGCAGGCTCTATGATCTTACCACACTGCAAAGAGAGGCGAACCGCTTGCATTCCTACCCCGCAAGTAGGACCCTGCAAATAGCCCAGTCTCTCTATGAGAGGCACAAATTAATTACTTACCCAAGAACTGACTCAAAAGCACTGCCCGAAGATTACGGACCCATGTGCAGAGATTTACTTGGTTCTATTCAGGGAGAGTTTGGTCCCCATGCTCAAAAAGCACTTCAATCCGACTGGGTGGATGAAAAGAATAAAAAGATTTTTAATAATAAACAAATAAGTGACCACTTTGCAATTATTCCTACCACTGGTTCTCCTAGTAATTTGGATGCAAATGAAAGGAAGATTTACAACCTTATTACCAAGCGATTCATTTCTGTTTTTTATCCTCCAGCCCAATGGGATGTCACCACGCGCACAAGTTCTATCAAGGAATATAACTTTAAAACCGAGGGTCGAGTATTAGTCGACCCCTCCTGGCTCGCTATTTACGGAAAAGACAACCAACCTGAAGATACGCTTCCTGCTTTAACCCCGGAAGATAATAATCAGGCAAATCTTGTAAAATCGGACCTAGAAAACGAACAAACTAATCCACCCGCCCGATACACAGAAGCCACTCTACTCTCTGCGATGGAAGGTGCGGGAAAGTTAATCGACGATGAAGACCTAGCCGAAGCCCTCAAGGAAAAAGGATTGGGAACACCCGCAACTCGGGCATCCACTATTGATCATTTAATCAAAGAGAAATATATGCGCCGTGAAGGCACACAAATGCACCCCAATCTAAAAGGAGAAGATTTGTTTCATTTCCTTGAT
>Ga0129327_10000068_pt1 | contig 52952 bp, 42 predicted proteins | sample CPBDNA_6_FD_111799 | JGI IMG/M metagenome (GOLD analysis project Ga0129327, IMG submission 111799) | Freshwater to marine salinity gradient microbial communities from Chesapeake Bay, USA - CPBay_Spr_31_0.8_DNA | ecosystem: Environmental > Aquatic > Marine > Coastal | place: USA: Chesapeake Bay... | reverse complement strand
GCTTTTCTAACAGTAACTGCTATATCCATTCAACTGCTGATGATTTATAATTTTAAACATCAACATAATTTTGGTGGATTTGAGCACTTTTCTGAGCTTTTTAGGTAATTCCCACCCCTCAATTATTTAATTGAGACCTGCAAAAAAGTCTCAAATTCTTAATTGAAGCGATTGCCTCCTTCTCTTCCTACATCTTTGTCCTATCTTTTTTAATCATTCAAAATCACTCAATATGAAAAAATTATGGATAGGCTTTAGCTGTTTGTGCCACACCTTTTTATTGACCGCTCAAGCCCCCTTAACTGCTCCCCTACCAGAAAAATTTAAAGACTTAAAAGAAATCATTTTGGTCGATAATTTTCCTAATCCTGTAAAGGCAACCACTTATGAAAATGAACCCAATAAATTCTTTTGGAAACATACCACTTCCCTTTTATCCCTTACAGAAAATATTACTATCGAAGAAGGCGGCGCTTATCTTTTTTATAATGACCAATGGAATTTAAGAGTCGCTTACAAGGCAAAGGAATTTGCCAAATTATTTCACATTTCTAAAGGAAAAATGAAAAAAGGCGAGCCTTATGTCTTTGTTGAAAATTGGCGAGTTGACCCTAAATTATTTGGTGGCTGGGCAATGTGGTATGTTATCGGAACAACAGATAGTGGCGAACGTGTTTTTGGCGTTGGTCGATTGGATACGGTTGGAGAGATAAATTAATTTTCTAGTCATAGTCGATATTTTAAGTCTCCAGACTTGATACATCAAAATAAAAAATAAAAAATTATGAAAAATATATTAATTATTTGCATCACTATTTTCTGCATACCTCAAATACTTAGCGCCCAAAACTGGACCTTTCAACCAACTCAAAGCCAATTAACTTGGTCAGGAAAAGCCGCCTTTAGTACCTATATTTTAGGCGGAACAATTCAATTAAAAACCGCAACCATTACAACCGAAAACGAAATAATTCAAACAGGAAATGCTGTTTTTGATATGAAAACGATTGATGGCGAAATCAAGGATTTAACGAAGCATCTTAAATCAAAAGACTTTTTTGAAGTTAAAAAATACAAGACGGCTACTTTTGAATTATTGGAAATAGCGACAAATGACGCAGGAGAACAAATAGCCAAAGGACAATTAACTATCAAAAACAAAACAAACCAGATTGAGTTTATCCTCCAACAAGCATTCAACCAAAATCAATTAATCATCAAAGGCAAAGCAATGGTTAACCGAACAGATTTTGGTATTACTTTTAATTCGCCTTCCTTTTTTGAAAAATTGAAAGACCAAGCGATTGCGGATGAATTTGAGTTAGTGTTTGAGTTATTATTTGTAAAAGAATAAGGTCAATTTTAGGAAGCTCTAAAATTATGAATCCGTTGTTCCATAGCAGCTAATTTTTCACGACCATCAGGAGTAAAATCAGAAACATCGGTTTCTGATAAAATGCCATCAACCAATAAGCCTGCAATAATACCAGGTAATGCCCGATGTCGCCAACCATCATAGGTATTAGTCAATTGCTTGGAAAAAGTCTTAAATTCCTCGTAAAAAGCCCAATAAGGTTTTCTAATATCTTCATGTGTTTTTTGGACAATTGCTTGATGTTTGACCAATGATTTTTTCAGAAATTGTTCAATCTCTTTTTTAACGCCAACTTCCATTAAAGCGACCAATTTCTTTTTATCCGTTTTTGAAAAGTCGTGATATTCGTAATACATAGAAATTATTTTATAAAAAATGCGACTAGTTTTCTCAATAAAATTATCTTCGCTAAGATACTAGCATTTTTATTATCAAAACAATAGAAAAATGAGTAAAAGTAATTTTTATAACCTTACCCTTTTAATCTTTTTATGCTTAGTTTTTCCTGCCTGCACCGCAACTTCGCAAGTAAGTAATACCGCAAAAACAGAAAGCCCTGATGCGACAAGATTTGAAGCAGAAATAAAAAAGATTAATAAAATTCGATTTGATAACAATCAAGATAGGATTGTTTTTACAGGTAGTTCAAGTATTCGATTTTGGTTAGATGTGCAGGAACGGTATCCAACACATCAGGTGATACAAACAGGATTCGGTGGTTCTGAAATGAGCGATTTATTGCATTATTTAGAGGAGACCGTTTTGCGGTTTAAGCCGGCTCAAGTTTTTATTTATGAAGGGGATAATGATGTAAATTCCAAGCGACCTACGGCTACTATTATGGAAAATACTCGGAAAGTCGTAGGAAAAATACACCAAAAATTTCCAGATTGTGAAATAGTACTAATTTCAGCTAAGCCAAGTATTGCCCGTTGGAGTTTAAAACCTCAATATGATGCCATTAATGCCGAATTTAAAAAATATGCAGAGGCAGAGGCTAAAATTAGTTATGCCAATGTTTGGGATATAATGTTAGACGAAAAAGGGGAAGTATTAAAAGATATTTTTATCCAAGATGGTTTACACATGAATAAGAAAGGCTATGACCTTTGGGATAAAATTATTCAGCCGATGGTCGGTATTCCAGAAGGATGGCAGCCTTTATTTAATGGCAAAAATTTTGATGGATTTGAGCAATTAAATGGAGAAGCTATCTATAAAGTGGAAGACCAACAAATGGTGGGGTATACGACGCCAAATACGCCGAATAGCTTTATGGCAACCAAAAAAGACTATGGTGATTTCATCTTAGAATTTGAAGTAAAAGCGGATAATGCGATTAATTCGGGCGTACAATTTAGAAGTTTGAGTATACCCGAATATAATAAAGGGCGAATACATGGCTATCAATGTGAAATTGAATCAAGTGCCAGAAAATGGGCTGGTGGTATTTATGATGAAGCAAGAAGGGCTTGGTTGTATCCTTTAACTAGAAATGAAAAAGGACGACAGGCTTTCATTACAGGCGATTGGAATCATTATCGAATTGAAGCGATTGGTTCGGATATTCGCACATGGATTAATGGCATCCAATGCGCCAATTTAGTAGATGATATGACGGCTGAAGGGTTGATAGGTTTTCAAGTACATGGCATTTATCAAAAAAGTCAAGAAGGAACGCAGGTGAAATGGCGAAATATTAAAATTAAGACAACTGATTTAGAAACTACTAGAAAAAAAGTAGACCCAAATGTGCCTGTTTTTTCTTACTTAAATAACCAGTTGACAGAAGCAGAAAAACGAGCAGGCTGGCGATTATTATGGGATGGAAAAACAACGAATGGTTGGCGAGGTGCTAAATCAGCAAGCTTTCCAGAAAAAGGCTGGACTATGGAAGATGGCGTCTTAAAAGTCCAAAAATCAGATGGCAGGGAATCTAGAAATGGCGGCGATATTATTACGGAAAAATTATACAGCAATTTTGAATTAAGCGTAGATTTTAAGTTAACCGAAGGCGCAAATAGTGGCATTAAATATTTTGTCGACCCAAATTTATTAAAAGTAAAAGGGTCTGCAATTGGTTTAGAGTTCCAAATCTTAGATGATTATGGGCATCCTGATGCGAAGCAAGGCAAAAATGGCAATCGAACGGTTGGGTCTTTATATGATTTGATTCGAGCGCAAAGTTTTACGCCTCGAAAAAGCAAAAATTTTAAAGGATTGAGTCAATGGAATAATGCACGTATTGTGGTCAAAGGTGGTAAAGTCGAACATTGGTTAAATCATACAAAAGTTGTCGAATTTGACCGATTTAGTCAGATGTTTTTGGCTTTAGTTGAAAAGAGTAAATACGAAAATTGGGAAAATTTTGGTCGATTGTCAGAAGGGCATATTTTATTGCAAGACCATGGAGATGAAGTTTCTTTTCGGAATATTAAGATTCGGGAGTTTTAGGACTTCAACATTTATCTACCACTTCGTCATTTAAGTTCATTTAGTTTTTTTCTCTGTGTACTTGAGTGACTAAGTGGTTAAAGAGATACAACTTCTTTGTCAAAAGTCTCAACCGTTAAACTATTCCTATAGGGGATTCGTTCTTTTTAATAGTCTTATAATTAGCGTGATAACTACTTGTCCTGTAAATTTTGACTATGCAACAAAAATTTTACGTTCTACTCTTTCCTTGTATTATCCTATTGTTTAGTAATTGTAGCCCAACCTTAGAATTACAAGCCGTTGAGGTAATGCCTACCGTAGAAGTGGAGCAAATAAGTGAAGTGTCTACAGATTCTAGTTATACACTAAGCGGTAAAAAGTATCATTTTCCAAATACTATAACAGAAGTACAATACAATCCTATTTGGCAACAAATGGCGATAAACTATAGCTTACCTAAACGAAAAGACGCTTATGCGATTTATGATGTAGCTAAGGAGCAATTGAATTGGTCGAATGAAGGAGATTATGCATTGTCCATGTTACAGCAAGATATTGTGATGGCAAGTTACCGAGACAAAAAGCTGTTGATGAATACAGCGGATGGTTTACCTATTCGATGGGTGAATAAGGATAATTTTGTGATGATAGATGATTCGGTGGCACTCAAATTAGGTGACCAATTTTCCAGCATAGATTTAAGAACGGGTCGTACTAAATGGACAAGGCGAGGTGAAGGTCGTTTTGAAGGCTGGATGTCAGATGAATTAGATGGCGATTGGATGTATGTGATTGCGGATGGTTTGCATGGGTTTAATTTGAACACAGGCAAAGGTTGGTATCATCAAGCCACTACAGATTATGATGCAACGCGTGGGGGGAAAGCAGTCGCAAATGGCGTTTTATTAGGGTTAAGTATCTTAAGTATTGCTGCTGGAGGGCCGATTATAGATGATTTTTTGTATTGGGATCCATTGCGGGCGCATAATATACATGCCAAACCAAAAATAGATGGCGACCAACTCTATTTTGCAGATAGAAAGACAATTATAGGTTTAGAAAAAAAGAGTGGCGAGGTGCTTTGGGAAACGAAAGTCAAAGAAGAATTGGGTGTTTCAGATTTAAAAATGTTGTCTAAAAACGACTTACTGCTTTTTGGTAAAGGTTACCGATATGTAGATTATGCCTTGGATAAAGATAAACAGGCGGCATTATATTTATTGGATACAGAAACTGGAGAAATATTGGAAAAGAAGGAATTACCCAAAGGCGAAATCATCACCAATCACGCCATCAACGATGCTTTTATTTATGTCTTAACGGAAGGTAGTGTTTATCGTTTTGATAAAGGCTTAGCAAAAGGAAAACGTATCCGATTACCAGCTACTTATGGTGCACCATTACGAGTCATTACTTGGTCATCTGTTGGGTACGATGATTTTTTAGCCACCGATACACCAGACTTCCCACTAGTCATTCGGACGATGCAGGGAATCGTTGCCTTGCATCCTGTAACCTTAAAAGAATTATGGTATAAACGTTTGGGGGATTTATTAGCCAATAAGCCGCAAGTGTTGAATTCAGATGAGTGGCAATTGCCTATTTTATTACAAGATGCCGATATGCGCCGAAGTTGGGTGGATGAAAGCAATGAAGTTTTTTGGTTTGCTAAACGGAATAAAATAATTGGCTTGGATTTATTGAATGAAGGGGCTACTGTTGCAGAATTTGATTTTTCTTCTGATGATTTTTGGTATGTTGGGGATGGGGAATTGGTGCAATTTGGGGGGCGGGATATTCGAATTTTGAAATTGAAAACTAATTAATTTAATCTTAGGTTGGAGGGTGTTCGCCTGAAGGTATAGTCAATTTTCTAATATTTCTAAGCCCTTTTCTCTTTAGTTGTAGTCTTACAATTGTAGCTCTACCTATTGCTGATAGACCAATCATTTCTAGATAATCATTACTCCAAGCAAAGTGAGTTGCCCATTTTTGAGTTCTAGGATTAAAAATAGAAACTTCCTTTTTCGTTAAAGGGTCTACTTCTGTAATTTTATCTAGCTTAAAACCATTACATCCACCACAAGAGTAAGCTAAATTTTGAAGTTCTGTTAGTCCACCTTTATCCATTGGTGAAATATAGTCAATCGGGAAAGTATGAATGGCATTATGCGCCCAACTTTGACAATATTCACATCGACCAGATGCTCTTTTTATAACTGCTGCTTTTACATTTACAGGAATATATCTACTGGACATTTTCATTTGGTGAATTTATACCTAATTTTTTTCGTAACTGAGGCATAGTTAGTTTCCATATTTTGGCTAGAGAAAGCATATTTTTAAGTCGTTCAGCTTCTTTCTTTTCGATTAGATTCACTAGTAATTCAAATTCCTTTTTTTCCTTAACAGTAGCCTTTCCGCTCCTTAAAATATTTTGTAAGATTTCAAAACGCATCAATTTTTCTGTAGGAATTCCTTCATTAATTTTTTTTAATAAAGTGGTTTCTTTTTTATCTAGAACAGGAGCTTTTCTTTTAATTAGAAGGTCATTGACTGCTTTAGCAAATTTTTCCAAAGAATCATTATCTAGATGGGAGATACCATCTAAAATTGCATTTACTTCTAAATTTACCTTTGATGTTATTGGTATAGTTGCCATTAAATTAGTTTTGCTTTCAAAGATAATAAAATTTTAGGAGAAGTATCTTACCGCCCCAAAAACCGAGCAATAAACTGCCCCTTCCGCCGCCGAGAAACATCCAATCGGTCCTCATTTATCATAATCACTTCCCCACCTTCTCCTTTAATGTATTCCTTAACATATCGGAGATTGATTAGGAAAGATTGGTGAATTCGATAAAAACCGTAATTAGTGAGTAGCTTTTCATATTCTTTAAGGGTCTTACTAGTCATTAGTTTTTCACCAGTTTTTAAAATAAAACGGGTATAATTGACTTCTCCTTTCAGGTAAACAATTTCATTTAGGCTGAGTACTCGAAAGCCATTGACATTTTGAATAACTAATTTTTTAATATTGCCTTCTTCAAAATTTTCGATTAGAATTTGGGTGCGAGAAGCTATATTTTTTTTAGAAGAATAATGGTCGGTAAAACGTTGAATAACTTCTTTTAATTCATTGATTTGTAGCGGTTTAAGCAAGTAACCAAAAGCAGCGGATTGGAAAGCTTTAATCGCATAATTATCATAAGCGGTAACAAAAATAATATCGCCTGAAAAATTAGATAAAGTTTGTAAAACATCAAAACCAGTCCCTGTTTTAAGCTGAATATCTAGGAATACTAAATCAGGTTGGGTGCTTTCTATCAACTGTTTAGCAATCGTGACATCGTCTCCTTCACCAACAATTTCCAATTGCGCATTGGTCGCTCGCAACAAACTTTTTAGCGTATTTCGAGCGCTATTTTCATCGTCTATGATAACTGCTCTAATCATGGTCTATTATTGGAATTTTTAGATTAATTTGAACACCCATTTGGCCTATTTCTTTTTTGTCAAAAATAGTAATCTTTCCCTGTTTACCTAGCCGCTCTTTAGTGATTTGAATACCTTTAGATTGATGGGACATTTTGTGCTGTTTCCCAGCCGATTGCAAACCAACTCCATCATCTTCTAGTTGAATCATTAAGAATTGGTCCGCTTCATCCATTTGCAGTTTAATACTTATTTTTCCTTTACTTTCTTTGGGTGCAATACCATGCCAAATCGCATTCTCTGCAAATGGCTGAAGAATGAGCGGAGGTACTCTTATCAAATCCGCCTCTACATTCTTATCCATTTTAATGTCATAGCAAAGCTTATCTTTTAATCGAATTTTTTCTACATCTAAATACAGTTTTAAAGTTTCTAACTCTTCACTTAACAAGATGGCAGGCGCAACGGATTGGTCTAAAACTCGTCTGATTAATCGACTAAATTTGCCCAAGAATTCATTGCCTTTGGCAAATTGATTGTCTGCAAAATAGCCTTGTATGGAGTTTAGGGAATTAAATACAAAATGTGGGTTCATTTGCGCTCTCAATAAGCCGTATTCCAGCTCAATTTTTCGTTTCTCGTTTTCCAATCTTAATCGTCGCTGCCTACCTCTGTAAAAAAAATAGCCAATACCACTCAGTAATAATAAACTTATACTAGCAATCAATGTGAGTCTGTTTTGGTGGCGTTCTTTTTCAATGGCTAAATTAGATGCAGCTAACTCTTGTTTAATTTTTTGGGTTTCATAGCGGGTTGTAATTTCTTGAAGATTTTGACGCATTTCATTGGTAAAAACAGAATCTCTTATTTTTTTTGCCTTCAGCATATACGCATAAGCTTTTTTATCTTTTCCTGCCAAATTATAAGTCGCCGCCGCCATCTCATAACTATCCGCTAAAATGATTTTATCGCTAGTTTGTTCGCTACCTTTTATCCCTATTTCATAAAAAGCAATACTCTTGTCTAGTTCCCCTAATTTTTGAGTAACTTCTCCAAGATTGATATAGATACGAAAGTCATTTTGTAATGATTGATACTGTTTATTTATAGCCAAACTTTTTGTAAAATCACTATAAGCTTTTTCATATAATTCCATTTTTACCAAAGTGCCCCCTCTATCGTTTAATACAGCAGATTGTGCTTCTGGACTCTCCATTTGTATAGCTAATGCTTCTGCTTTTGCAAATTCTTTCAGTGCTTCTTCCGATTGATTTAAAGAATTAAGGGAATTAGCTATCAATAAATGGAACCTCAATTGCACAAATAAATTATTCGTTTTAACCGCTGCTCCGATGGATTTTCGGGAAAGTTGAATACATTGTTCGAAAGCTCGACATTCCTGCAAACAAATAGCGTGATTTGTTCGGAGGGCTAATAATTTATAATCCTCCCCCGGTTTCAACCAAGTTTCCGCCAATTGATATTTTCCTATCCCCGTTTCACAATCTCCAACATAACAATAACGGCGACCACTATTATTCAATATAGCAATCATACCTGCCGTGTCTCGAATAGACGTATAAATCTGATAAGCCGTATCGTAGTAATTAATGGCAACTTGTTGGTATTGTGCATGCCCTTCTATAACTCCCAAATTCTTATAAGCACTCGCTTTTTCCTTAGTTAGTTGATGTTTCTTAGCGAGTTGTAGTGCAACATGCGTATGGTCAGCCGCTTGAGTGGAATCGAATTGCGCAAAATAAAACCCTAAGTCATTATGTAATTTGGCTTTCTGAACAGGTAGCGTTACTTTTTCTAAACTATCCATTATTTTTTGGACATACGCCTCTTGGGCTACTAAATTATTAGTTAGCAAAAGGAAGAACGATAAAATAAAGCCATATTGAATGTGCTGCATTATTTTCTTTTTTCAGCAAAGGTAAATAATCCATCCAGTAAAGAAAAAGTGGCCCAAATCATCTGTTTTAAGCACACAACTTATTGATTCTCTCTAATGTTGATAAGCTCAGTTTGAACAGTTTTGGGGATTATACTTTATCAAACTTCACTCGCTAATATGGCTTAAAAATATGGATTAGGCTACTTTTTCTTTAGCTGAATTTCTAACATGAATTACTTTCCTGAAATTTTACTTTTTTATTGGGCCTAGAAGCCTTACATTAATTCTTATTTTGCTTTCTTTTTGCCTTTTGTTCTGTCTTAGCCTCCTCTACTTCTTCTACTATTTTCCCATAAGTCTCTTCGTATAGTTTTTTACAAGCGTCATGTCTTTTCTCCTCGGGAAGTATAGAAAATTTAGGTGCTTTTTCAATGATCATATCCAAATTTTTTCGAACATAACTCATTTGATGCCTAGCATTTTTGGCATTGCCATCTTTTAGTGCTTTTTCCAATCGTTTTAATTGTTTTTCCGCATCCTTAAAGGCATAATGTGCTTCTTCATTCATTAGTTTTAAAACACCTGCACGATTATTGGGTGTCAAGTCATTTCTCTTAGTGCCGATTTTATTTTTTAAGTGTTTTAATTGGGCATTGGAATTTGGAATAGCTATCATTGTAAGAAAAAGAGAGACTAATAAAAAAGAAAGCAAGTTATTCATAAAATTGATTTATATAAATTAAATTTTTGGATAAAGTCAAAGGTTGGTAGCACCAGAGAAATATATGCTCATGGGAAATTTAATCTTATTAACTTCGCTTTTTCGCTCGAATAGACGAATAGCAACCATCTTCCACAGGTGAAGAAATTTCCACAATTCCCTCCTCAAATTTAAAATTCGATGTTTCACAATCATCAGGATCAAAGCAAAGTGTGATTTCGCTACCTTCAATCGTATAGCTGCTTTCTATTACGCCTCCATCTGATTCCCCATCGACGGTAAAATTCAAATTAATAGTCAAAAGGTCTGCCGTAAAAACCAAAGTACCATCCACACAAAATGCTGAACCTTCTATGACCGAACAGGTTTCTTTTTCATTATCTAGAATAATATCAAATTCTTCGCAGCCAACAACAGCATAACCAATAATATCATAAGTGCCCTCTATAGAGGGTTCTACGGCTTCATCTTTTACACAAGAAGTAATTAAAAAGATAACTAATAAAAGGATAGATTTGAATAATAAGGAAGTTCTCAAAGTATTAGTTTTTATTAATTAAAAAATGTATTGAATAGGTCTATTTTAAATTCAGTTAGGGTGTTACGCTATAATCAAGATAATACACCGCACTCCTAAAGAGCCATAAAGTGACCAAGATTACAGACAAAGGGGTGTAATGATGAAGACCCATTGCCTAGTAATCTGGTCAATTATTTTAATAATTTAGGATAAGTCTAAAAGGGGAGTTTTTGGGGTTATACAGTTGTTAAGTTGTAGGCAATCTAGGGGCAAATTAGACTGGAGGCAATCGACTTTGATTTATTGGTCGGAGCGAATGATTAATTGGCGGATAAAAACTTAGTTTGATAACACTGAAAAAATAAGCTATACATTTAATATCCGTGGCACCAATGAATCCGTGGCAAATCAAGTGTAACTTGTTCAACTTATTTTTTATCCGTTACTTAGCATAAAAATAGATATTGAATAACTTCTAATCAAATTAATATGTCCATCAAATTCAATCATACCGCTGTTGACCGCTTCTTAAAATACGTCACGATAGACACCGAATCTGACCCTTTTTCAACGACTTTTCCTTCGACTGAAAAACAAAAAAATCTAGGAAAATTATTAGTCGAGCAATTATTGGAAATGGGCATTAAAGATGCTCATTTAGATGATTATGGTTATGTCTATGCAACGATTCCTGCTAATACGAACAAAAAAAACGTTCCAGTTATTTGTTTTTGTTCGCACATGGACACTTCGCCTGATGCAAGTGGTAAGGATGTAAAACCAATTGTACATAAAAATTATGATGGATCGGATATTATTTTGCCAGATAATCCAGAAGTGGTGATTCGTATGAAAGACCATAAATATTTAAAAGACCAACTAGGACATGATGTGATTACAGCAAGTGGAAAAACACTTTTGGGAGCGGATAATAAAGCTGGTTTATCTGAAATTATGGATATGACTTATCAATTGGTCAATAATCCAAGTATCAAACACGGTAAAATTCGTTTATTATTTACGCCTGATGAAGAGATTGGAAAAGGCGCAAATCATGTTGATTTAAAGAAATTAGGCGCTGATTTTGGGTATACGGTAGATGGTTCGCAAAGGGGCAGTATTGAAGATGAGACCTTCTCCGCAGATGGAGCAACGATTACGATTCATGGCGTAGGGATTCATCCTGGATTTGCCAAAGGAAAATTAGAAAATGCGGTGAAAATAGCAGGTGACATTTTAGCAAATTTACCAGTTGGCCGCTTATCGCCAGAAACGACATCTGGCAAAGAAGGTTTTATTCATCCTACCACGGTTGAGGGCAGTTCTGAAAAAGCGGTGATTCGCTTTATTATCCGAGATTTTACCGATGAAAAATTAAACGACCATGCAGCAGAATTAAGAGCAGTCATGGATACCATTCTAAAAAGATACCCAAATTCTAAAGCGACCTTAGAAATTAAAGAACAATACCGCAATATGAAAAAGGTATTGGACAAATATCCAGAAGTAGTGGATTATGCTTTGGAAGCTATTGAACGAGCGGGCATGAAAGCGACCCGAAATTCTATTCGGGGAGGAACAGATGGGAGTCGGTTGTCTTTTATGGGCTTGCCTTGTCCGAATATCTTTACAGGTGGCCATGCCTTTCATGGACCGCAAGAATGGGTGAGTCGGCAGGATATGGAGAAGGCAGTACAGACATTGGTGGAATTGGTGCAGATTTGGGAGGAAAAGTGTTAATGAATGCCTATTCTTTTATATTTTATTATCTTGATGAAAATTTTTGTAATTAAATACAAAGCGAGATGCCAATTAATATCAACCAAGCCAGCCGAGCCTTATTTTTCTTGATCCTATTACTTTCTTTTGCTTGTCAACCAGAAAAAGCGAGTGAAGAGATACCGACCGAAACGACAACAGGTTTTTTATTGGAATTAACTGACCTACCAGCGTACGAACAAAACATCGACCATGCTAAATTAATTGGTGCGGAAACCAATGAATTTTATCATAAAGGTCAAATAGTTTATCGAAATGTTTGCTTTAATTGCCATGGCAATAAAGACCAAGAAGGCTCGATGCCGAACTCTTTAAAATTTTGGGCAGATAGTTTAAAACATGGCGCAGATCCTTATGCTATGTATCAGACTTTGACTAGAGGATTTGGGATGATGGCGCCGCAAAGTCAATTGACACCCCAAGAAAAATATGAAGTCATCAATTTTATTCGCTATAAATTTATGAAGGAAGATAATCCAACTCAATTTTTTGAAGTGGATTCTACTTATTTAGTGAGTTTACCAAAAGGAGATACGATTGGCCCTACCCCTAAAAAATACCAACCTTGGGCAGAGATGGATTATGGTGATTTCTTAATGCGGACTTATGAATTAGCAGATGAGACTGACCCCGCCCAATTTGTTTCTGGTGGCCGCTCGCCCTTACCAAATGAAGATTACCGAGGTTTAAATTTTGCTTATAAAGGGATTGCCATTCGCTTGAATGAAGGAGCAGGAGGCGTGGCTGCTGGTAATGCTTTTGCTTTATTTGACCATGATTTATTGCGCTTTACAGGCTTTTGGACGGGCGAAGGATTTATCAATTATCGAGATATTTTATTGAATGACGAGCATAATATTTATCCAAGAACGGTTGGTAAAGTGCAAATAGAAAACCCTATTACGCCTGGTTGGGCAAACCCTGAAACGGGAAGTTTTTCGGATCCCAGATTTGTGGCGGTAGATGGTCGTCCTTTTGGGCCTTTACCAAAGGAATGGGCGCATTATAAAGGCTTGTATTATCATGGTCAAAAAGTGATTATTAAATATACGGTTGGAGCTACTCCTGTTTTGGAAACATACAGTTTAGTGAAAAATGAGCAAATACCAATTATTAAAAGAACACTCAATATAACTGCCGCTGATAAAGCCTTAAAAATGCGCATTGCCCCACTTTCTGTTGCAGTTAGGCTGAAAGGAGAAGGTGGGCAATTGGCGAAAGAAAACGGGTATCATATTTTAAAAATTTCTGCAAATAATATGGCTAAAATAAGTCTCTTTATGGCAGCTAAAACAACTGCTTTTACGGAGGGAATTAAGTTAGCCGCACCAGAAGACCTAAGCCAATATACAAATGGCGGGCCAGCTCATTATGTCAATCAAGTCTTATCAACGCCCATTCAAGTAGGGGCGGAAAATGGCGCTTATGCCGAAGATGTTTTTGTCTTGCCAAAAGTAAATCCTTGGAATAGTCGAATGCGTCCTTCTGGTATTGATTTTATTAAGGATGGACAAGAAGCAATTGTTTGCACGATTGATGGAGAAGTCTATCGTTTAGAAGGAATTACTCAAAAAGAAGGCATGATTAAATGGCATCGAATTGCTACTGGGCTTTTTCAGCCTTTGGGTATCAAATATCATAACGGAGCGATTTACGTAGGCTGTAGAGACCAAATTGTTGTTTTAAGAGACTTGAATGAAGATGGCGAAACCGATTTTTACGAAAGTTTTAATAGCGACCATCAAGTAACCGAGCATTTTCATGAATTTGCAATGGGCTTACAAGTCGATGATAAAGGCAATTTTTACTACGCCAAAAGTGGGCGGCATGCCAGACGGTCTTTAGTACCGCAACATGGCACCTTATTAAAAGTAAGCCCAGACGGACAAAAAACGGAAATTTTAGCAAGTGGATTTAGAGCAGCTAATGGTGTTTGTTTAAATCCAGATGGTTCTTTTTATGTCACCGACCAAGAAGGTTATTGGAATCCAATGAATCGAATTAATCGAGTGACGAAAGGTGGTTTTTATGGCAATATGTATGGGTATAATCCGCCCGCTGATTCTTCGGATGAAGCCATGATTCATCCAATGGCGTGGGTAGATATGAAATACGACCGTTCGCCCGCAGAATTATTATGGGTAGAAAGCGACCGTTGGGGCCCATTGAATGGTGGCTTATTAAATCTGTCTTATGGTTATGGAAAAGCCTTTGTCGTTTTGCCACAAGATGTGGAGGATTTACAACAAGGCGGCATGATAGAACTACCGATACCAAGAATCCCAACTGGTTTAATGCGTGGTCGGTTTAATCCAACAGATGGGCAATTATATGCTTGTGGAATGTCTGCTTGGGCAACTAGTCAAATGATTCAAATAGGTGGTTTGTATCGAATTCGTTATACTGGAAAGCCTTTGAATTTGCCTGTTAAAATGGGCGCTTTTGATGGAGGTATGCAATTGACTTTTTCTGATAAGATAGATGAGGCAACGGCAAAAGACATTGCTAATTATACCATTAATACTTGGGAATTAAAACGAACCCGAAGTTATGGTTCTAAACGCTATAATCCACAGACTTTGGTTATTGAGAAAATAGCTTTATCTGAAGATGGGAAAACGATTTTCATCCATTTACCCGATATTCAAAAGACTTGGTGTATGGAGATTTTGTATGAATTGAAAAGTGCGGATGGAAAGGATTTTGAAGGGGCGGTGCATAATACAATTCATCAATTGGCGGAGGAAAAGGTGAATTTATAATAACCTTACCGTAGCTTGGACATTCTTGTCCGAGTATTTTCGAGTATTATTTTGCTCGGACAAAAATGTCCAAGCTACGTTACGGTTGCGAAAATTATAGGTTGTGCTTCTCCAAAAAAGCATTCACCGCCGCCCAATACTCCCCACTAAAAGACTGCGCTGACCAAAGTACTCTCGACCCATGTGCGCCATCAGATGCAGGCACAAAATGCGTGATTGCATGCTTATCAACTACATCCACTAACAGCTGCGCAGTTGGCACTTCACTCTTAGAAGAAGTAATAAAAGTAGGTTTATCCAATCCTGCAATAGTTTTCCCCAACGCTAATTTATCATCAAAATACTCGCCTGGACTAAAAGATAGAACCGCTTTGACATTCGGATTTTCTTTAGCTACTTTTAAACCCAAAGCAGCTGAATACGAACTACCAACTAAAATGACGGGTTGTTTATATTTCTCTGCCATATAATTCACCGCCGCAATAATATCTGGTTCCGCATCTAAATAACTGGTTGGTAAACCTTTCGCCGTGGCCCTTTTCGCTGTTTCATTATCTTGGTCATTTAATACACCGCCAGAACGTTGGTCGGTTGCCAAACAATTATACCCTCTTGCCATTAATGCTTTAGCCGTTTCGGTATGTTCTGTTCGATTATATCTTGCTTGGTGGCATAGTACAAAAACGGGTGCATCATCGGCAACATGGAATAAATCGGCGGTAATTTCTAAACCGTCTAAGGATGGGAAGGTGATTGTGGTCATAGATGGTTGAATTTTTGGTACTGATTGAACAGCGGCTTTTTCTGTTTGAATAGGTTCGGTTTTTTCTTGAGCAGTGTCGGGATTGGAACAACCTATTCCTAGTAATAATAGACTGCAAATGAATAGCAATGATTTTAGATACATTTTATTCGATTTTTATGAAGAGGTAAAATACAAAACCTCCAGACTTTATCAAAAGTCTGGAGGTTTAAAGTAATGAATCAACTGATAATCGTAACTGTTCAACAACTACTAAAACCGCCCCTGAATCCCAATCATCACATTCAGCCCATAAGTCTCATAACTATGCCATCGTTCTCGGTTATTATCCAATAAGTTATTGATATTTAAGAAGGCAGAAAAATTATCCGTTAAAATATATTCAGCGCCTGCACTTACATCTAACAACGCATTTAAATTGTCGGTCGCATCTGTTGCCGTTTTATAAGGCACACCATTCGCTATAAATAATTCGCCTTTTAAAATTAGCTTTTCTTCTAGCATTTTATACTTCGCATTAACATTAAATTCGGTAGCAGGTAAATGCCAAGCTTTTTCTTGATTGTCTAAATCATACGCATTCACACTAACCGTAGCTGCGGCATCGAAATTCTTAAATAACGTAGCTTCCACGCTTCCTTGAATATTAAAAATATTACCATCATCATATACCACGTCTAAACGATTTAAACTCACATCGCCAATATCTGTGGTAATAAAATCATTGAAATCATTTAGATACAAAGCCAAATTCTTAACGGTTTTAAACCCAGCTTGTCCTTTATAATTAAATGCCCCAAAAGCACCTCGAATACCACCGTAGAAGTGATTATAATCGGTGTTTCGGATATCCAAACTACCAAAGGTCTTCACGAAGGGGTTATAATCCGAAATCGTTTTCATACTATTTTTCTGCAAGCTTCCTTCTGCCCCTGCAAAAACGGTAAATTTATTACCCACAATATTTGCCGAAGCTTCGATGTCTGGAAAGAAATTAAAATCGCCATCAACTGCTACTAAATTAGCACCAATTTTGATTTTAAAAGCATCTGCGTGATAAGTAAAATTAGGCGTTAAATAGAAATTGTTTAACTTCTGCTTAAGCGAATCCGCATTACGACTATCTCCATTTTTAAAAGTCGTCAAATCTGTTTTGATACCAACATTTATTGCATGTTTATCGGCAACCCATTTAGTGACCCCAAAGTGCGCATCAAAATTACGTTCACTTGTGGCAAAATTATCTTTAGTATTTGAAAAATTAAATCCTGCCGCATAATTTAAGTCCCCCTGAGTTCGCTCTCCATTAAAGAACGTACCCCCTAATTTTAAGGTGTTGAAGTTCTGTTTAACTTGCTCTCGGTTGACATTTAAAACGGTATCGGCTGGCACATTTTCATTATAGCCATAATAATGAACTTGGTCAGATGTATAGCCTAAATTTCCACTAATCGCATAGCCTTCCTCTTTATAATACGTGCCTTTTAATTCCGCTTCATTATTGGCAAAACGTTGATTTTCTAGATTCTTAAAATTAGCAGAATGATGTTTAAATCGACCACCAACATTCAATTTTTCTTCGTAAAAAGTATAATAAGAAGCTTCTACTAAAGGAGAAGAAGGCACCCCATACCCTGCTTTCAAAAAGCCATTATATTGTTTTGGCAATTTATCTCGCTTCATCGCTAAAGGGCGAATCTTCGGAGGTAAATACTGTACTTGCAAACTACGGGTAGGGATATTATACGTTTGCGTTTTAGTTACATTGGTTTGCTTTGGTAGCGTAGGATTAATAGCTACCTTTTCTGTTTCTATCAAACGAGCATCAAAGTCCTTGATAACTTCTACTTCTTCGCTTGGTAAATCTTCTTGGGCTATGGCTGCTTGGTTGAAAACAAAAGCACATAAGCAAAAAAATAGGATTTTGGTATTTTGCATATTTAAACGATTCACGGTTATCGGTACACAGTTTACTCCGATTTTCATCGAAGATTTACAGTACTTTAAACCTGTTTTATTTTGAAATTGAAGTTGAGATTGAAGTTGAAGTTGAGGTTTTAATTATTCCCTGTTTCATCCAATTCAATCAAACTGTTCTTAACCTTATTTGGCTTAGTCAACCGATTCGTTGCACTTTCCTTAGCTTTTACTTGTTCCAATTTTCTTTTCGCTCGATTCACAATTTCCTGGTCATCATTATAATTGGCTAATAAAGCTTCTAAAGTTGTTTTAGCTCGGAATAAATCGTCTTGCTCCGTATAAACATCTGCTAGTAAGACAATGCCATTAGCCACCCAATATGGATAACTAGAACTTGCTCTACTTGCCGCTTTTAATAAGACCACCGCATTTTCCAAATCTCTTTTTAAGAAAGTAATATTGGCCTCTAAATATCTTGCTTCTGCGGTTAATTCATTATCACTTAAACGCTTAACCTGCGAGAAAGCAGATAAGGCATTATCATAATCTTTTCTATCGTAAGCCACTTTTCCAAGGTAAAAATTAGCCGCTGCTACTTGTTCTTGACTAGCTCTATTATTATTGACTACTTTACTGGCTAAGCTGTAAACCGCATCGCTGTTTCCTGCTCTATATGCACTTCTTAAAGCACCGATTTGCGCCTCAAAGCGTTGGTCATCACTTTCTGCTGATTGTTCTAGTAGCACAAATAAATTATAAGACTTGCCAAAATCTTGTTCGTGGTTGTAGGCAATAATCGCAGCCTTTTCTAAAGCTTTTAGATAATGCTTACTTTGTCCTTTTCCAACCACGTATTCATAATCTCTTAAGGCTAAACTATATTGCTTCAATACACTATGGGATTCTCCTCTATGATAATGCGCCACTAAGTTATTTCGACCATTTGCATATTGACTTAAGTAACGATTAAATCCTTCGATGGCTCGTTCGTAATTGGCATTTTCAAACTGAGATTCTGCCGCCTTAAAAGCCACATCTTCTTTTTGGCTTTCATCTACATCTAAATTGATGCTACGTAAGAAAGCAAAATAATCATCTGTTCGACCTAAATCATCGACGTAAATTTCTTTGATAGCTGCTAAAGCATCTTCTGATTCTTTTGCGGTAGGATTATTATCGAATACTTTTTTGTAATAATCTAAAGCAGTTTCTGGGCTTCCTTGATTATAGGTAATTAATCCTAAACGAATTAAGGCGGAATTTAAGTTATTAGACTTGCCTTTGAAATCTTTTACTAATTTCTTTAAAGGAACTGTTGCTTCAGTTAGTTTCCCTAATTCTTGGTAAGTAATTCCCAATTGTAATAAGGCTTCATCCGTATATTCAGAATTTGGATACTTCTCAATAATATCTTCTAATGCGACAATTTTATCTACCGTATTGCCTCTCAACCCTTCAATAATCGCTTTTTGGTACAAAGCATAGACAAAACCTTTGTACCGACGATTCACTGCTTCATTATAAAACTTAATCGCATCGTTATATTGATTTCGCTTAAATAAGCCATCCCCTGCTCGAAGTACCGCATCTGGTAAAATCTGATTCTTAATCACATCACTTTTGATAAAACCAGCATTTTGCTTGATACCAGCTACTGCATCTTGGAAATAACCGACCGCAGAACCATAATTCTTTTGCTTTAAATAATTATATCCTTGAGTATAATTCGATAAATAAGGGGCTGTTTCTTCTGGTAAATCTCGCATGCCTTTGGACAAAGTAAGAAACTGATTATGTTGTTGCACACTTTCATTATACTGTTTTTCTCCGTGGGCAATTTCCCCTAACCAAAAATGAGACAAGGCTTTAAATTTTACATCAGCAGGAATTTCTAAGGATTTTTCAAAAAGCCTTTTTGCTGCCCCTTGTTTGCCATCTGCAAATAATTGAGTCCCTCTATAGTAGGTTACTTTTTGATAAGTTTCTTTCATTTGAGGCGTCAGCGAAGGCATCCCTTCTATAATTTTAATCGCTCTCGCATAATCTCTAGTATTCAAAAACACTTCACTTAATAGTCGCTGCGATTCATTATAATATTTTGAAGAAGTGGGCATGCTTTGGAAAGCAGTAACGGCATCTCTATCCGCACCCAACTCATAAGATAATTTACCAAAATTGAATAATGCTTCCTCTGTAACCACTTTATCATAATCCATTCGACTGGCTGCCCCAAAAGCTTCTCTCGCTTCTTCTTTTTTGTCTAAACGGATGTAAGAGTCTCCTAAATTATAGAGTGCATTTTGCGCCATTTCATTATCTACGCCACCTAATTGCTCAAAATTATCGGCGGCTTCTTTGTAATGCCCTGTTTTATATTGTGCAAAAGCAAGTTGATAAAACTCTTCTTCTCGCATACTAGACGTACTTTCTGCATAAAATTCTAAATAAGGAAGGGCTTCCGTATATTGCTGCTTCTCAAAATAAGCCTGTCCAATTAATTGATGCAATTCTTTGCGTTTTTTCAATTTTGGCTCATTTACCAAAGGCGTCGCATAACTAATCACTTTATCATAATCGCCTTGCGCAAAATAAATTTGCGTCAAATAAAATGGGACATGCGGTTTATATAAGGTAGAAGTAGCCACTTTTTGAAAACTTTGCGTTGCACTATCGTAATCACCATCAAAAAAAGCAGTCATGCCATAATAATAATTAGACGGGTCGTAATATTCATTTCTAATTTCTTTAGTTTGACCCAATGCAGCTTTGGCTTCTTTGAATTTTTTATTGACAAAATAAACGTAGCCTTTTTTGAATAATACTTCCGACCGTTGCGTCTCAGAAAGGTCAAAAGTATTGACCATTTCTAAAAATTCTAATGCCTTTTCAAAGCGTTTATCATTATAATAATAGTTAGCCGCTTCCAAGATAGCTTGGCTGGCAATAGGCTCAGGAGAATGGTTGCGGATAAAATCCAACATCAATTTTTCTCCATCTGGATGTTTCTGACGAACAGAAGTTTTAGCGATGTATAACTCCGCTTTCATCTGTAAATCCCGAAATTTTGGCTCTTGCGTAGGCACATTTGCTCGTAGTACCTTTGTGAATTCCGCGTTAGCAGCCGCATAAAGTCCTTTTTCAAAAAAATCCACCCCTCGTTTATAAACACCATTAGCATCTGTATAAACGGCGGTTTGTTGGGAAAAAACAGGTGATAAACACCCAATTAAAAATAATACACTTAAAAATTGTCTGATATTCATATCAACTAGATTAGTTGGTTTATCTGTAGTGCCAAGCTCCTGCTTGGTACAAATACCAAGCAGGAGCTTGGCACTACAATTCTGCAAAATAGGCGACTAAAACTGCAATAGTAAACATATTTTTGAAGGTGAATATTGCTATTACCTATTAAAAATTAAACATTTCTGATATATAGACGAAGAACTACTAGGATTAGTAACTATTGACTGTCATCAGTAAGCCTACTCCTAAAAACATGTTATTTGTCTTAAAGATGGAAATATCGGCCGTTGCCCCTATGGATTTAACATAAGTTTAATAGAATTTGGTGGATGTGGTAGTGAATAAGTTAGGAGCGTTAATTAATTAGAGTAAAATTTAAGGCTAAGACGTTTTCAATTCATCAACACGTATCATATAGGATGTAATTTTGTTCTTATTTAATTATTTTAATAACTCACCTATTCAACCAATGCATTAATCAAATTTCAACTTCCGAAAAAGTTCCCAAACGACAATCCCCACACAAACCGAAATATTAAAAGAATGTTTGGTCCCAAATTGTGGGACTTCCAAGCATTCATCAATTAAATCCATCACAGGTTGACTAACCCCTCGTACTTCATTGCCAAAAACAAGTGCGATTTTCTTATCTTTCGGTAACTGGAAATCGGGTAAGGAAGTGCTGTCTGCTGCTTGTTCGACGGCTACTACATGATAATTATCCGCTTGTAATTGTTGGATAACCGTAGCTGTATCTTTTGCATATTCCCAAGTCATAGAATCAGTGGCGCCAATGGCGGTTTTTAAAATTTCTCGATGCGGCGGTTGGGCAGTAATGCCACAGAGGTATAATTTTTCCAATGCAAAACCATCTGCTGTTCTAAAAGCAGACCCCACATTCAATCCAGAACGGATATTATCCAACACCAATACCATCGGTGTTTTTTCGGTATTTTTAAAACCCTCGACTGTTAGGCGATTTAATTCTTGTAGTTTGAGTTTGCGCATATTGGTGATGAATGGATAATTAAAGCGAGCCAAAAAAGGGGCAAAAATAGCTAAAATTTTGACTGCTATTAGAAAATCGCGCTATTGAATTTACAACTTAAAATAATTGAGCCAATCTTGATATACTTGTAAATCTAAATGGTAAGCAGCATAGAGGAGACAGGTGGCTGTTAGAATGGATAATATGCAGATGATGGAATGCTCTTTTATTTCTTGCGTTTCCATTTTTTTGATTTTGGTGGTGTTAAGTAGGTTACGACAATACAATTTATGAAATTATAGGCAATAGGTCAAAATAACGCTAATAAATCTTTTTGGTCAGCTAAATAGATGAAATTAATTGTCGGTTGGTGGTAGAAATAGAAGAAGACCAGTGAAAAATTAACAGACAGTACCGAGATTTAATTAGAGTATATAAAGAATTGGGAGAAAACATATATTAAATCAGAATCCATTTCCACCATGAAACACGACATTCATTATTATTAGCGTAAACGCTCTTAACTTAATGAGAGAAAGGCAACCTAAACATTGTCCTTTCTCATTTTTTGCGTAATGCGCTCTAAACGTCTTTTAGGTATCCATTAATATAGTGACGAAATGGTCAAATTCAGATAGGTTACTGTTCGGTAACTGAAAATTGGGTAAAGCTAACTATCCTCGCTGATTACTTTCCTTAAAAGCAATATTCAACAACTTAAAATCCAATTGTCCATTATTGGTTTTTAAATAATCTAAAACTACTACCGCTTTTTTTAAACGAATAGCAGAACTTTTGGGCTTACCAATTATATGCAATAAAGTACGCTGTTTGCCAGCAGTTAACCGATGAAAAAAAGTACTCCCTTCTTCATCAACCAATAAGAGTTCTTCCATTTCTTCGGGCAAATGAATGCCATATTTACTCTTATCTTTTTTTAATTGTACGTGCAATTCAGCAGTTTCCCCTAATTTCAGTTTTTTGCGGATCTCGCTATTAATGGTTATGAAAAAACCACCATTCCCATTAGGCATTAAGGCAGCATGAAATTCGCATGCCTCATTTAGCGTACAGATAACTCGCCGATTATCCTTTTCTACAAATTGATTGGCTATTTCTATAGGCACATCAATCGTAAAATTCCACGAAAGACTAGAAGGTTTTCTTTCTAATTGGGTTTTAAACTCAACAGTAGGTTCCGTCATTTTTCCAATAAATTAAGTATAATCAAATCGTGTCGGCGAACCCGCACGACTGCGCAGCGGGCAGGTTCATTCGACGGGTACAGATAAATAAAAGGTTCAAAAATTCTATTACTGATGACCTCAGCGAGGTCAAAAATCTTTAGAAAATGTTAGCAAAGACAACTTTTACGACCTTAGCGAGGTCGCATGTAATAAGTTTCGCTCATATTTTAACATTCAAACTCTCTGAGGTCGTGAATGGTCATCTTTTTAATTTTTCTCTAAAAATTTAGAACCGCTCTGAGGTCAGAAATAGCACTAAATTGAGGTTATCAAATACTATTCATTTTATGAGTCCTAATCACAAAGTTATCCATTCAAACATTGTAAAAAAACCTATTTTATTTTAAAAAATAAAGATTTGTGACATAGATACTTGCAAAAAATAAAGTGAACTCATAACTTGCGTATTCCTATTACTAGGTTCCCCTCCGATTAAGTAACAGAAAGTTTGTAATAAAGTATAAGTTTTTTTTATACGACCTACTTACCATCCCCTTTTCTGGCAGCAAAATTGCATTTATTATGTAAACGTTGATAAAATTCCCTCTTTGCCAATAAACTGACATATAAGATAAAAATGTCAATCATTAGCAATTTACAACAAATAAAAAGAGTTTAAGCCAACGATAGTCAAATTTTTTTAAACTATTAATCCCCCGTAGCATGAAAAATAATAATATTTCAATTACCTTTGGTTCTAGTAAAAATACTACCGACTGCAACACAACAATTATCCTCCCATTAAGCAGTCTATCAACAAAAACTAGAACAATAATGACTACCCTGCTCTACACTTGTGTGTATATTTTATCTTTATACACCACTCCTATTCCAGCCTCTGCGCAAGTAATTCATCAGTCTTTCGAAATGGGCGAACGAAAAGCCATTACCTTGAGTTTAGATATCCCTTATGAGGTAGAAACTTGGGCTGGTAATACCATCCTAACCGAAACAAAGGTAAAAATGGATAATATTCCACCTAAAATTTTGAAGCATTTCATCAATCAGGGACGCTATGAAATTATAGAAAATAATTCAGATAGTGCCATTGAATTATCTTTAAAAGAAGTAGATCGGAGACCTATCCGAACTAAGAATGGAGAAGCTACAGAAACCATTAATATTAAGATTTATGTTCCTGAGGATTGTATAGTTAACCGATTGGGGAAAGGGAGTTTGGTGGTGGAACAGACTGGGGAATAGGATAATATTTTTCATATTCTACAAAAAGAGGGCTTACAATTTAAATTGTAAGCCCTCTTTTTGTTTTGTTTTTATAAAAACACCAAAAACTTAAAATAAATATTATTCATAATTTTATCGTGTCTAACGGAAAAAAATTAGTTTGACAAATTAAAGTTTCTTTCCATTCGCTCAAGCTAAAAATTTTAATTAATGCTGTAAATCGTTTTGAATATATCAAAAAGTAAAGTAGCAACAAGATACATTAATAATTCTGACCTTAAAACACTTTCTATTCATCGTCAATAAACAGATATTCGTCGATTCCCCTTGCAACTATCTTTACTATCTTATATTTTTGACTGACCGTTTGGTCAATAACTTTAAATATGGCAACAAAAGCAAAAAGGCGATTCAAAGAAATGCGATTGCGTAGTGAGGAAAAAATCCTTGATGCAGCACTGGAATTATTTGCCACCAATGGCTATAAAAATACATCTATTAGTGAAATTGCAAAAAAAGCCGATATTTCAAAAGGTTTGATGTATAATTATTTTGCAAGTAAAAATGCTTTATTGCGAGCCATTGTTACAAAAGCTATAACGGAAGGACATAATCTAGTCCAACATGCGATGGAAGATTATGCTTCTCCTATTTTAGAATTAGAACATCTAGTTTTAGATACTTTCGAGCATGTAAAAAATAATTTTCAGTTTTGGAAATTATTGACTTCTTTATCGCATCAACAAGATATAATGGCTTCTGTGCAAGATTTAGTAGCCGAAGAGAAAAAATGGAGCATCCAAAAAGGCATTGAATTATTTACCAAACTAAAAGCACCAAATCCAAGGCAATCTGCCTTTTTATTAGGCGCTGCTATGGATGGGATTATGTTGCATTATATTCACATGGGCGACGAATATCCAATTGATGAAATGGCGAAAAATTTAATTGAGACTTTTACACATCCAGCTAGTATTCATTTGGGGTGATTCGAGTTGCGAGTTACGGGTTGCGAGTTGATTTATTCGGCTTTAGGTTTAATTATGAATAAAATCTCAAATAAACGATTTTAGTTTATGATTAAACCTTGCTACGGAACCTAACTCGCAACCCGAAACTCGTAACAAATATCAAATTATGAAAAATACATTCCTTCTATTATTAACCATTTTAGCTTTCAGCACCACAGGCTTTTCACAAGACCTGTCTGCTAGAGACATTATTGACAAAGCCAATCAAAAACAACAAGGAGATTATCATCAAGGAGAAATCAAAATGTCGATTATTCGACCAGATTGGAAGCGAGAAATGACCATGAAATCTTGGGCAAGTGGCGATGACTTTTCGTTGATTCTCGTAACTGCCCCAGCAAGAGACAAAGGCGCTGCTTTTCTAAAAAGAAATAAAGAATTATGGAATTGGCAACCTACGATTGACAGAGTGATTAAAATGCCACCGAGTATGATGTCACAAAGTTGGATGGGTTCTGATTTCACGAATGATGATTTGGTCAAGCAGTCTTCTATTGTAGACGATTATACCCAAGAAATCACGGGCGAAATAGAATTAGAAGGCAGAATTTGTTGGGAAATTACGTTGATGCCTAAAGAAGAAGCGGCAGTTGTTTGGGGTAAAGTGAAAATATGGGTAGACCAAAAGGATTTCCTCCAATTGAAGTCTGAGTTTTATGATGAAGACGATTATTTGATGCAAACCATTTTTGGTAAAAATATTGGCGAGTTAGGAGGCAGAGTCTTACCTAAAACCATGGAGGTTATTCCAGCGGACGAAGACGGACATTCCACCAAAATTGAGTACCTTTCAATGTCTTTTGACAAAACGATTAAATCTAGTTTCTTTTCTCTGCAGAATATGAAAAGGGTGAGGTAACGAGGTTGAAAGGTCACAAGGTCACAAGGTTAAGAGGGATACAAGGTACTTCATCACCTCGTTACCCTGTTACCTTATCACCTTGTAACCTCCTTTTCTCCCATTAAAACAAAACGATGCTCCTACAATTAGCCTGGCGAAATATCTGGCGAAACAAACGAAGAACGCTTATTACCATTAGTGCCATCGCCTTTAGTGTCTTCCTTTCTGCGTTCATGATTTCCTTAAACAAAGGCATTTTTGATTCGATGTTGAATGGAGCGATCGAACAATATTTTGGCTATGCCCAAATTCATGGGGCGGATTATTGGGAAGATAAAGTCATTGATAATTCCATTGAATTCAATGAAATTTTACAAGCCATTCCTGAAAAGGTAGCCGAAGTGGACGACATCATTCCAAGGATAGAATCTTTTGCCTTAGCCTCCGCAAAAGATTTAACCGCTGGTGCTTTTGTCATTGGCATTGACCCAGCAAAGGAAAATAAGTTAACCAACATTGAAGAGAAGTTAATCCAAGGTAGGTATTTAAAAGCAACCGAAAATGCCGTTATTATTGCGGAAGGTTTAGCAGAAAAGTTAAAATTGCAATTAAACGATACCTTAGTTTTACTCTCACAAGGCTATCATGGCGTCAACGCAGTAGGAAAATATCCGATTCAAGGTATTTTTAAAATGGGTTTACCAGATTTGAATAAATCCTTAGTTTATATGCCTATTAAAACGGCAGCGTATTTTCTAGGCGCAGAAGGTCGAGCCACTACTTTGGTTTTAAAAATAGACCATCAAAAAATTGTCCCTAAAGCTATAGCGAACGTTCAAAATTATATGCCTGCTGACCAAAAATATACCCTTAAAAGTTGGCAGCAATTGATGCCAGAATTAGTGGAAACAAGGCAATTAAAGGAAGGCGGTAATTATGTATTTATAGGTATTTTATACCTACTCATTTCCTTTGCCATTTTCGGTACTATTCTCATGATGACCAAAGAAAGAAGTTATGAATTCGGCGTATTAACGGCGATTGGCATGCGGCGCAAAAAACTCTTTTCTGTAGTCTGGCTAGAAACCGTTATGGTCGCTATCGTTGGTGCAATTACGGGTATTTTAATGAGTATGCCCTTGGTTTATTATCTAAAAGTCAAACCGTTAACCGTTGGGATGATGGGCGAAGAAGCAGCAGCAGCTTATGAAAAATTTGGCTTACAAGATTCATTACCCGCAGCTTTTGAGTTACCCATTTTTTTATATCAAGCTTTGATTATCTTTTTGATTACGAGCGTTTTAGCCATTTATCCTTTATTTAAAATTATGCGTTTAAAGCCTGTGGAGGCGATGAGAGATTAGAGGTAACAAGATCAAAAGGTTACAAGGTAAAGAGATGCCATAAGGCCTCGTCACCTCGCCACCTTTTGACCTCGTTACCTTGCAACCTATAAAGTATGATACTACAACTAGCATGGCGAAATATTTGGCGGAACAAAAGAAGAACGCTTATCACGATTAGTGCAATCGCTTTTGCCGTCTTCTTAGCCTCCTTTATGCGCTCTTTCCAAAAGGGCATTTGGGATTCGGTCATAGACGGAGCGGTTAACCAATTTTATGGCTATGCGCAAGTACATGCAGATGGATATTGGGATGACCAAACGATAGATAACTCTATGGAGTTGGATGCACAATTAAATGCCTTACCTCAGTCTGTCGATTTAGTAGCAGATGTAGTCCCCAGAATAGAATCTTTTGCTTTGGCATCTAGTGGAGATTTGACTTCAGGTGTTTTTGTTTTGGGCATCGACCCTGTGAAGGAAAATGCTATGACGCAAATTGCCGATAAAATTATTGCAGGTTCTTATTTAACGCCAACGGATGAAGCGGTAGTGGTAGCAAGTGGAGTGGCAAAAAAACTAGGACTAGCCTTAAATGACACCATTATCTTAATTTCTCAAGGCTATCATGGGGTCAATGCAGCAGGAAAATATCCAATTAAAGGCATTTTTGAATTTGGCATTCCTGATTTAAATAAACGGTTATTGCTCTTACCAATTAAAGCAGCCGAAACTTTTTATGGGGCAGAAGGTCGAGCAACTACTTTAATTTTAAAAATAAATGACCGAAATGATGTACCAATGGCTATCGCTGCCACGACCCAGCAATTACCAAACGAAAAATATGAAGTATTGGAATGGCAAGAATTGATGCCTGAATTGGTAGAAGCTCGATTATTGGATGAAGCTGGCGGTTACATTATCATTGGCATTTTATATTTACTCATTACCTTCGCCATTTTTGGAACTATCTTAATGATGACCAAAGAACGGAGTTATGAATTTGGGGTATTAACCGCCATTGGAATGCGTAGAAGAAAACTATTTGGCGTGATTTGGCTGGAAACCATTATCGTCGCTATGTTGGGTGCAATTGTCGGTATTTTAATGAGTATTCCGATTGTTTATTATTTACACATTAACCCCATTCCAGCAGCAGCAATGGGCGCAGATGCAGCAGAAGCCTTTGAAAAATTTGGCATTAGTGGCGATTTGCCAACGGCTTTTGATAAGTCCACTTTTTTCATTCAAGCACTCATCATTTTTCTGATTACTAGTTTATTAGCGATATATCCTTGGACAACGATTATGAACTTAAAACCTATTGAGGCGATGAGAGGGTAAGGTCACAAGGTATAGAGGTTACAAGGTTTAAGGGTTAAACTTCCAAGAATCTTGTAGCCTTGTCGCCTCATCACCTTGTTACCTCATTACCTTTAAACCTTATTATTATGCTTTTTCAAATAGCGTGGAGAAATATCTGGCGAAATAAAGTCCGAAGCCTAGTCGTGATTGGCTCGGTCTTGATTGGCGTTTGGTCAATTCTCTTTATAGTCGCTTTTTCGTCTGCTATGGTCGGTGGCTATGTCAAAAATGCCATTCAGAATGAAACGTCTCATTATCAATTACATCATCCTAATTTTGTAGAAGATAAGGATGTGAAATTTAATATTGATAATCCAGCAGCCGTTTTAGCCAAAGTAAGCGAAACCAAATCCGTCAAAGCCGCTACTTTACGTACGGTGGTAAACGGAATGGTACGCAGTTCCAGAGGCGCTAGAGGCATTACTATTAGAGGGATTGACCCCGCACAAGAAAGTTTGGTAACTGGTTTTGATAGCAAACTGATAGAAGGCAAATATTTTACGGAAGGTCGAAAGAATGAAATTATTATCAGTCAAAAAATTGCAGAGAAACTAAAGTTGAAACTGCGAAAAAAAGTAGTCTTACAATTTCAAGATTTGAATAAAGATATTGTGGCAGGCGCTTTTAGGATTGTCGGTATTTATAAAACAGGTAATACTATTTTTGATGAAAGCATGGTGGCGGTCAAAAGAATGGATTTAAATGAATTAATGGCAAAAGAAGGAATTGCACACGAAGTCGCCGTTCTATTGGATAAAAAAGAAGACTTGGTACCAACAGGTAATGCTTTGAAAGTTAGTTTTCCAAATCTGCTAGTAGAAAATTATCGAGAAATTTCTCCAGAAACCCAATTATACGAATCTCAAATTGACATTTCTGCTACTATCTTTACGACCATTTTTATGTTGGCGCTCATCTTTGGAATCATCAATACGATGTTGATGGCGGTCCTAGAAAGAAATCGAGAGCTTGGGATGTTGATGGCAGTTGGCATGAATAAAGGCAAAGTCTTTACAATGATTGTTTTAGAAACATTATTATTAGGCATCATTGCCGCCCCAATTGGCCTATTCCTAGGCTGGGCAACTATCCAATATTTTGGTGGACAAGGCATAGATTTAGGTGCTTTCTCTGCTAGTATGGAACAGTTTGGCTTATCCACAAAAATATATACCGAATTATCAACTAAATATTATTGGTCTTTGGCTATCTCTGTTTTAATTACCGCTTTGTTAGGTTCTTTGTATCCTGCTTGGAAGGCGATTGGACTGAGACCTGTGGAGGCTATTCGGAAAATCTAAAAGAGTTATGAATTATGAGTTATAAGTGATGAGTGTACACACTATCAACTTTCATTTAATCAAGGTTTGACTAACCATAAATCGTTCAACATGACCGTCATAAAAGCAAGCAATTTAACTAAAACATACAATCCTGATAAGATTCCTGTTCGTGCCCTAAGAGGCGTTGATTTGGCAATTGAAAAAGGGGAATTTACCGCTATTGTTGGGCCTTCTGGTTCTGGAAAAACGACTTTATTGAATATCATTGGCGGCTTAGACCGTCCGACTGCAGGGGAAGTAGAAGTGGGAGGTAAAGATATTTCTCAGCTATCTGATAATCAGTTGATTGATTTTAGAAAAGATAATATTGGTTTTGTCTTTCAATCCTATAATTTAATTCCTGTTTTGACCGCTAAAGAAAATGTAGAATTTGTCATGGTCCTACAAAATAGGCCAAAAGCAGAGCGAGATAAAAGAGCAGAATCCTTATTAACAGCCGTTGGCATAGCAGAAAAAATGGATAAGCGTCCTAGTGAACTATCAGGCGGTCAGCAGCAACGTGTAGCAGTTGCTAGAGCATTGGCTTCTAAACCTGCTTTTATTCTAGCAGATGAACCTACCGCTAATTTGGATTCAGAATCTACGGCTGGTTTATTGGATATGATGGCTACGATGAATAAAGAAGAAAATATCACCTTTGTCTTTTCCACGCATGACCAACGCGTGATTGACCGTGCTAGACGAGTGGTGACTTTAGTGGATGGTAAAATTGTAAGCGATGAACGGAGGTAACAGTAGGCAGTTGACAGTTGGCAGTCGCCAGTTGGCAGCAGGACGTAAGCAGTTATTGGCAGTTGGCAGTTGGCAATTAGCCATTCACAAACAGTTTACCAAAATCTCAAAACTTGCTAAAAGGCTTCAATTTTTGCAAGTTGTTCTCCCCCGCTGGCGGGGGTTGGGGGGTGGAATTTTGTTTACCTTAATCTTATCAACTACCCTATCCGCCCAAGAGACCAAAGAAAAAAACTGGAATTTCCAAGGCTATACCAAATCTCTACAGAGCCTATTTCAAATCAACGTGCCTGGTTTAGGAAACCAAACGCTCTCAGATAATTTCCTACACAATCGCCTTAATTTCAACTGGTATCCATCTGATAATTGGACGTTCAAAGCAGGTTTAAGAACCCGTTTCTTCTTTGGCGAATTTACCAGGATGCAACCCAATTTTAAAAGTAGTTTAAATGATGCTGGAAATGATGTTTTAAATTTAACGGTATTAAATATTGGTGAAAAAGCCATTTTACATAGCTATTTAGACCGAGCCTATTTTCAGTATACCAAAGATAAATTAGAAATACGATTTGGTAGACAACGTATTAATTGGGGCATTAATACCGTCTGGAATCCCAATGATTTATTCAATGCTTTTTCCTTTACGGATTTTGATTACGAAGAACGACCAGGGTCAGATGCTTTGCGAATACAGTATTATATTGGTTATGCAGGAAGTATAGAATTTGCCATTAAAGCCTTTGATAATAGCGATGAAATAGTGGCAGCAAGTTTGTATAAATTTAACAAATGGAATTATGATTTTCAGGTACTAGCAGGTTGGAGTAAGAAAGACATTGTCTTAGGTGGTGGTTGGGCTGGCAATATTAAAGATTGGGGATTTAAAGGAGAATTTAGTTGGTTTAATTCAACTATTGACGAAGTAGCCAATAATTTAGCGGCTACTTTAAGCGCCGATTATTCCTTTGAAAATAGTTTATTTATTTCAAGTGGCTTATTGTATAATGAAGCAGGAACAAGTGTGAATTCTGGCAATATTTTCAATTTTGAATTATCTGCCCGAAATTTATACCCGTATAAATGGTCGATTTTCACTTCCGCAGGTTATCCTATTACCCCTTTATTTACTGCCAATATTGCCATAATTTATTCGCCAATCGATGGACATCCATTATTTTTAACGCCAACCTTTACTTATTCCTCAGGGCAAAATTTAGATGTAGATTTTGTGAGTCAGATTATTTTACAAGATACTGCAGAACGTTATGGAAGTGATATTCAAGCTTATTTTTTACGGGTGAAGTGGAGTTATTGAAGGGCTGATGGAAACATGCAAACTAAACTAAGCCTCCTATTATAGTCAACGCAACCGTTTTGTTTGAATAGTTACTAAATGAAGTAAAAGATAGTTATGAAAGCAAAATATTTACTTTTTCTTATTCTAATAGGCTTCTTTTCCTCTTGTTTAAATTCAGCATATTCCATAGAAATAGAAGCATCTAGTGATATAAGTTTTGCGGACTGTTCATTTTACGGTTTTTGGGCAGATACTTTATGGTGTGCAGATAGCCTTTTTCTAAATCATCGCATTGTAGCAGGTGATAGTATCTTTTCTCTCGAAGCTATCAAATATTTTAATACGGATGATTGCATAAATCATTGTAAAGAATATTTCCTCCTTTCTATCCCAAATTTTCAAGGTATCGGAAACTATCGTATTGCTAAATCAAGTACTCCTTCTGTTGTAGCCTTCAAGTTTGCGGTATTTGATTATGACTTCTTTCGTTCGTTCTTTGAATTAAAAGAGGAGCAAGAAGGTGATTACGGAGAATTAATTATTACTCATTATAACAGACAATCTAATTTACTAAGAGGAGAAATTAGAGGTCAGATTACGAATAAGGTTGGAGGTACTGAAAAACATTCTCTTAAAGGCGGACGCTTCGAAGGGATTTTACAAAGAGAATGAATACTATTTTAAAAACTACTTTATGAATAGAAAAAGGTTAATTCAAATTAGCCATTCAAAAAAAATCACCATTATCAATTACAGATAATGGTGATTTTTCACTCAATTATATAAGAAGATGACAGTATAACCAGTCACCAATCAAAATCTTATTTACCAGTCACCAATCTAAAATACTCATCTAAACCAGGTACTAACATAATTTCTGTTCTTCTATTCATTGCTTTTCCTTCTTCGGTTTCATTGTCTGCTTTTGGGGCATGCTCTCCTCTACCAGCAATAGTTAATCTTGTAGGCGCCACTTCCCCTGTCTTTTCTAAGTAACTGGCTACTTTCATAGCTCTTTTAACACTTAAATTCCAGTTGTCTCTGTAAGAAGTAAATTTAACGGGGTCTGCATCAGCATGACCTTCCACTAAAACATCAATCCCACCATTAGCATTGATAACTTTAGCAACTGCATCTAAAATCATTTTAGCATCTTTAGTTAAAGTAGTGCGCCCAGAGTTGTATAAAATTTTATCCGACAAAGACAACATCACTGCACCACCTTTCGTCGTGATTTCCATACCTTGTGCTTCTGCTGCACTTAAAGAATTGGTCAATTTATCCGTTAATGCTTTAGTCAAAGCAGCATTTCTTTGCGCTGCTGGCATTCCATGAATTTTGTCTAAAGCAGCTTTGAATTCCTTCACACCGGCTTCTGACATCACAGAAGTTCCTGATAAAGAAGAATAAATAGTCGCTTGCTTTGCTTGCTCTGCGGCTACATTTCCTTTCAAAGTAGTGATTTGACCATCTTTACCTGTCAATTCAGTTTGTTGCTTGGCAACTGTTGCTTCTAATTCAGCAATTTTACCCATCAATCCTGACTTGTCATCATTACATGTATCCAATTCCCCTTTAGTTTTTTCTAAAGTAGATTGTAATAAATCTTTGTTTTCTTGTAATGCCAAGAAATCTTTCTTTTTCACACATGAAGTCATAATAAACAACATGCTGACCATTAATAAACTTAATTTGTTCATATTAACTATTTTTTAAGGTGGGAAATTTGAGGTTTTGAATTGTACTAAAGACCAATAAAAGTCATTTTTTCAAAAAATATCCCATAAATAAATTATACATCTTTTTTAGCGGCGCAAATGTAGCAAAGAATAGGGGAATTAACTTGTATTTTTATTGTTTAATTTTGTTAAAATTGACGGATTACTTCCTTAAACAGCATTTTTTGTGTTTTTTGCCACTTCCGCAGGGGCAAGGTTCGTTTCTGCCTACATCTGGAGTTGTTTTTTTGAAGGGAGTGGTATCGTTATAGACTGTTTTAGGCGCTAATCTTGGGTCAATATTTTTTTCTTTGGGAGTGTAATCAATATTATTCATCGATTGGCCAAAGTCAACATCACTTGTCTCTTCATAATTATACCATTCTTGAATGGCTTCATAATGCTCATAAATAGTCATTATCGAAATGTCTGGTTCATTTTTAACTAATAAATCTTGCGCAATTTCCCAATCATTTTTTCCATAATCATCGATTAACTCAGCTTCTATTGCCATTTTAATTTCCTCCTCCAATTCCATTAGTCCATAATCTATAGCCTTAAAAACAGCACTCGTCAAAATAGCATTTTCATCCGTAAATGCTGGAGATGCTTTTGCTTGTTCGATTAAATTTTGAGTCAGTTTTTTATAATCCGCAGCCAAAACGCTTCTTTTATTCCTTTTCAATGCCATATAAGTCAATGCTGCTTTTATATGTGGCGATTTAGCAAACACCTGTTCAACTGGCTCCATAATAAAAGGAAAAAGCTGTGTAATATCGGAATGTGCTAACTTATAAATGGCTTGCCAAACTTCCTCTGTCAACAAATCACCTAACCAAAAATCTAGAAATTCTTCGTCTTGCTTAAGAAATTGATTAATCGCAGGTAAAGCTTCTATTGCTCCCAACTCGCCCAATAAAAAAAGAGCATGTACTGGCGCTAAAAAAAGAGATTCTTCTGGTTCTGCTTCATAAAATCTATCATAATCTTTAAAATTCCGAGTCGCTTCCTCCAATACTTCTTCCAAGTCTTTGATGAGCGAAGGACGTGGTAAGGCTAATATTTCTTCGATTTTCGCCCTAGGAATGCTAAAATCATATTCGTATAAAGCGCCTATTTCTGAGTGAAGTAAATTTGGATTTCCTTTCATTTTTTATTTTTTATGCAATTTTCGCACAAAAGTACACTTTTAGCTTATATCAGGAATATCCTTTAATGAATAAAAAATTGTTAAGTCCATTTTTTTAGTTTTTACTGTTTCAATATCTGCTCCATTGGACGCGCCTTTAATCCATAGAACGGCATCGCACTTGGTCAATATTCGGTAGGCAATCGGATAAGAAATTTCTTCATAAGTCGCATCTACTGTCAAAAATAGGATTGTTTGAGCAACTTCACCCAACGAATCATTAATTTACTTGAATTCGTTGAAGTACTCCTTCTTTATAAAATTCGCCTATAGGAATCCGAACCTCCTGAAGCTCAATATCTTTTTTAGTATAGGCGGTAACTTTGTTTACATTTATAATAAAAGAACGATGTACTCTTAAAAATCGTTGGTCTAATCTATTTTCAAACGCAGAAATACCACTTTTAAAAATTATTTTTTCACTTACTAAATGAATTCTAATGTAATCTTTGATACTTTCAACATAAAGAATATCGTCCAAAATAACTTTAATATTTTTCTTATTACTTTGAATAAAAATGTGATTTGGTATACTGGGGTTCGTTTTTTTTTCACCAACTATAGTTGCCCGATTTTTAGCTTGCAAATCATACGCAAAAGCTTCTGCCGCCGAAAAAGTTCTTTTATTGATCAAAATAAATAATGGAATATCTAATTGCTTTTTTCCGATAACCTTTGTTGTGTGATATTCTTCCAATAAGTCTTTTCCTCTTTCATAAACACTTGATAATGGTGTGTTGGTTGGTAAAAAATAACTACTTAAATTTAATCCAACTGGGCCATTTCCGCCCCCATTTCCTCTTAAGTCAATAATAAACGCATCGGCAGTTGAAATAAAATTCATCAAAGGTGCTACCTTGCTCGTATCTTCTACCCGAAATCCTTTTAATTTAACATAGCCAATATTTCCTTTCAAAAAATTTACTTCGCCAAATCCGCCTTCCCTAAATCGCACTAAGTTTTGCAAATGCCAAGCAAAGGAAGTTCTATCACGTGCTGTTCTATTTCGAGGTCGTGGAGGTGCTACATTCAGGTGTTTATCCTTGGTGATTTTTTGCAACTCTTGCGTCAAAGCTTTGGCAAAATCTTTTGGTTGAGCAAATGTATCAAAATAATCTTCCCTTAGCAGTCGATCTAAATGCTGAGTGACCAATTCCGCTTTATCCAAAAAAATATAGTTTGCTATCATTAATTCTTTTGTCTTTTGAATAATTTCCTTATTTGTTTGGGCGAAAATTGATGTTAAGGAAAAGAAATAACAGAAAATAACAGCTCTTTGGTAATTCATAGTTTGCTAAAAAATTAAAACCGCAATAGGAAGATTTTCTATTACTAGTTTATCAATTCAAAACTAAAACAAAATCAGATTAGAAAACTAGAATTTAGCTAGATAAGGGTTTAGCGCAAACAGAGAGGCATTTGCTAGCGAGGAAAGGGATATTTATAAAAAATAGCCCAACCCCAAAAATTGGAATTGAGCTATTTTCATAACTATATTTTCTAAAATCCCTATTTAGGATCCGTCTTCTTCTTAGGCTTAGCCGCCTTAGTAGCATCCTCCACCGCTTTAGTCGCCTCATCCAATTCTTTCAACTGCTTCTTCCGTTTTGCCGCAGCTGCGTCTGCCTTAGATTTTGCAGGTTTCTTTCTGGTTGTAATCGCTGCTTTAGCCGCCGTCTTACCAGACTTCTTATTTTTGAAAGACAAATTCTCCCCTTCTAAATCTACAAAAATCGTTTCGCCAGCAGCAAATTTTCCACCAATCAATAATTTAGATAAATGGTCAACAATTTCTTTTTGTAGCACTCGCTTCATGGGTCTTGCACCAAATTGAGGATCATAACCTAATTCCGCTAAAAAGTCCATCGCAGGTTCGCTGATTTCTAAGCCCAATTCTTGCTTTTTCAACATTTTTCGGGTCTTTCTTAACAATAGATTCAAAATCTGTTTGATTTCTGCTAAAGTCAACGGCAAGAACATGATTTTTTCATCAATCCGATTGAGGAATTCTGGACGTAGATTTTCCATCAATAAAGTAAATACTTCCTCTCTGGTCGTATCTAAAATATCTTGTCGGTGCTCTTCGCCCACATCTATTAAATCTTCAAAATTTTCCAAAATTACTTCTGCGCCCATATTGGACGTCATGATGATAATGGTATTTTTAAAGTTGGCTACTCGACCTCTATTATCAGTCAAACGACCATCGTCTAATACTTGCAATAGAATGTTAAAGGTATCAGGGTGTGCCTTTTCAATTTCATCCAACAGGATAATAGAATAAGGTCTTCTACGCACCGCTTCTGTCAATTGTCCGCCTTCATCATAGCCTACATATCCAGGAGGCGCACCGACCAATCGAGAGACAGAATGTCGTTCTTGATATTCGGACATATCAATTCGAGTAATCGCTTTTTCATCATCAAAAAGGACAACGGCTAAAGATTTTGCTAATTCCGTTTTACCAACCCCTGTTGGTCCTAAAAAGATAAACGAACCAATCGGTCGCCCTTCATCTTGCAAGCCAGACCGACTTCTACGCACCGCATCCGAAACAGCTTTTACTGCCTCATGCTGTCCAATCAGTCGCTGTCCTATTTCTTCCTCTAATTTTAATAACTTATCCTTTTCACTCTGCACCATTTTGGTCACAGGAATACCCGTTGCCCTTGCTACTACTTCGGCAATATCATTCGCCGTCACTTCCTCGTTGGTAAATCGAGCTTCCTCTGCTAGGTTATCCAATCTTTCCTCCGCTACTTTGAGCTTAATTTCCATTTCCTTAATCTGCCCATACCGTATTTTGGCCACCGTTTCATAATCACTTTCTCTTTCTGCTTTAGCAGCTTGTATTTCTAGTTCTTCAATTTCTTTTTTGATATTTTGAGCGGTATCTACAATTTCTTTTTCGGTTTTCCATGTCGCTCTTAAACCATCTAATTTTTCTCTAGCATTGGCAATTTGTTCGACTATTCTTGCCATTTTTTTAGGGCTATTCTCTCGTTTAATGGCTTCCCTTTCAATTTCTAATTGCCGTACTTTTCTATCCCATTCGTCAATTTCTTCGGGGACAGAATCTAGTTCCAACCGCAATTTTGCAGCTGCTTCATCAATTAAATCAATCGCTTTATCTGGCAAATGACGATCTGCAATATATCGGTGGGATAATTCTGCTGCGGCAATTAAAGCTTCGTCTAGAATCTCTATTTTATGATAAACTTCATATCGTTCTTGCAATCCTCGAAGAATAGAAATGGTATCTTCCACACTTGGTTCTTCAATCAACACCGTTTGAAAACGTCGAACCAATGCCTTGTCTTTTTCAAAATATTTCTGGTATTCATCTAAAGTGGTTGCACCAATCGTATGCAATTCACCTCTCGCCAAAGCAGGTTTTAAAATATTGGCAGCATCCATTGCACCGCCGCCGCCACCTGCACCAATTAACGTATGAATTTCATCGATAAATAAAATAATTTCGCCATTAGAATCCGTTACTTCTTTGATAACTGCTTTGAGGCGTTCTTCAAACTCCCCTTTGTATTTTGCCCCAGCAATCAAACTAGCAATATCAAGGGTAAATATCTTTTTACTCCGCAAACTTTCGGGTACATCTTGATTGACTATTCTCCACGCAATTCCTTCTACAATCGCTGTTTTACCAACGCCTGCTTCTCCAATCAAAATTGGATTATTTTTCTTTCTTCTCGAAATAATGTGCAGCACTCGACGAATTTCTTCATCTCTTCCAATAATCGGGTCTAATTTCCCCGTTTCTGCTCTTTCATTTAGGTTAATCCCAAATTTACTGAGGGCATTGTATTGATTATCTGTACTTGGATCGGTTACTTTTTTGCCTTGGCGCAATTCTTTGATGGCTGCTTTTAAGGCTTTTTCCGTAGCACCCATTGCTTTCAGCATATTGCCCCCTTTTCCTTTCCCCTGCAAAACACCTAAAAGCATTAACTCTACTGAAATATATTCGTCGCCAAATTCCTTTAATACTTTTTTGGCCCTCGCCAAAGCTTGATTGGCATCATTGGTCAAATATTGCTTTTCTGAGCCAATGACTCTTGGATAGTTTTTACAAACTTTGGTTAATTCATCTTTTAACTTAGGTAGGTTAACATTCATCTTACCCAATAAAAAAGTAGACACATCTTCCGCTTGTTCTAATATTCCTTTTATCAAATGGGGTGTATCTACCGTTTGTTGCTCGTAGCCCGCCGCTATCTTTTGCGCTTTTAGAATACACTCTTGCGCCTTTATCGTAAAATTGTCGTACGTCATATTTAATCAGTTGTCGGTTGCCAGTTGCCAGTTGTCAGTTGGAGACAGTAGCTTGCCTGAAATTTGAATCTGCAAAATAATGGTTCTGTACGTATGTTGTGCAAAATTTGGTAGAAAAAATATGGACATTCTTCTAAAAGGTATTACTTACCCCAACGAATTCTGCCAATCGGCTCTTACTTATCGCCTAAATTGTTGTAACACATATTGATAAAAGCCATTTACCTCAGTCAACTGCTGTACGACCTCTACATCCACTTCCTTCATCGTTGTTAATAAGACGGCTGCCATGAATTCATCAATTGCCGCATCATGGTTAAATAATACTTTTTCTTTTTTCATTTTTTGGAGTTTTTTAAAATTCAATAATCGAAGATTTCTAAAAAAAATTATCGACTAAGTGTACCCTTTATAGTTAAGTTGTCCGTCTTAACAATAAAAAGTCCTACAAATATAATATATTGCCGAGGACTACACGTTGTATTAAAAACAACCTATTTTCTTTAATTAAAACAATAAAATAATGTTAGACAGTTTATTAGATGGCTTAAAAGGACAAGTAGCAGGTGCAATTGCCGAAAAAACAGGACTTGATTTAGGGCAAGCCGAAAAAACAGTTCCATTGGCTGGCGACAGTATCAAAGAAGGGATTATGGGTGCAGTTACAGGTGGTAACTCTGGTGATGTAATGAGTATGCTTTCTAGCTTAACTGGCGGAGGTGGTGGCAGCGCGATGGGCGCTTTAGCAGGATTAGCTGGCGGTAGTGGCGGCGGTGCAGGAGGTATGATGAAAAATATGGTTTTCCAAGGTATTGCTCAAAATTTTATCGGTAAAATGACTAGTCAATTGGGTATTCCATCTGGCATTGCTAGTACCGTTTCTTCTATGGCTTTACCTATGATTATGGGTAAAATAAGTGGTGCTGCAAACGATGCATCTGAAGGAGAAGGTATCAATGCTGCTGGATTGATGAAAGTTTTAGGTGGCGGCGGTGGTGCTGCAGGTATGCTAGGTAGCCTTATGGGCGGCGGCGGTGCTGATGCAGCCAAAAGTGCTTTAGGTGGTTTGATGGGCGGTGGTGATGCTGGCGATGACCTAGCAGATAAAGCTAAAGATGCTTTGAAAGGTAAATTAGGTGGTTTATTCGGCTAATCTATACTTAACTAAAAAAATACGTACGAAAGGGTGGATTGGTAATCAATCTACCCTTTTGTTTTTACTAAGCTCTGTAGCTAAATAAAATAGTTTTTAATTTTTCCACCACAGCGGATACAAAGTACACGGATTTTTTTTGACGAGTGTAGCTTAGTTTTCCTCTTTCTTAGCTAATCTGTTTGCAGGAATGAATTTGATACAATCTTATAACTCCGATTGGAAAATTCAGTTTGAAACCATTCAAAAAATATTAGCTACTACTTTGGATGGACTGATTCTAAGCATCCAACATGTAGGAAGTACAGCAGTTCCTGATTTGGCTGCCAAAGCTATTATTGATATAGACATTGTTTATGAAAAGGATAACATTTTTCCGCAAATAAGAGAAAGGTTAGCTACCCTTGGTTATTATCATAATGGCAACCAAGGAATTCCACAAAGAGAAGCTTTTAAAAGAAAAAAAGGACTTCTATCCAACTCCATTTTAGATACGATTACCCACCATTTATATGCTTGTCCAAAAGATAGCCCAGAACTAAAACGACATCTATTATTTCGAAATTTTCTAAGAGAACATGAATGGGCAAGAACCGAATATACGTCCATAAAAATGGATATAGCCGCACAAACCCAGCAAGATAAAGCTGCTTATTCCTTACTAAAAGAAAGTCTGGCTACCCCTTTTATTGAGAAAATTTTACAACTCGCTAAATAGTTCAACCTTCCCATTAAAAAGGGCTTCCCTATCATCAGATTCAGAAAGCCCTAAGGGTTCTAGGTGTGTATTTATTTTATTATTCACTCTCCTCGTAAACTCTCCACAGGGTTCAATAAAGCCGTCCGAACACTCTGAAAGCTAACCGTCAAAAAGGCAACCGTAATGGCAGCCATACCTGCGGCAGCAAATACCCACCATTCCATATCAATCCGAAAAGCAAAATTATTCAACCATTCGTTCATTCCATACCAAGCAATTGGAATCGCAATAATTAAGGCTATGGCTACTAATTTTAAGAAATCTTTGGAGAGTAAAGTTACTAGGTTCTGAGTCGTTGCACCAAGTACTTTTCGAATACCAATTTCTTTGGTCCTTTGTACCGCCGCAAAGGTGGCTAATCCCCATAAACCTAAGCAAGAAATAAACATGGCTAAGCCTGCAAAGATTTTAAAGAAACCCAATAAACGACTTTCAGAATCATAAAATTGAGCAATATGGTCGTCTAAAAAAGAGTAGCTATAAAATTCTTTGGGGAAGGTTTTTTCCCATGCCTTTTTAATATTGGCTAGCGTCGCCGTCACATCTGTGTTAGCTTCTAATTTAATACCTGCATTATGGTAATATTTTTCATTCTGGAAAATCAACATTGGATTAATATCATTGTGTAAAGTCGTCGTAACAAAATTTTCTACTACGCCAACTATCTCTGGTTGCCAACCATTCCAACCTATTTTAAATCGTTTGCCCAATGCTTCCGCCTCCGAAGCAAAGCCTAATGATTTAATTAATTTTTCATTGACCACCACTTTTGGAAAACGCTGATTTTCCGCTAAACTTGCAGAAAGTGCACTCGTATCCGCAATATTAAAGAACCTCCCTGCCTTTAGTTGTAAATCAAATAATTCGGGATATTTATCATCTCCAAAAATAATACTTACAGACTTTCTATCCGACGCATTATCATCCGTCAAATGCATGGATGTCCCATTATGACCTCTTTCACTTGGAGGGGCACTTGCAAACGTAACTCCTTTGATTCCTTTTATCCCTGCCAATTCATTAGCAAATACGGTTAATTTCTGTTTATCTGGAATTTCAACCGCTAAGATATTATCTTTATCAAAGCCTAAGTTTTTATTATAAAATAAATCCATTTGCTGAGAAATCAATACTAGCGCAATTAATAAAGTACCAGAAATTACAAATTGCGTCACCACCAATCCTTTTCGCATAAAGGAAGCGCTCCGATCACCAGCAACTGTTCTAGATTTTAGCGCAGTTGCTGGTTGAAATTTAGCAATTAACCAAGCAGGATAAATACCTGTTAATAAGGTAGTCAATCCTATACTCGTTAAGAAAATTGCTAAAATTCTCGGAGTAAACAAGTAATCAAAAATTATTTTTTTATCTAGTAATTGATTGACAAACGGCAAGGCAAACTGAGCGATAACAATCGCAAAAATCGCCGACAAGCCAATCACTAAAAATGCCTCTGCTAGGAACTGCTGCATCAATTGTCCTTTTCCTGCGCCAATCGCTTTTCTAACGCCTACCTCCTTCGAGCGAGTCAAAGATTGAGCAGTCGATAAATTGATGAAATTGATACAAGCTAATGCCATTACTATCAAACCAATGCCTCCAAAAAACCATAACCAAGAAGCATTAATGGCTTTTACCCATTGTCCTCCACCTCCATATTGCGGTTCTAAATGTATTTTATGTAAGGGTTGAATATCTACGCCTCCTTTTTCAAGCTCTTCTGGATCGTTATTCACTTTTGCGTCATACATTGCTTGAATTGGCGCAATCATATCGGCTGGATTCGCCCCTTCTTTTAAAAGGGCATAAGTAGAAGCACCGAAAGTTGCGCCCCAGTTTTTTTCTGCCCAGCCCATAAAATCTTTACCGATTAAATAAGACACCAACATCGTGGCTGGCAAATGCGTATTATCGGGCAAGTCTTTAATAATTCCCGCTACCGTAAGGGTATGTTCGTTATCGAATAGTATTGTCTTTCCAATTGGGTCTTCTCTGCCAAAGAATTTCTCGGCAGTAGATTCAGTCAATAAGGTATGCCAAGGTTTCCGCAAGGCTTCGTGCCCATTTCCTTGTACAACTTCTATATCAAAAATATCTAAAAATTCAGGTTCTACCATCAATACGCCTTCTTGATTAAATCTTTTTTGAGGCGTAATCTCCATCACTCTTTTTCCTCTAGGTAATACACTAACGACGGTCTCAATTTCTGGAATTTCACTTCGCAAAGCATTCGCCAAAGGGGCAGGACAAGCATAATTTAAATCCCTTTCCTTCCCTGGCATTTCCCAGAATTGATTAAACCGAACAATCCTATCTGCCTTTTGATGGTAATTATCATAACTCAATTCATGGCGAATAAACAAGCCTATTAATAAACAAACCGTGATGCCTAAAGTCAAACCAGTTAAATGCAAAAAGGTATTTAAACGTTGTCGATTTAATCGTCGAAGGATGAAACGGAAGTTATGATGTAGCATAATAATAGGGTTTTAAACAGACCAGTAATAATTCCTTACCCTAAGTAATCCAATGGCTATGCCAAAATCATAATTTACTCATAATCAATATTTTATAAAATTTATTTTTGGATTTAAAATTTTAACCTGTCCGAATTTGGTCAGTTTATGTTCAAAATTGGACGTATTTATTATTCGCTATTTTTTCGCTTCTTACAATCAATTTTCCAAGTTGGAAAAGAAAAAGTCTCTGTGGTATTTACCCATTCCCCCAACCATTTAAAGCCTTCTTCAGAAATATCATGAAACGTAATTTTATAAAATCCATCCATGTCATTCGGTGCTTTTTGAGGTCTGTATAAAACGATATCGCCATTATCCTTTTTATTCCCACTCCAAGCAGATAAAACAGGCGTTAGTCCTTTATTAGAATAATAATGTACAAACCATTTAGCACTATCTTGGTCAAATTGGCGAATACTACCAGAATGTCCACCATCCGATTTCAGCGTTTCATCTTGTACGCCAAAGCCATTCATGATGTATTTAAAGCGCCAAATCATATCCACAGGTTCTGTTTGCCAAGTTTGGTCTGGATTACGGGCAATAGATTTACAATCACATTCGCCAATCATTGGCGCATAATCTTTAATTTGCTCGGGGGCATCGGGGTTGGGTAGACCAAACGGATGGGCTTTGGAAGCAGCATATTCATAACTGTTTTGTGCTGATAAGCTGCTATAATTTAGGAGTACTAAAACGAAGAAACAGCATCGAGTGAGTTTAGACATTGGGTTTAATTTTGATGATTAAATACCCAATATTAAAATCGATACTCCTATTTTTCTATTGTTTTGCAGTAAGAGATGGTGTTTTTGCAGGGAGTGCTACTTAAAACTTCTAATAACTTCTCTCACTTCCCCTACTCTACTATTCGAAATTGCTAATCTTTTTCCAGAATTTAGAATCACCTCCGCTTTAGGATTAAAACGCAAAGAAGCCACTTCGGATAGGTTAATAATTGTATGTCGATGAATTCGGATAAATCCTTTAGTGGTCAATTGCTTTTCCATTGCTTTCATAGATTGTCTTAAAAAATAAGCTCTATCATTTTTGGTATGAATTTGCACACAATAATCTGCGGATTGGATATAATTAATTTCCGTTAAGGGAATCCGTTTTATTTTATTACCAATTTTGATAGAAATAGAGGTAATTGGTAATGCCTCTTTTTGTTCTATTAATGCAGTAGTCACAGCTTCATATTTCTCTTTTAAAGCTATAAACTCATAAGTTTGTCCTTCTAGTTCTCGTTGTTTCATGTATAAATGCACCAAAATAACTACGCCTAAATAACTGCTAAAAAATAGCGGAAATTTCTGTGCTATAAAAAATTGAAAATATTCCCCAAATTCCGCCAAAACAGCTCCATCTTGGACAATTTGTAACATGGTAATACTACTAAGTGTCAATAGTAAGCTCGCAATGATGGCTAATAAATACTTGGCTAAAAAAGGAAGGGTAAAAGTGCTTGGTGTCACCCTATTTTTTAAACTAAAATGAATAAAGGGTAGACTGATTAACAACCAAATCATCCACCTCAAAAAGTGATTTTTTAATAAACCAAAGTAGGTAACCGTATCTTGTGCTAAGCTAAAGCGGTTGATGTAATATAATTGTTGTCCTGCTTCAAAGAGATTCATCGCTATAAAATAGCTGCAAGCAATTAAAGCTAATGGAAAATAAGGTCGGAACTGGTAAAATGGGTATTTTTGAGTGATTAGGTTCATGTCTTTTTTTTATAAAAATCAAAGAAGCTGTTTCTAAAATTAACTAGTACCTCAATAACGGATAAAGTTGCAAAGGACAAAGACCGTATTTCTCAATTTAATTTTGCCTATCATCAAGTAACTTCCCAACATTAACTCTCGAATTAATGTTGCTAGATAATCTATATTAGGAATTACCCTAAAATTACCCAGTAACAGGAAGTTACGGGGTAATAGGTTTCCTTCAAATTAAGTATTACAAAATACAAAGATTCCCCCTAGAATAAGCTATTTCTCTAAAACGACCACCTCACTCTCTTCCCAACCATATCGAACTGCTTTTACTTTGAGCGAACTAAAATCCTTCGTTGTAATAGGCGTTTGATATAATTGCCAACGCCCTTCCGCTATTTGATAACCAATCGAAGCGCCTTTGACTGCTGTAATTTCTAGGCCTCCATCAATTTCTTTAATTGTAGGTACTGGTGTTTTTTCGGTCACTCCGTATGGTTGAAATCGGTTGACCATTTCGACTTCTGGTTTCTCACTCCAATCTTCTATGCTGGATAACCATGTATACAAGGAAAAGTAATAGCAATAGCAATAGCAATAGAAAGAGTAAAGTATTTCTAATGATTTTCATGAATTTCCGTTTTGTATTTAAGCTGAATTAATGCTTAAACTATACTTTGTGTATCTCTGTGCAATCCTCTGATTAACTCTATGTAATAATTAATTTGTTCCACAGAAATACTCAAAGAAATCGCAGAGTTGCACAGAGACCTTATTAAATTTTATTCTTTCTGAATACCTCTACTATCCAAAATTAATAAAAATACTACTTTTGCAATCTTTTATCATTTTTAAAAATGGACTTCCTTACATGGCAAAGCCTAATAAACAAGCGCACCGCATCAAATCTGTTAAGCCTAATACTCGGTTAACAGATTATGCCGCACAAATTTTTCCCATTTTAGGCAGTCGAACGGCGGCTAAAAAAGCCATTGCCGCAGGCACTTTATTAGTGAATGATGACTTGGCAAATGAAGGGATGTTTGTCAAGAAGGGAGATGTGTTGGTTTTAAAAATAAAAACCGTAAAGAGACCGAAAGTCGATATAGATTTACCCGTTGTTTTTGAAGATGATTATTTAATTGTGATTAATAAACCAGCAGGGATAGCCGTGAATGGAAATCGAAATAAGACGGTAGAAAATGCGGTAATTGGGTTTGCTAAACAAAGTCATCAAGCGGATACTTTACAAAGTCCTAGAGCGGTTCACAGGATTGATGTGCCGACTAAAGGATTGATCTTATTAGCTAAGACGAAGACCGCTTTAATTAAATTGAGTAAAGCCTTCCAAGATAATGAAGTCAAAAAAACTTACCTAGCTGTTGTACATGGAAAGACAGAACGGGAAGGGCAAATCGATGAGCCCGTCCAAGGTAAAAAAGCAATTACTAATTATAAAACCCTAAAGGTCGTTTCTTCTAAAATATTCCAACATTTATCTCTGATAGAATTGCAGCCTATAACAGGTAGAACCCACCAATTACGGATTCACCTTAACAATTTAGGTCATCTGATTATGGGGGATAAAGAATATGCTGGTCATAAGCGGACGATTTTAGGAAAAGGGCTTTTTTTATGTGCTTATCAATTAGAATTTTTGCATCCAATTACCAAAGAATCAATGCATTTAAAGATAGATCCACCTAAACGGTTCTTGAAAACTTTGGAACGAGAAGGTGGTCGATTTAATAAACGAACAAGGAGACCCAACGCTAAGAAAAAGACAAGAAGATAGTCAGGTAAAAAATTGATAATCATCCGTTGTCTTCATTCATCCGTTGGTCTTCTATCAACGGATGAATGAAGACAACGGATTTGACGAGCTAGCCGATATTTTAAATATTATTTTAATGTCATTTTTCAATCTGATGCGCTATCATCTGACTTCTGATAATTTATGATTCAAATATGAGGCTTAAAGTTCAAAAATCGCTTTTGCCAATACTAACCGTCCAATCTTAGGCATCCGAGGCATTACTCGATATTCGTTATTGAATAAATTTTGAGCAGTTACATTGATTTTGATACCGTTTCCAAAATTATAACCGACACCAGCATCCACGATAGTATAACTATCCAAAACACCAGAAAAAATAGTGCCCATTTCTACTTGATATTCATCTTGGTAGCGAACGGATGCATTATAAGAAAATCCTTTTGCTTCAGGAATATAATCCATTCCAACTCGGATTCTATTTTCAGGCGTATTTAAAGCATATACTTGACCCGTTCCCGGTAAGTCAATTTCTTCATCCGTAAAGAAATTTTGTTCCAACCAAGAATAGTTCGCAAAGACGGATAATTCTTCAGAAAAATAATATTGCATGCTTAAATCTGCCCCAAAATACTTGACTCTTCCTGTATTAGAGGGGGTTACTACAAATTGAGGTTGGCTAGAGGCATAAGCAATATCAGGTTCAACTAGACCTAAAGGATTAGGAGCTAAACCATCTCCAACAGTCGAAAAAGCTGCGGCAACTGCCTCTTGAGTAGTTCCTAACGCTTCTAGTTCAGTCGCATCGGTAACTCGATTTAATTCGGCTACCAAATCGGTAGAAATGGCTGGATTAATGACCAAAGGGCTAATCGCCCCCGTAAATATTAAATCTCTTCTTTGATTATAATAAACATCTAACCCTAAAGAGAATTTACCGCCAAAAATGCCCTTATACCCAATTTCATAGGCACTCGTTTTAGTAGATTTGATTTTATCTCTTTGCGGCAGCGTTGTTGCCACTCCTCCATTGAGCAATAAAACACCAGCAGTAGTTCCACTTACTTCAGCAGCCTTCGTTCCTAAATAATCCAAAACATTTTGGGGCAACACATCCGCCAAACCTGCTAAGGCTACATTATAAGGAATAGATAAAGGCATATCAATTCCAGAATATTCCCCTACTCCAGGAAGGAAGCTAGAAGTTACCAAAGGATCCGTATAAGAAATAGGCTGCGTTCCACCAATAAAAGGGATATCAAAAGCAGGAGTTATCCCAAATGGAATATCCACAAAGACCAATAAGGCGGATGGAGAAGTTATTGCTCGATTAAAAGTAGCTCTAAAACTTTGAGTCGGTTTCGGTTTAAAAACAATCCCTGCTCTTGGGGAAAAAGTAGTCTCATCAATAGCGGAAAAACGATCCACTCTACCTGCCAAAACAAAGTCTAGTGCTGGATTAATGGTCCATTCTGCTTGCGAGTATAGCGAATATATATCAAAGTCATCTTCGTCTTCAAATCGACCGTGTACCGTTCCTTTCGTTTCAGTTCGAATTAGTTGGGCTTCTGCTCCGAAGGTAACATTCAATTTATCTTTATTGACTTCCCAGAGATATTGAGCTTGTCCTTGGGTGGCATTATTGTTCGTGATGCTAGTTAAACCTGTCCGATACAATACATCCTTTTCTTGGTCATTGATGGTTAAATTGGTATAAATTTGAGCGAAAAAATTACCAGATTGCAATCTCACTTGTCCGAATAATAGTGGATAGTCTTGTAGTGCTTCTCCTAAACCTGCTCTTACTAACCCTCTTCTTTGGGTAATGCCTGCACTAGCGTTTAAGGTAGTTTTGCTATTCGCTCTATATTCTAAGCCTCCAGAAACACTGAAGTTATACACTTGGTCTTCTAATTCATTCGTCGGTCTTAATAATTCTCCAGTTAAACCGCTGGTTACCTGAGGTTGAAAAGCAGCTAAAGATTCCGCATCTGTTGGGTCGTTTGGATCTAGTACAAAATCATTCGCCCGATTATAATGCGCTAAAATTTTATAGCCCAATTTTTCATTGATTAACCCAGCCTGTCTGCCTGCAACTGAAAAGTTGGCTTTCGTACCCGTTCCGATGCTGAATGAACTACCTTGATGTTCGAAAGGACTTTTAGAAATAAAATGTACCACACCAGTTTCGACACCAGGGCCATACAATGCAGAACCAGGTCCTCGCACTACTTCAATTCTATCTAGATCCAATTCATTCAAGGCATTTCTACTCAAAATAGCAACCCCTTGGCCGGGAACAATTAAACTTCGGTAGTCTAACATAAAATAGGTCTCAGTTTGAAAAGCATCATTTCGCCCACGAAGGTTTATTTGCCAATGGTCAATTCCTTGCTGAGAAACATCTACACCAGGTAAATTTCTCAAAGCGACTACTGGGCTAATTAAAGCTTGGGCGCCTAGTTTTCGAGACTCAATAATGGAGATAGAGGCAGGTGCTTCTAATGCTTTTTCCGCTTTTCGAGAAGCAGAAACAATCACTTCTTCTCCTAATAAAGCACCTTCTTCTAAGGCAATTTCAACGGATATATTTTCTTGGTATATTATTTCTTGAGTAGTGTAGCCAATAAAAGAAATAACAAGCGTCAGAGGGAGCGATTGGTTAGTTTCTATGCTAAATTGTCCATCTACATCCGTTACAGCACCTTCGGAAGTTCCTTTTATTAGAATAGTTGTTCCGACTAGGTTTTCCGTGGTTGTTTTATCTTTTACGATACCAGAAATGGTAATTTGGGCAATTAGCCCTACTGAAAAGAATAAGCAGGCAACAAAAGTTGCAGTCATTTTTTTAGGGAAAATCATTTTGAGGTTATGTTTAAAGAGGTTATGTAGTTTGTACTTTAGTATCTATGCTAAAAAATGTTTTAATACAGCAAATTTAAGGGGAAAAGATTAATTGAATCTGGATAAATTCGACAAATTTCTGGAGATTTTTGGCAAAATCTGGATACATTACAAGTAATACATATCCAGTTCCTCCATATTTTTAGCAGGAACCTTTCCCTGATACTCACAATTCATCTCTTCTTTTATCAAATGAAAGGTTTGTTCAGAAATAGCAATTTTTCCTACAGCACAAGCATATTCCATTCGAGAAGCAATATTGACCGTATCCCCCCATATATCATAAGCAAATTTTTTAGAACCAACTACTCCTGCTACTACAGGTCCTGTATGAATACCAATTCTAGCTTCAAAAAAATGTTGGTCTTTTGCCTGTTTTATCTGTTTTAATTCCGCTATTATTTTTTGGAAATGAATTGCTGCTTTTGTCATTAAGACCGCATGATCGGTTCTTTCAATTGGCAAGCCACAAGCACACATATAAGCATCTCCAATTGTTTTTATTTTTTCGACATGGTATTCCCCAATCACTTCATCAAATGCACTGAAATATTCATCAATTTGGGAAACAAGTTCTTTATAATCTAAGCTTCTACTAGCTCCACTAAAGTTTTTAAAATCAAGAAATAAGACGGTAACTTCTTCGTAAAATTTAGGTTCGGCAGCCCCTGTCAAGCGCAATTCTTCCGCTGTAGCTTTTGGTAAGATATTCAATAACAAGTTATCCGATTTTTCTTTTTCTTGCTCAATTTCTAAGGTTCTTTCTTTGACCTTTTCTTCCAAATTTTCAATTAATAGGGCATTTTCAATAGAAATGGCTATTTGCCCAGATAATAGATTAAGCAATTCCACTCTTTCTTGCGTAAAAGCATTGGTTGTTACATTATTTTCTAAATAAAGTAAGCCTATAAATTCTCCTTTATTCAAAATAGGTAAAGAAAAAATAGATTTAACTTGGTTATTTTTCAAATAAGTATCCGTTCCAAATTTTGCATCATTGGCTGCATCGGCTAAGATAAGCGTTTGCCAAGTTTTGGCGACATAATTGATCACTTTTTTAGAGATTTGAGCAAATTTATTTAGGCTTAAATCTTCAAAAAATTCGGTTTTTTTATCTACGTCTCCATAAACATTCACCTTTAGTTGACCATTTGATTTTAACAATAAATAGCCTTTTTCAGCTCCTGCATTTTCGATGGCAATTAAAATTAGTTTTCTTAATAATTTTTCAAAATCGGTTTCTCCACTCAATGCTTCGGAGGACTTTAATACTGTTGCCAAATCCAAACTAGCCAATGCATTTTCAGAAGAGCCACTACCTTTGGATACTTGCCCTTTTTCTAAGGCTTTTGCTTTTTTAAGCCAAGGATATAATTTTATATATTTGGTACAAACCGCATAAGCACCATATTGAAAAAAGAGGTCATAAGCAGTCTGTATGTATTGCTTACCGATGGTTGTTTTACCCAAGTCCATTAACATCGCTGCCGAACGTTCCCAGGCCATCGCCTCTTCTAATACAAAATTATATTTTTGGGCACTTTCAATGGCCTCTTGATATTTTTCTAAAGCAGCTGCTTTTTTACCTTTAATGGCTAACAAAGCCCCTTGCGCTAATTTATATTTATTATCAAAATTAGCAGGAGCTACCGATGCACATTGCTCGAATATTCCAACGATCTCTTTAACTGCTTTTCTTATATTTTTTTGGGTCGCCGCCTCTTTAGTTGAATAATTGGTCTCATAGATTAAAACGATGAAGGTCAAATTGAAATAGAACGTATAAAGAGCCAATTCTGGACCTATCTCTTCCGCCGTCATCAGGTTTTCGTAAGCTAACTCATCGTTTTTACATAAATAGTTTAACCGAAAGGCCGAGGCATAGTGATTGTAGAGCATCGATTGCTGGTTATTTTCATAATGCCCTGCTTTCTTTTCTTCAAAATCATAAACTTCACCGCAAACGGTACCTGTTTCATTAGTTGGGTCAGCTAAACAGATAAGATATTGGCAATTAACTCGAATACTATTGGGTGCGTAATAATCCAATTTCTCTGCCATTAAATCAATATCCTGTAGCACTATTTGTTTAGCAGATTGTAAATTGGGATTACTTGCCATTTGAATAATTCCCTTTAGCTGAGTCGTATGTCCCACAAAGGATAAATCCCCACTTGCCAAACTTAAATCTAATGCTAATTGTAGTCCTTCCTCTGTTTCCGCCAAAGGTATTTCCCACCAACTAATTAAGGTATGATAACTAAAAAGACTTTTGTTTAACTGATGGGTGGTTTGTAATTTTTCGTAAATAGCTAAAGCCAATCTACCAAAAGCAACGCCACTTTTAAAATCTTTACTGCCTATTATTAAAGTAGCCCCATAAGAAATAAAAGTCAAGGCACATAAGGTAGATAAGCCATTTTTAATATAAAATCGGGTCGTTTCAATAGTAATGAGTGCCCATAAAGTCTGGTTATAAAAATAAGCTGCCGCATTGACTGCTTGAAAGATTTCTGTTAATTCTAAAGTAAGCGGGTCGGTTATTATTGGTAACTGGATGAGGTCAGCAATCTTATTTTTGGCTACCCTTCTAGCGTTGTAAAATATTGCCTTTCAAAGATTTATCTTTCCTTCTTCGGGGTTCTTTAAACCCTGTCACGTTTTCGCATAAAAACTCGAAAAGATCAGGGAAGTCTTGC
>Ga0129327_10000067_pt1 | contig 53053 bp, 58 predicted proteins | sample CPBDNA_6_FD_111799 | JGI IMG/M metagenome (GOLD analysis project Ga0129327, IMG submission 111799) | Freshwater to marine salinity gradient microbial communities from Chesapeake Bay, USA - CPBay_Spr_31_0.8_DNA | ecosystem: Environmental > Aquatic > Marine > Coastal | place: USA: Chesapeake Bay... | reverse complement strand
GGGTCAATTGTTGACTCATTCTTAAATGCGATGATAGCAGAACCGAATATTATTGGAAATGTTAGATTCTGTTGATTGTTTTGCCTCTTTTTTTTCAAACGTCTTGATAGTGATGTCATCTTTCGAACAATGTGCAATATAGTGGCAAAAAATGACTAATTCGCGTTCACTTTTTTTAATATTGAAAAAATTGTTTTGTTCAAAATTGAACCATTGTATCATTCTTGTTTGATGGATAAACAATAAACTTGTTGTGATATAGTAGCAAAATAAGTCACCCTCGTCTTTGTATTTTTCTTGCGACAATTGTAATTGATTTTTTTCATGATTTTTTTCGGGATTAATTTCTTGTTCTTTGTGTAATATATCTTGGTATTTCAATCCAAAATGTCCCAATATTTTATGTGCCTGCGAAACTGAAAACACTTGCTCTTTATGAGTCATCTTTCTGAATTCTTTCTTGAATGAATCCAACTCTTTGACATTTTTGTCGAAATACAGAAACACCGCTACGTTAAACAATCTTGCGCAGAACTCTACGATAGAATTTCCAATGAGAAATGGGTCATCAACGCGAAAACTGTTCGACAATATATTCCTGAAGTTTATTTTGTCATCCTCCAAATCTATCGTGAATGCAAAAAAAAGCTCTTGAATCAGAGATTTGAACCATTCTTCTTTACGATAAATGCAAATGTAAATATTATCGCTGAAAATAGAGTATCCGCTCTTCGCGTGCTGTTTTTTGATTGGTGTTCCCGGAACTAATGGTAATGTTTTTTCGAGTCCAGTGAGATACAAATCTATTTTTAGAGATACTTTGTCTTTGAAGCCCTTTTTATCGTATAGACAACAAACAATCGCCATTTTTATCATATAAATATGATTGGAAAGGTCTTCGTAGTTTTTTGTATAGATATTGATATTAAATATAATATTCTTGTACTCAAAACATATTTTTTTAATATAATTGGTAAAAAAATTAATGTAGTTCGCGGTATCCGCGTCGATAGATGAATTTTTCCTGCACGATTTGTATTCAGTATTGTAATCCTTGGTTTCCTCATAGTAATTTTCCAATAAATTAATGTTCTTCTGGGAAATACAAATTTTGTCAAATAATTGCTGTGCTAACACGTTTAACTCGTCGTCGTTTGTTTTGGACGGCATGGTCAAGCAAAAATAATATATTATTATAATAGTGGCTTTGTTTATATTTAGTTAATTATTTTTTATTATAATAATATTTGCTCCCGAATTGGAAATGTTTATTTTGATGATTATTTCAATTTGGGTAGGGGGGTCGTGTTCAAGGTTATTTTTTTATTGGTCGGAATATCATCACCTGACTCACGTCCTTTAGTCTCTTCTTGCGGACTTTGAGGTTCTTCTGGCTCTTCTTCGTAGTCTTCTTCTGGTTCTTCAGGTTCTTCTTCAGGTTCTTCTTCGGGTTTTTCTGGTTCTTCGTCCTCTTCTTCGGATCCTTCTTCGGGTTTTTCAGGTTCTTCTTTATTGTCTTGTATTTTTGCCGCAGCCGATTTCAAATATGCAAAACGCGTTGGATGTTCCACCTCTTGTAAATTTTCATTAAGTTTTTCTTCAATGAGTTTGAGAATTTTGTCATTGGCTAAATCATCAAATGAATTGAATAGTTTGTCATTGTATTGTAGCATGTTCAAATGCGTCTCTTCGTCTTCATTAGTTGTTTTGTGAATAAACATTACATCTTTTGGATCAAAACTGTTATAAATATCAAGTTTATTCATTTTTTCATAGTTCGCATTTTCTTTATGTTTCAAAAAATGAAAGTCAAAATCTTCGTTTTCAATTATAATTATCTTTATGTTTGCCATGAACTCAAACATGATAAGATTATACACATCAAGAGCTACATCAGACTTCATCAGATTCTCATGAAGAAAATTTTCATTTGGAATAAAGGTCGTTTTCCCATCTTCCTTGCTTTTTTTGAAGCTGATTCTCAGATTCTTTTTGATGTTTTCTTTATCCGCCTTTTCATTTGCCAACGAATACAGAAAAGATATGTATCTGTCGTACTTGTCTAAAACCCTTGGGGTCTTCTCAGGTTTATTTTTTTCAACGCGGGCTTGTAGTTGTTTGAGAAGCATTTTCTGTTGTTGAACATCTTCTTCAAATTCTGCGTCTATTCCTTTCAAAAGAATAACCGTTTTATTTGGAACAGTATCTTCTTTTTTGTACATGTATGGTTGTAATTTTTCAGTATCTTCATAATACTCGTCGAATAATATGAGTTGCTCTTTTTCAAAATCAAACACACGATGATTCAATGATGCCATTATATTTGTGGCGTCTTCTATTTCATAAATACCCAACTTACGAATTACCTTTTTCCCATATAAAAGGTAACATACGAAGTACCCCAAATTGTCGTCTTCTTTTTTCAACTTGCCCATTGCGATTGAATATGGTTTACCAAAAATCTCAATGTGGTGTATATCACTTTCTGTCATTTCGTCTTCTTCCTCTAGCAACATATCGTCAAATATATATTCGACATCATCGTGGATTCTTGATACAATTTGACTCATATAATATATCTAATTATAAAATATTAAATCAATATCAATCAATTTTAATTATAAACACGTTCAGATATATCTAACAGTTTGAAATATATTTTTTTGTTTTTTCCACGTCCTTGTGATTCCACGAGGCGTTTATGGTTAGATATAAAATCATCCCATTTTTTATCCTTGAAAAATGTGTTCCCCCCATCTTTGAAGATGAGCGCAATATTTGCAACATATATTTCATTCAAGAGTAAATTATCAATATTGTCAATCTCGGACAAACAATAATTCTGGAATGTGATAGCCAACTCCAATATAAAGTCGCTTTTCAAAATATCCTGCTTTGAACACTGAATTAGAAAGCTTGTAAAATTCCCCACACTTTCAACCTTCTTCACGTAGTCGCAATATTTGTCATAGTCTTCATTCGGGGACACATGAATAATATTTTTAATATCTTTCACGTGTCCTGATATTTGATTTTCAAAAACATTTACAAATTCATCCGTTATTTCAATAAACTGCTTGAAGAGTTTGGCATACAAATGACAAAAAAATGAATTATTTAAAATTACTCTGAAAAATGTGGCACATACCTTTTCTTTGTCTGAAATATTTTGTGAAATAAGGGAAAATATTTCATCACTCAGTTTATCGTAATTTTTCTCGGTAATTTTATTAAAATGTTTGAATAAGATTGCGATCACTTCTTCTTGTCTGCCAAGTGTAGTCGCTTTAATAGGCGGCTCTTTTGAGATTTCCTTTCTTATGTTAAGTTTTTTTTTGACTTGTTCAAAATGTTTTTGCGAATATTCTGGCAATTTACATTCGGTTTTGTCCATTTCCATAGATTTTTGTATAAAGAATTCATATTGTAATATTTGCGAAGCCATGAAATATACATCATTATTATATAGAAATTTTTATATCAAAATAAGTTAAAGTATTCAAAAATAAATGCGCGCTTAAATTAATAATGGACCAAAATTACATAGACTATTTACAAAAATATGAGTTCAAACATCCGATTGAATATAGCAAGCACAGAACATTAACAAACGTTGTTCAAGAAGATTTGGAGATCAATCCAGACGCGAGCAATAATATACTGAATCATATTTATAATCAAAGTGCGGAGAAGAAAAGTAAATGCAATTTATTGTTAGGTAAATGGTCGTCTCTGTATACGTTAGATGAAAAATACTTGAAAGATTCTCAAAAAGTTCTGAAAAAATACAAATACCACGAAAATACTATGGATGATTTTATAGAAGAATATGTTGATTTTAAAAGACAACAGAATTTTTTATCAAAATATCAATATGTCCAGTTTCGCCGTTTTCAATATTTGAATACAATTGTACCCTTTCTCCAGGTATTAGCACTATACAATTTCTGCAGCCCACTATTTTCATTACTAGCTCCAATTTTAGGTATGATTATTCCATATTTTGTCCTTTATATAAAAGGATTAAAGTTGGGATTTTCGCAGTATTTAAATATTGTCAAAAAAATAATAACAAATCAATATATCATTAAGGGTGTATTGAATTTCACCAAAAACTCTCTCCAGAGCAACTTGTATCTGGTAACTAGTATATTTTTCTATTTCATGTCCGTTTATAATAATATCATTTCTTGCTTTCAGTTTTACAAGAACACCGAATTCATGATTCGTTTTACCAAGAAATATCAGCACTTTTTGAATGAAGGTGAAGAGTTAATAGATACAATATATCAGAGCACTGGGAAAAGGAAGACGTTTCGCCATTTTAATGATGCCATGATAAATCACAAGGCAAACATTGCGAAAATGAAGATTCAATTGAACAACATTTGCGAATGTAAAGACAAAATGAGTAAATATGGTAAGATTGGATTTTTGTTAAAATGTAATTTTGATATATATCACGATTCTCAATACGACGAGACTGTTGGTTTTCTAATGTATCTAAATAACTATAATCACGACATGTACAATGCGTCTAGTTTGTTGAAAGAGAATCGTTTGAATGTTTGTAAATTCAAAAAAGATACGAAACCAATCATAAAGGGGGGGTATTACATTCCTCACATTGCCGAGTCAAATATTTCAAATGATATTGGTTTGAGAAAGAATTTGATTATTACTGGACCTAATGCATCTGGAAAAACAACCCTAATTAAATCTACCATTTTAAATCTATTTTTATCTCAAAGCTTGGGATGTGGTTGTTACTCTCGCTGTCAAATGCCGTTGTATGATTATTACCATTCTTATTTGAATATACCGGACACCTCAAACCGCGACAGTCTGTTTCAGGCAGAGGCAAGAAGGTGTAAGGAAATTATTTTATTTATTGAGAAAAATAAGAATAAAAAACATTTTTGTATTTTTGATGAAATTTATAGCGGGACAAATCCGAGCGATGCTGTTTTATGTGCTACAATATATTTGAAAGGGTTGAATAATTACAAGACAAATGTAGACTATGTTTTGACCACACACTATATCAATCTATGTGAAAACTTTGAAGAAAACGAAAATGTAACAAATAAAAAAATGATGGTGAACCAAAACAAAGATGGTAAACTGGAGTATTGTTATAAATTAGTAAATGGTATATCTAAAATCAACGGTGGATATCAGATTTTAGAACAATTAGAATATCCGGAAGATTTATTGAAATAATATTTCGTTCAAAAATACATATAAATATAAATCAAAATTATAAAATAAAAGAACAATGTTATCAAATCTACTTGATATAACTGGTTTCTTTGTAAGCGTTTTGATCAATTTACTATTAATTGCACTCATTTGTTATTATTTCAAACGTAAGATTGACAATCTTGAATACTCTCAATCAGAACAAGCTAAAACGTTATATACGTTGATATCGCAACAAAACAATATGATGGCTGTAAATAATGAAAGCAACTCTATTGTAATGGGGGCAAACAATATAATGAGCGGATTAGATTTAACGCAGTTGAATCAAAATAGTAGCGACGAAAACGATGATGATAATAACGATAATAATGATAATAATGATTCTGATACAACAAATGAAGAAAGTGGTTCGGAATGCGACGATGAATCGATATTAGAAGAAGAGTCAGAAACCGACGAACAAACGATTTCAGGCATGATTAATATGGTTCCTGTAGAAGAAGACTCTAAACAAATAGAGTACAGCAAACAATACGAAGGTGTTCAGGAAGGAGATATTGAACAATCTGAAAACATTTTTATGGGGGATCAAGAAACTTCAGAACAACCAGAAAGTGTAGAAGAACCGGAAATCGTGGAAGAATCAGAAAGTGTAGAAAACCAGATTGCCGAAGAACAACAAGTTGAAACAAATATTGATTCTACAGATGAAAATTATGAAAAAATGACTGTAAAAGAGTTAAAAAATGTTCTGGCTGGAAAGGGCGTTCATGCCAAAAGTTCAATGAACAAAAGTGACATTATCAGTATTTTGAAGGGTGCCTCAAACATTGCGTTAGAATTAGAAGACGGAGATGTACAATAAATAAAAATATAGTGAATCATTATAGACATGGAATCCAAAACTCTACCAACAAATCAAGACTATCGCAAACTTATGACGAAAACTGCGTTTGAAGTTATGAAAAGTAATCAACGTGCATATAGTAAGCAGAGCAATCTTTATGTCCCAAATACTCTTCAAGTAAATGATACGAAAGTTACAATAAAAAAGTAAAAAATATATTTGATAAAATATTCATATAATAAATATTATTATTTAATAACTATTTAGTTTTATAAAATAATAATAATGTTGTTTTTGTCGATTGATGTCGGAATACGAAACTTAGCGTATCTTGTAATTTCTATAGAAGAGGGGGATGGCAAATCTTCCATCATTGATTGGAATATCATGGAACTATGTGAAAAAGATGAAAACGCGTGTAAGGTTGATAATGTTAAGATTGGAATACGGATGAATGAAGCCATGACGAAATTGTTGGAGAAATTTGTCTTTGACAAAATCATTATAGAGAATCAAATTGGTCAAAACGCCATCAAGATGAAATCAATTCAGAGCTTATTAATTATGTTTTTTGTAACTAAAAACTACAAACACGAACAAATTATAAATTACAACGCGGTTAACAAATTGAAACACTTTTTGGGTAAGAAGAAGACGACATATGCCGAGCGAAAGAAACTGAGTAAGGTAATTGCTGATAAAATATGCAGCAAGCAATATCCGGAATGGTTGATTTTCTTTCAAAAGAGTAAGAAAAAGGACGACTTGTCGGATTGCCTTTTACAGGTCCTGGATTATTCCATCAAAAACAGTCATCTGTCAACTTCAGTATATGAAGGTATAGATGAAGAAACAAAAGAATAAATGAAATTAGTTAAAGTTTAAAGATTAATATAAAAATATTAAATAAAATGAATAGTGATGACAAGACAGTTTCGTTGGATATCCAGGAGATCAATCTGGATGCTCTGTCAAATACGCCACGAGATTCATATAGCATAGACAAAAGTATTGACAACAATATTAGACCGGTAAGCTCTAGTCTCGGGGACGGTATAGAATTGCTCATGAACGAAAAAGTTAAAAACTCGCAAAATGGTGGTGGCGACTCAAGTAATAAATCAATGGAACAAGAACTGAACGATTTGAACGAATTGAATGCCATAAGCATTGAACCCGAATTTTCAACAAACTCTACTGGCGGTGATTATAAGGCAAAGAATAGTTTTTTAAACAAACCTGCGGTTGAAATAGCAAAGGGGACGTCCAAGATGGATGAAAATATGGACTCATGGGACGGCTTCAAAGATATCAATCAGATCAACATAGAGACCTCAAATGAAAAGTCTACAAAGTTAACCGAACAAGAACTACTGCGCGGAAAATTTGAATTGTTGCGAAAATTAGAGGCATTAGAAGAAAAAGGTGCAAATTTAAGCAAGAAATATTCTATGGACAATGATTTGGACGAGATGAAAGGAGAATACGAGTTTCTTATAAACGAAAAGGAAAAATCAAATTCTATGAAATTCCAAGGTAAAGTTCTTACCACGATGATCACGGGTCTTGAGTTTTTAAATAGCAAATTTGATCCATTTGATATTAAATTGGATGGGTGGTCAGAGCAAATCAATGAAAATGTTGATGATTATGATGAGATATTTGCGGAATTACATGAAAAGTATAAATCAAAGGCAAAAATGGCGCCTGAAATCAAACTATTATTTCAATTAGCGTCTTCTGGCATTATGATCCATATGACCAATACAATGTTTAAATCGGCTTTGCCTGGCATGGATGATATTATGCGTCAAAATCCGGATTTGATGAGTCAGTTTACAAAGGCTGCAATGAGTTCGATGGAAGATAATCAACCCGGTCTAAGTAACTTTATGAATGATTTTGGTAGTCAAAATAGTCAAAACATGGCTACTCCGTCGCCGCAACAACAACCAAGAGATTCCCGCCCACGAATGCGACAAGAAATGAAAGGTCCTGAAACAGCAAATATTGACAACATATTGTCAAATTTAAACAAAGATAAAAATAAAAACATCAATGTTGATAACAATAGTACAATTTCTATGGATGAAATAAATTCATTATCTTCCGAAAATAAGCGTGGAAGGGGGAGAAGAAACTCTGACAAAAATACTATATCTCTGGCAATATAATTAAATAGTATAGACTATATTAGTATATGTGAATAACTACAACTAAGATGAATGTGAAAATGAGATTTCATATAGAGAATTTACCTAACGAATTACATAATAAAATTTGTTCATATTTATATTTTTCTAATAACATAAGTGGCAAAATAAAACAAGTCAATGAGTCAATCAAAAACTATAGGAGCATTCATCTCGCAAGTTTGTCTTGTGACCACGAGACCGATTTAGAGTTGGTGAGTTATTTCATATTGAAATTCTTTTTATACGACAAAAATAGGAGTGACAAATTGCAACTTGATTATAATATGCTTTCAAACTCTCGTAAATTACAACATGACGAATTGGAGCGTATATTCACTCGCCTTCGGTTGGTAGACATACTAAGGATATTGAAATACATACAACAAAACGGCATTTCATCGGAGTTCTATAATGATTAGTTTTTTATTTAGATAAACCCTAATATTTTCATACCAACCTTATGTGTCGCGTTTTTAATAAGTTCATCGACTTTTTTTTTTACACGTTTTTTCCGCGTTGAACAGTTGCCTTTTGTAGGTTTCATCGATTCTAAAAAATTTGTATTATTATTATTATTATCTAATAATCCGTCCTTGTCGTCTTTCTCTAAATATATCTGAACTACTGCTTTATCCGCGTCATGTTTTAAAAATTTGTCTATATCTTGAGCGCCGGCATTGTTTGCTAATTGGGTGCGAATTGTATCGTTTGACTGGTCTGACGACGAGATAAGTATTTGGGTTTTGTCATCATTGAAGCGTTTTATTCGGTAAGTGTTGTAAGTAGTACCATCTTTTTTACTAGAGTCACTATTTGTCACATTTTTCACATTTTTGTAAAATATAGATCCTTTTTTGAATAATTCTTTCAATAACGATTCGATCGTTTCTTTCTTAATACGGGTTTGTTCTTCAGGTGAGGGGTCGTCATTGTAAAAATTTGTCAATATATTCTTTTTAAATTTGCGATCGTTAGCACAAAACATAAAGTAATTATTTAAGGATCTTTTATTTGTAAATGTATCAAAAAAATCTCTTCTGAGATCGCCTTTGGTTTTTTTACGAGATTCTACATTGGTTGAAGTCCGAGGGTTAACTTGTGCGAGATATTTTTTGAAACTCTCCATTGTGAACTTGAAATTTTCAAAGTAGTAGATATTCTTTCGGTTCAGGTCGCGTAAAAAATTACTAATTTGAAGCTCCTTGTATACGTCCTTTCTGGGTTGGTCCTGAACAACTCCTTTCATTACACTTTCATAAGCATTTCGTTTTTTCTTGTAGATGGTTGCATTTTTTAGAAATTCTAAAGAAGTTACCCTCAAATACATTTCGTCGTTTTCTTCGCCATTTTTTGTAGAAAATGGCAAAGAACTGTTGTCGGAATTACCTGTTGGATTTATTTTCCAGTATATTTTAGATAACTCTTTACCTTTTTTGTACTGTTCTATTTTACCTTTTTCGCCAACATCAATTGTAAAATCAAAATGAGACTCTTCTATACTTTTCCGGGTGAATATATAGTTGTCTTGTAGTCTTATATCAAAATCATCCGGACTGGTTTTGACTTTGGTTTTGAACATTATTTTCAATTTATGAACTCCTTCAATGTCTATGACTTCGCTAAGTTTGAATTCCGATAGAATTTCTCCGGACAATACTTCCTGAACAAGAAATGTCAAAAATTTATCTGTACCATCGACCATTTCATCAATTTGTTTTTTTGTTTTTTTTAAAACAATAGGTTGATGTACTTTTTCGGTTTCTACAAACTTTTGTTTTCCTTCTTGGATATTCTCTCTGAGTTTTAGCAATTCCTTGAACAAATGTTTGTTTAAATATTCAATATTTTTCGCTGATATTTTTTTTTCGTAAAACTTTAATGAAATCTTACTATCTGGTTCACAGAAGAAGCTTATATTTTTGAAGATTTCCTGGTCTGGACCACCATCCATTTTTTTTAGAAAGTCCTCCTTCAAATAATCTTGAAGTTTGACAAGTTCTTTTTTAATTTTTTTCACATATTCATCTTCACTGATCTTTGCATTCGGGTTTGGAAGAAGACATGGGAGGTAATAGATATTATCAGGTGATCCCCGTTCTAGAGATTCGTAAAATGATGTGTAAAATGATATGTACAATTCATGATTACGCAAAAGTTTGCTATCTTTTTGATTGAACAGTTCAATACTCGCTTCGTATATATTTTTATCATCATCGAAGAAAACAGGTATAACGAAAAGAGTATTTTTGTTGCGTTTGCGTTCTTCGGCGAGTTCCGCCCCCTCCACAGTGGGGGGGTTGACATCGGGTTTTATAAAATAATTAATTAATGTTTCACTACTTTTTAGGTTATTATTTCTAAAAAAACTTTTAATCTCGTCGCTCGACGTAAGCTCGCACTGAGTGTCGTAATTGTCGTCAAATAACTCTTTGTAATATTTTTTTTTTTTCTCCGATTTAACATCTGATTTTAAAAGTTCATCTATTTTTGAGTTCATCAACAGATCGTAAAAAACACAATGATTTTTAACAATCTTTATATCTCGATTTGACTGCAATTTCAAATCAATTTGCATTGATGGTGTTAATGGTGTAAATGATGACGTTTGTGCTAGTATTGCTGGTGTTGTTGCTGCTGCTGAAGTTTCATCCGTATTTGATTTTTTTTTTGCCGATTCGACTCCAAATCTTAAATCTTTTATTGCCGAATTATTTGGCCGGAGTTTTTGTGAAAATTGTTTTCGCCAGCGTCTGTTTGTCGGAGTATTTTTGCCGGATGAAACAGGTTTTCTCGGCATATAAACTATGAGTATAAAATTAAATAAAGTTTTCTTTATATAACCCTTTTGCTACGAACATATCCTCAACTTGACTTTTATTTTTTGTATTTTTATTTTTCCGCGCCTTTTTGAGTATGTGTATTGCGTCGTTTATCTCTTTTTGACTTATTTTCCCATCTCCATCTTCGTCCAGTTGTGAAACAATGTCTTTGTATTTGTTAGGTATTACACAGTATTTACTATTATCGTTTAATAAATAGTCCGCAAAAACAATAAATACACACGTAAGTACGAGAGCGACGACAATGTCGCGCGTCCCCATCCATAAAATCGCAAATACAAGAATCTGACGCCCCAGAGTATATTTCACATAGTCTTCTTGCGATTTGCTGAGTTCAAGAGTGATGTATTTAGATCCAATGTTCATTATCAGCATGATAATTCCCGCAAAAAATTTACTATTGTTGAGGGCATATAAATGCTCTATAAATATATTGAAATTTGTACGTGGTTTCTTTTTCTCTCGTTTCATGATTGAATTATCTTATAATATTACAATATAAAATAAGGGATAAAAGATAAAAATTTAATCTCTTATTTTATTAAGTAAATGAGTAGTCTAGCATTTTCTGCCAGCCCAATTGATTTTGAAAAAAATGAAAAACTTTCCAATAAAATTAACACTGGGGCGCAGAAGAAGCTCAGTACGGAATTTTTGAAAAAAATGACAAGTGGGCGCCCTGAAAATGAAGAAGATCTAATGGGTTCATCTCCCGATATTCAAAGTATACATAAAAATTTAGAGCAAAGTTTGAAAAGTGAAAATGAAAAGACGCTTGGCGATTTTTACGCAAGTGAACTAGAAACCGATGTGAAGCAACAAATAGATAAAGTGAAATCGTCGCAGGACCTGTATCATAATGAGAGAGTGTCTACTGATTATTTGATTAGCAATAACTTGAATATGAGCAAGGTGTCTGGCGATCCGCGCAATAAAATTATAGGCAACGAAACTCGCGATGAGCTACTGGATAAATTAAATTACATTATCAATTTGTTTGAAGACGAAAAAGAAATAAAGACAAATAAGAAGAATGACGAAATTGTGCTTTATTGTTTTTTAGGAATATTCGTGATTTATACATTGGACTCATTTGTGTCAATTGGCAAGTATAAACGTTAATGGCGTTGATGTTCATACTTTCTGAAATACAATTACTCCGCGACCAGCAACATTGCTTATTGTATCATAGTGTTTTACAATTGACAATCCACATTCTTGCGCAACATTTTTCAAGTATTCGTTCGAGTGGTAAGTAAGTTCGTGGCGATTTATTTTTTCTTCTTGATCAATCTTGATGTGTTCTGTAAAATAGAATTTTTTATCACTAATTTCCTTTATTTTGTCACTATATGTGTAGTTTATTTTTATGAATTTCCCGTTGTCTTTGTTTGTCAAATGTTGTTTCAAATTATTAATATTTTGGAATACATCAATGAATAAATACCCGCGGTTGCTAAGCCATTTTGATATGTTGTATATAGTCCCGTTTAGATTCGCCGCGTAATATATTTCACTATCGATTAATGAAATATGAGTGAACTCATGTTCATTGAATATGTAGGAATTTGTTTCGTATTTGTCAATATATTGATAATCATTGTTTTTGTAACGGTATTTACATAAATCAATGATTGACTTTGATTTAGAAATCGTTGACATTGAGATGTTGTGTTTAAGAATCTCGTTGATGTGTCCACCGTGTTTAATGCCAATACAAAGGTGATTGTTGTACACGCTGTTGGAGTAATGTAAAATAATTTTGCAGAATCTTTCATAAAATTCAGAATTATAAAATAAGTCATCTAGCAAAAATACATAGAATTCATCAAATATAGTTTCTTGGGTAGTTCCTTTTTTTACTTTGTTTTCAAACGATTCGCATTCTTTTTGTACAAAGTTCAAGTAAATATAGATGATACCTAATACCAACAATAATATGGAAAAATTCATATAAAATATATATTTATTTTATATTTTTTCGGTTAACTATTTACATTATAATATGTGTTATTAAATATGACGCATGAAGTGGTAATACAAGATACACGAGACAAGTTTAAAATAACAAGTTTTTCTAACTTGAAAAAAACCGAATTGAGCAAAAAGTTGCAGAATTCGATATATTACAATAAGCGGGAAGAGGCATTTTTTTGGACGTGCGAAATGCTGTGTTCTAATATGTTATTGGAAATATGGGATACATTTTTTATTCTTATGAGCAAGTATATACACATTCATAATCCAAAATTACCACTTTACATAGAAAAAAAGTATTCTGAATTTCGAGATATCATCGGTCAAGACGATACAATACAAAATGTGCGAAACAACAAAAAAATCCGTATCATATTCTGTTCTATCGCTACAGTTTTGTCATGTTCAGATAAGTTGACTATTTTAGACCATTTGCAGAATAAATTTTTATTCAAAATAGAATCTTTATATGAGAATTTAAAGGCACCAAATACATCATTCGTTGATTTAGTATACAAGCCTGGCGATCCTGTCGAGTATTTAATCCCATTCAACGAGTTTGTGTATCATCTTACAGTGTCAAAACAAAAAGTTGATATCATTTATTGGTTGAATTGGATCATTGAATATGATATTTTATGTAGAAAAAAGAAGAAGATAATTGGTTGTGTTTCACGAAGTTTATATGAAAATAAGAAAAAACTTTTAGAAACCAATATAATATGGATCGTGTGGGATTCTCTTTTTGCTGTTATGAAAAAAGAACGATGTTCTCAAAATTTGAAAAATATAGTAGAAAGTATATATAGTTTATTCACGGTCCGATATTGCGTGTCTACAAACAAAAAAAGAATTAGTTTAATATGTCATACAATTGAACTATTAGTGTTACATAAAGAATTAAATTATGACATTGCGATTTTGAAAAATAATGATGAAATGACGAACTTAGAAGAAAATATAAATGTTGTCATGGAGCAAATAAAAAAGCATGAAGTAAAGAGTGTGAAAAATGAAACAACTAGCAAAAATACTAAGATGGATATATATCACAATATTTATATGAATTTGTAAGGATAGATATTAACGTTTTTTGTTAGATTTTATCTCATAATTATATACGCATAATATAATTATGAAAGATACCATTCGGAATACAGTAAAGGAAGTATACAATACCAATGTCAACAATTTTGAGTCAAATGCGTCAGTTTCTTGGTCACCCTCTTTATTTGACTCGCATGTTTCTGAAACCAAAAAAGTTGTTGGCGACTACCCCAGGAACACAAATAGTGTTAATAATAATGTAAACTCGCAAATAAAAGATACAAATCATTCTTCCGCTAATTCTAACCTTCTTTTCTTTCTGTTTTTGTTTATATTGTTACTTACCGCAGGAGCTTGTTACTATTACCGAAAAGAGATCATGGCATATTTAAATAAAATATTCGGGGTGGAAAAGACTATATCCAAAGACGTTGTCCAAATAAAGGAGAACGATGAAGAGTTGAAAGAAACCAAAACCGTGACAGAGAAAAAAGACAAACTTGTAGAGAAGGATAAAATGACTATTAAAAAAGACGGAGAAATTGTTGTAGATAAAAATATTGTGAAAGAAAGTAAAAAAAAAGAGCAAAAAAAAGAAGAATCAAAACCTAAAAATAATGGATTTGATAAAAGCAAATATTCGCAAAATCAGTTTGTAAGCAAGGATGATATGTATTGTTACATAGGACAAGACGACAATGTGCGACAATGCATACAAGTATTTAAGGATGACGTATGTACATCGGGCGATATTTTTAATCGCATCGACGAATGTCTCGTCCCCCAAAAGAAATGAGTAATATTACTATAACTTTTCAATAAATGTCACATTTTGATCATAGAACAATAATGAATTATCACCTTTCACCCCTGAATTTATTGCCGGTTTTACGCGTATTATATCCGATTCGCATCTGGAAGATACAACAGACGTATTTGAAAGTTTCCCCCTTCGCGATGAAGTCAACGCAGAGTAATGTGTTCTCTTGGTTATTGTACTATTTTTATTGTATTTTAAAACTTCTGCTTTTCGTCGCATTCTATATTGCTCATAAGATGTTTCGTTGAAGTTTGTCATTGGGTTTTCGGCGCGACCTATTGTATCCGGTACAACAACTTCGTCGCCGGTTTCTCTGGTTTTTAGAATACGCAAGCCCTGTAACGCAATAATAGACGCACTCGGATCCGTCAACATAGTTTCATATACTGAAGCATTCGCATCGTATTCAATTTGAGAATAATCAATATCATCAAACACAACACTTGTTGTCATTTATATTACGAATAGTAAAAAATAAAAATAAAACGTGAATATAATTTTTATTTTTATAAAAATGTGAACTAAATTAAATGACCTCTATTTTGGATGATATTATTTTTTCCGATAATTCAAAGTCTTTTTTATAATCATGAACGCACATATGGTTTTCAGGACAGCGATGTTTAATACAAAATATCTTCTCGCATTTTGTACATGTTATATTTATTACACTTTTCTTTTTGCAAATATTACACTTATTTGATTTTTTCGTCACTTGTTTTGTTTCTTTCTCCCTTTCCATCTTGAATTATGAGGATAATTGTTTTGTGGTGTTAAAAAAATATAGTCGCCGATATCAATTTTTTGTCAGTTCGCTGAGACCATGATCTGTTTTACCAGTAACAATATTGTCTCCTTCGAAAAGTTCCTTCTTGATTTCGTCCATAGACGCGTTTACGCCCAACTTCTTCTCTAGACTGTTACCCTCATCTGTTCCAACAAGTTCTCCATCTTCATTAATTGTTTGCGTTAGCTTATTTCCGTTTTTTTTAGCCTTCTCCATATTTTCTGAAATTGCCTTGAGTTTAGATTCTTTAACCCGATTATCAAATTGCAACTTCGCTTGCTCTTCATTTTGATTCTTTTCATGCATAAGTTGGTTGAGCTCATTCTCAAGATATTCGACTCTTCCGGTTTTGTATGCGTCCGGGTGAAATGGAATCCAAATTCCGACCGGACCAACATACACATCATGATTCGGATCAACCTGGCGCAACATCTTGCACCTCATTTCAGCCTCTTCTTGAGTTGGAAATACACCCCTCACCTTTAAGCCTCTCGTCGATGTCTGAAATGAGTGTTCCTTGTTAAACTGCGACTCATATTTTTCTTCATTCTTGTCCATGAAGTTTTTGTAATCATCTTGAATATTTTCATACATCGAATCTTTCTCAATTGTAGAGAACTCTTTGAGATCGTTCATGATATCTTCCGCATTTAGTTGATACTTGTAGGATATATAATTTGAAAATTTTGTCAACAATTCTGCTTGTTTGTTGAAATTATATTGATCGGCAAATTTTTCAAAAAAGTAAAGGTTCTTATCCTTTAGTATTTTCTCAGGCGAAACAAAAGACAGGCACGCAAATTTCTGTTCGGCGATTGCTCTATCTTCATCTAGCAAATCAATATGTTCTGACATTATCTATATTATAGAATAAAGTTATTTATATTTTTTTTCTATTTATATAATATAATATTATGATGTTGAACGTTCAAGAAGTTTTAAAAAGAGTTATTAAATATTTAGTAGAGGGTCTTATGGTAGCTATCGCGTGCTACGCGATTCCGAAGGCTTCGCTTAAGTTGGATGAAATTGGTTTGATTGCCCTCACCGCCGCCGCAACATTCTCGGTTCTTGACACTTACATTCCGTCGATGGGAGAGACTGCCAGAACCGGTGCCGGCTTCGGTATTGGCGCGAATCTAGTAAGATTCCCTGGCGGATTTTAAGTAAATCGTAATTGATTGATAATATAATGAATATTCGTTATATTATCATCGTCTTAAACAACATTGTACAATTCAAAGAGTAGGTATAAAATCCCATCCTAGATCTTGACAAATATTTTTCCATATTTCATCTTGCTCTATTTTCTTTTGATCTTTCAACATAGGGAAATGTGGCAAATACTTCCGTTCATCAAGAAGTTCACATAGTTTGTATAGTGTATAATAGTAATTGAGGAAGTTTACACGGTCGCTTGGGCAGAATTTAGCATATGGGACTTGAATATCTATAAACAAATTACACAGCGTTTCTTCTAGTTGTTGACTCATAATTGGTGGCTTTATTCCCATTTTGTCTTTTATAAATGTTATATGTTCGTAATATTTGTTATATCCCAGTTTTTTAAGAATTTCTTTAGTCCGCTTGCTCGTGAGTTTATGTAACGTTATTCTTTCTTTTTTTATTTGATTTTTAACATCTTCAATCACACTGTTTGGTATATCAGTTGACTCCTTAGCTTGAAATTGTGCTAGTATCTCTTTGAAGTGATTTATGCGCCGATAGGCATAAAATGATATTTCTTTAGGAGGTTCTTTATATGCTGGTTTGTCATTGTGAATCAAATATTTATCAGTTGAAAAGCATTTATTACAAATCAATATGCCGTCATATATAGATTTTATAAGTTCGCCCTCGTTGCATACACTGCACATGTCACGTTCGTCGGTAGTATTGTTATGATAATGATAATTTTCAATGTACACATCAAAATTGTTTTCTTTTAGATATTCTTTCATATTCCGACTACATTTGCTATGTGAAATGTATTCTTCTTTTTTAGACTTACTAAAGAAATTATCCAATGCCTTTTTGGGATTATTGTTTTTTTCAATATTTTGCTTTGTAACAAAATAATCAAATAAATGTTCTGAATTGGAAAGTAGATACTCATTCATTTTTTTATGAGAAACACTCATTTTATGATTCAGAGCTTGTATCCTTTCTTTGTATTTTTTAATTTTGTCTTTTCTGCTACAGGCCTTTATTTTATTTTCAATGGATAATATTTTCATCCTAGATTTCTCTATAATCAAAGCTTCTTCTTCTTTAAACGAATTGATTTGATTTGAGAATAATTTGTCTAGTGTATAATTTGATTCAATTTCGGACATATAAGAACTTTTGTGTATTTCTTTTAAATATAAAATAAAAAATATAATCAAATGAATGAGATAGATCTAAGCAAACATTGCAAAAACAACAAAGATATCAGTAAAATGGTTTTCATTTTTAACGCAATTGAAGATGGATGGACTGTTAAAAAAAAACAGAATAGTTATATATTTTCAAAGCATAAAAGTAAAGAGAAACAAGTATTTACCGAGGATTTTTTGAACAAATTTATTACAAAATATTTTAATTTAAATTGAAAAAAAATATTTTTTTTTCTTTTAGTATAGTATAACAGAAAATCATGGGTGGTGGTTTAATGCAATTAGTAGCTTACGGCGCGCAGGATGTTTACTTGACTGGTAATCCGCAGATTACCTTCTGGAAGGTCACCTACAGGAGACACACTAACTTCGCTATGGAGTCGATTGAGCAGACTTTCAACGGTCAAGCCGATTTCGGACGCAGAGTTACATGCACCGTTTCGAGAAATGGTGACTTAGCTTACAGAACCTACTTACAGGTTACCCTTCCGGAGATTGGACAATCGCTCAACACTGATGGTGATGTTTACGCCAGGTGGCTTGACTTCCCGGGTCACCAGCTTATTGAGAACGTTGAGGTTGAGATTGGTGGTCAGAGAATTGAGAAGCAATACGGTGACTGGATGCACATCTGGTGCCAGCTCACCATGGACAAGAACCAAGAGGCTGGTTACTACAAGATGGTTGGTAACACCACCCAACTCACCTTCGTTACCGATCCGTCGTTCGCCGATGTTGACGGCCCGTGCGATTCGTCGGCGCCGAGACAAGTTTGCGCCCCGAGAAAGGCTCTTCCGGAGACCACTCTCTACGTCCCGCTTCAATTCTGGTTCTGCTCCAACCCGGGTCTTGCGCTTCCGCTCATTGCCCTCCAATACCACGAGGTCAAGATCAACCTTGACCTCCGCGCCATTGACGAGTGCCTTTTCGCTGTAAGCACTCTTGACAACGGTAGTGGCGATGTTAAGGTTTCGGGCGCTTACGCTCAGTCGCTCGTTTCGGCTTCGCTCTACGTTGACTACGTCTACCTTGACACTGACGAGAGACGCCGCATGGCCCAGAACCCGCACGAGTACCTTATCGAGCAGCTTCAGTTCACTGGCGCTGAGTCGGTTGGTTCGTCGTCTAACAAGGTCAGACTCAACTTCAACCACCCGTGTAAGGAGCTTGTCTGGGTTGTCCAACCGGATGCCAATGTTGACTACTGCGCCTCGCTCACTGCCGGCGAGACTCTTTACAAGGCTCTTGGCGCTCAGCCGTTCAACTACACCGATGCCGTTGATGCTCTTCCGAACTCTATTAAGGCGTTCGGTGGCCAGACCGGTGTTATGGGCGAGGAGGCGTTCATCACCAACGAGCTCTTCGAGACCGCGGGTGCCGCGGATGTTACCGCCGGCACCGAGTTCACGGCCGATTGGAACCAAACCCAGTCCGGTGTTTCGTCGGGAGTTTCGGATGCGGGCACCTTCGTCCTCGCCGAGACCTCGCTCGACATGCACTGCTGGGGCGAGAATCCGGTTGTTACTGCCAAGTTACAGCTTAACGGACAGGACCGCTTCTCGGAGCGTGAGGGCACCTACTTCGACCAGGTTCAACCGTGGCAGCACCACTCGCGTGCTCCGGACACCGGCGTCAACGTTTACTCGTTCGCGCTCCGCCCGGAGGAGCACCAGCCGTCGGGCACCTGCAATATGTCGCGCATTGACAACGCCACCCTTCAGCTCGTTCTCTCGAACGCCACTGTTGAGGGCGTAAACACCGCTAAGGTGCGCGTCTACGCCAGAAACTACAATGTTCTTAGAATTATGAGTGGTATGGGAGGCCTCGCGTATTCGAATTAAGTTTTTCGTTGGTAGCACCCATTCCGAACATTCCCAATAAAATTCAAAGTATCTTAAAAATAGATTAAATATGTTCATTAATATTCAAAAAATAATAATGAACAAAAACGAACTTTCACATTCATAAAAAAATTGATTTGAGTTATTTGTAAACAATTGTATGAAAACAAAATCTAAAAATGAGCATCCAACATCCACTTTACGGAAACGTTATGATGAACGCATGGCTACCAGTTATGGCGCACAAGACGAACAAGGCGACAAAAGAACACGAAATTATTGAATTCCCTTTGTATGAAATAATGTTTGTAGAAAATGGAGATCCCGGCTTTATTATTCGGAATAAAAAAACACAAAATTTTAAGATGGGCGTCAATGATGCGTTTCAATTGTGGAATGGTAAAAAAACAATCTCTTATGGAAACATCCACGTCGCACTACCATCCGCATTTCCAAACGTTCCTCCTCTGGAAACAATCGACCATATAGACGACAATCACACAAACAATCATATTTGTAATTTAAGGTGGCTGTCCAAAAGCGAAAATAGCAGGAAAGGTCAAAAGAAATCCGTAAGTGAAAGTAAAAAAAATGGCGGGAAAAATGGTCGTTATATGATTATGAAACAACCAGACTCACAAGACAAAAATAACCGAGAAAAATCAACCACGATTGGTCTATTTCGTAGTGTAGACAAATGCGCCAAATTTATCATTGATAATGTTGTTCAAAAAGATAAGAAACCAATGCTAAAAACAGTGGCAGCCAAAATAAGAAGGGCGATTCAAATTCCAGAATATAAGGCATATGGATATTACTTTGACGCATATGAAATTCAAATGGAAGATGAAAAATGGAAATATCATCCAATATATACCCAATATGAGTTTTCAACGCACGGAAGATCCAGAAATTGTCACGGGTATATTGCCCAACAAAAACACATGCGTTGTGGTTCTCGTTATAAACAGATAGGCATAAAGGGAAGAAATAAATACATTCACCGCCTAATTTGGGAAACATTCATGGGAGAAATACCCGAAAATTTGGATGTTATGCACGATGACGAAGCACCAAGCAATGAAGACAATAGTTATCGCAATTGGTTGTGTGATTTGACACTGGGTCCACGTTCGGAAAATATGGTGTCATTTCACGAAAGTAAAAATAATATTATTTGTGAACAAAATAATAATGATAACTTAGGTTTCGTTGAAAATGTTCCCGAAACAACTTCAATTAACAAGAGGACATTTCCTAATAATGTATTGGGAGATTTGATGAGAAATGGTGTGCCAGGTATTCAATATATTCAAGCAAAGGGACGTTCAAGTAAGTATTTGTTGAGCCGACGGTTTTCAAAAAGCGACAAAGATATGAGTTCTTCGGGTAGTTCAAAGAAATCAGATGAAGAAAAATTCTTGGAAATACTAAGAATTTATCAAGAACATTGTAAAGAAGAATGTCAAAAGAAAGATATTATGGAATTGGATTTAGGTGAGTTTACACAGTATGTAAAATAAATAACTAAGCTATATATATTCAATACTATATTTACCCTGTAACAAAGATTTATTCTTAAGTGCATAGCGCGTTCTAGATTCAGACACCTTTGAAAATCTACAAAAAGACGCGATAGAATCAAAAACAATATTTTTGTTTTTTTGAACAAATGAACACCTTATTTTCTTACAACAAGGGTTCAATACAGTATCAATTGCGTGTTGAGAGTTTTCTTGCGATGTTACCCACTCTAGGTTATAGAGTTTAGAATTTGCTTTATTTCCATCTTTATGATTGACAATATTTTTATTATACCAATTTGGTAAAAATACTGTTGCCACTAACCGGTGTAACAAATATTGTTTAGGAGATATCGAACACCATTTATAATCATTAGGTTTGTTATATCCTTCGCTAATTCTACCAGTTTTGTTTTTTAATCGTCCATATGTAGAAATATAAAATCCTTCTTTGTTATCAATTAATTCTTTTGGTATACTCTTCCATATTTCATCTTTAAATTTTTCATCATCGCGATCATCATATTCCCATTTATAACCATAACTTTGATTTCTTTTTTTTCTACATACCGCACAGATTCGTGTCTTTATGTTATTACCGTTATCAAAATTCTCAACCGATGTTAGATTATTGTCAAAAACCCATTTTGATGCGTCTCTAATTGTCTCATATAATTGAATTCTGTTGTTTGTATCTACATCAATCCTCCATACCTTTCTGCTACTAATGAGGCGCTGAATATCTCTTGGAACTTTACGTTTATGACGGTTTTGTTCCGTGGTTGATGCCCATTCTAAATTTTCTACTCTATTATCTAATTTATTGTGATTTATATGATTTACTGTAGATTTATTTTCAAGATTTGGAATAAACGTCATTGCAACTATTCTATGAATTGTCAAAGATTTATATTTATTATCATCATTTTTTAATTTACTTCGTATATACCCACCACGTAAAGTCCCTTGTGAAAGATGTTTACGTGAACTTTTATTTCGGATATTTCCATAACTTGAAATTTCGTAATTTGAAAAATCTGGGATTTGTTTCCAAATTTCATCATTCATTGATGTCATTAATAGTTATATAGTTATATTTAAAATATTTAAACTTTATTTACATATAGTTAACGCGTGTCAGACATTTAATCCCCAAACACCCCATCAACTTACACATCCTCATTATATAAACTCTGAAACAATACACGAACACCTCGCGGATTATCTTTGATATTAATTACTTTCAATTTCTCGTTAATATTTTCAAAAAGAGCAAGGATGCTTATTATGAAAAAGTGATATAATAACGAGTTTAAATACAAAACATAATTAAATGTATTTGTCTTTAAACAATAAATGAATATCATCAAGCGCTCTACCAAGTATATCAATATTAACAAGAAATACATATGTTCAATTATGAGCAAGGAACTGCTCAATTGTTGTATAGAACTGCCAAATATTCAACGTATCCGCGATGAGAGTAAAGTAGATGAAATTGTAAATTACCAAAGACAACAACTTTTGAATAATGGGCATTGCGATTTTCACGGAGTTATCAATATCCATCAGTGTCAAGAAACAAACCGTTGTTTTTTGGTAGACGGGCAACATCGTTTTGAGGCGTTGCGTAAACTGACCAATACACATAATATTCAAGTATTTGTGGAAGTTGAACAAGTAAATAGCATGGAGCAATTAATAAATAATTATAATATCATCAATAAAAATACACCACTCCCCGAGTTCCCCGAATCAATCGACAAAAATATTCCGGAAGAAGTCGCACAGTTTTTTAAGAATAAATACCCAGATATGTGGTCAACTAGCAAAAACGCCCGCAGACCACACATCTACTTCAATTATTTTCAAGAAGCATTGGGGTTTTTAACGGAAAAGCTTAATATAAAAACCGCAGATGAATTAAAAGAAATAATAGAAGCTAAGAATATTGAGTTATCCGCGTGGACGATAGACAAATATCCCAATTCCAAATCTATCACCGAATCAATGATGAGCAAATGTGCTCGTGAAAAGTTATATCTTGGGTTGTATGCACACGAATCGTACGATCATGCGTATCAATGGGTCAAAGATGTCGTCTTCATCAAAACCGGCGAAAGAATTACTAAACCTAGGAAACCAAGAAAAGCAAACATCAGAAAGTCGGTGAAAAGTTCAGTTTGGGATGAGTTTGTAGGAAAAGACAAACGGCGCGCGTTATGTATATGTTGCTGTGATAGAGAAATAGAAATGAATACATGTGTTTATGGACACATTGTATCAGAAAAACATGGCGGAGAAGCAAATAATACTAATTTGTTGCCAATATGCGCACAGTGTAATGGGTCAATGGGAACACAAAACATGGGTGAATATGTTCAGCAATACTATCCCAATAATGTGAGTAATTTCAAAAATAAAAAATATATTTATCAAAAAATGACTTCGAATTTTATTTTTGGTTTGATGTAATCATTATTCAACTATTTTAAGCAAACTATTTAAATAAACTCTGCGTTGTATACTTATAATAACTTATGGTAACAGACGGCGAACTTGAATCGTGTGATTACAAAAATTGCGAACAGTTTATTCCAAGTATCAGTCGCGGTAAAATCGTGAAATGTTATGATGGGGATACTGTTACTATTGCGACTATCATGAATGGAAAGCGGGTTCGTTTTAACATTCGTATGTTGGGGTATGACTGCGCCGAAATCCGTTCAAAAGACCCACAAGAAAAGAAGGTTGCTCATTGGGCAAAAGAGTATATTACAAATATGATTTTTGGGAAGATTGTGAATGTTGCCAAAAATGAAGGAACTGACAAATACGGGCGTCTATTGTTGGAACTAGAATATAACGGTCAAAATATCAACCATATCATGTTGGAGAAATGGGGTGTTTCTTATTTCGGCGGACATAAAAATGACATTGACTGGAATATGTGGGACGAAAATGGTAAAAAATAATATATAACAATTAATATATAACACCTCGTAATAATATGGATCAAAATATTTCTATGGTCCGTTTTTTAATGTTTATTATTTTAGCACTAATCATATTTTTCAATTTAGCGCCACAATTAGTTGCGAATGATAATAATATCAATGATGGCGATAATGGTGATAATACCGACAGTAGCGGAACCGACAGTGGTGACAACGATACAAGCGCTGGTAAATATTGTTTAGTAGACGGAGAAAGTCATGCGAACAAGGAATGTGAGAAAATTTCTGATGGAGAAACATGTCAAAACGAGTTTACTTCTCTACAACAGTGTCAAGAATGGAAAAGTTCTCTTGAGTATGATACTGTCACGGACGAAGATGGTTCTTTAAATTATGTATATAAAACAGATGATATTGATAAACAAACAATCATGACATCTGATGATATGATATTTTGTTTGAAAAATGACAAAGAATGTAAGGAAATGAAATTCGGCGACTGTCACGACATTCACATTGGGACATACTTGGACGAAGATAATTGTAATGAAGCGAAGGAAACTCTTGAAGGTGCTGCTGATAGCGCTATTTCGTAAATATTAGCAACTACCCTCAATTCCAAAAGTAATATTCAAATACTTCAAATGATCATTTGTGCTAGTACATGAGAGTGGGTAGCAACTATTGCTACACTCTTCATCTTCTTTCAAATTTAAATCATTACATATTTTGTAATATGTATTGTTTTCGTTGTACCATATTTCATTTGGAATGTGATGATAGTTCAGTCTGTATTGTGGTAGATGTGGTACAATATCATGGTAATGTGTGATTCTAAAACTGGTTATATTTTTTGATGCGAAATCTTGGACAAATTCATAATTCCCAACTCTCGGCGAACCGAATGTTATTAATGTAATGTTGTAGTTGATTTTTGAGAGGTTATATGCAAAGAGAGAAGCAACCGATGCGCCCATTGAGTGTCCTGTGAGTAATAATTGATTTGTTTGGTATTTTTGAGAAAGTTTGTCTATTTCATTACAAATAAATGGGTATAAATCTTCGTATAGTTTGTAAAATCCGGCTTCCAGACATATATTGTTGCTTTCATCGGTGCAATGATGAACTATTTGAATGTCATCAATCCAATTTTGGATATTGGAACTTCCGCGAAATGAAGCAAACAAAGTATTTAATTGGTTGTTGTATCCAATCAAGGTCTTTTCGCCGTAAGCTTCGTAGGTGGTTTCTACCATATTTTGCGGAGAACAAGTGAGACAATCCCAGCTAGTGTTATTACAATAAACCGCTTGTGATAAATTGAGACTTGTGTATAATAAGTTTTCAAAAATAAGACTTTGTGTTAGTGTAGATAAGAATTTCATGAATTTATAATATACTAATGTTATATCATATTATAAATGCTTGTTGTCATCATTATTGAAATTCATAAAAAATTGATTTGATTGGACCGATTATATTACTTCTATTCAACAATCAAAACATACCAGAATATCATGACCGCGATTGTAAAGGCAGTTCGTATCACCACACAACCACAGAACGTTCGTAAAATCAGCAACAATATTTGGGACATGCGCGCCATTGAGTTGCTCCACAATGATTTTGATAAAATTCAGCAATTGAAAAATGATCAATTCCATTTGCCGTTTGTCATGACTGAAATCCCGCCACCCTTTTGTCCGAAGTGCAATAAATATGCGAAAAATAAATGTTCGTTTTCACTCATTCACGACATTAGCATTGACGATTTTGATTTGGCAGAAAATCCAAATTTGATTATTTCGTGTCCGGTTTTCGGCGAAGTAAGCACAATATTTGATAATGATGCCTTTGACGACACTAGTTCCAAAAAAGACGAATGATTTACAACAATATAAAGACAAAATATAAACAAAAATATTGATGAAATTAGAAAATATTTTTTATATTAATCTTGAAAAACGGCGCGATAGAAAGGCACATGTAGAAAATGAATTAAAAAAAGTTGGATGGGATAATTATACAAGATTTAATGCAATCAAAAATAAGCATGGTAGAGTTGGTTGTTCGCTTAGTCACTTGAAACTTATTCAAGACGCAAAGAAGAACAAACTTCCCTACGTTGTTATTTTGGAAGACGACATTGAATTCACAAACCCCGAATTATTTCAAAAACTAATGAAAACCTTTTTTGATGAAAAGATAGATTATGATGTATATTTGATTGCAGGCAATTTACGCGGAGGTGCACATAGAGTTCATGAGTCAATATTGAAGGTCACAAGAAGTTTTGCATTGACTGGTTATATTGTAAAACAACACTATTATGATAGGATCATAAAGAATATTTCGGAAGGATTGAAACAACTTATCAGACAACCAAATAATGGATACTTTGCGATTGATACTTATCTTATGAAATTACAAGAAAAAGACAATTGGTATATTTCATATCCTAGGACAGTCACACAGAAACCGGACTATAGTGACATTGAAAATAAGAATGTAAATTATAATCATGTTATGCTGGATGTAGTGGAATAAATATATTTTAACATAACTGCGCACAAAAAATGAAAAATAAATAATGTAATATTAATATTGTGAGAAATAGAATGATTGCGAAGTTGTACAACAATAATAATAACAAAATGTTTTTTAACACTAAAAATAACAAAGACAATAATAATGACAATAATATAAACAAAATAGATGCCAATAGAAAAATAATGTATATATTTTACACATCTAGTGCTGAAATATTTGCTGAAAATCTTAAGGAATATTTCAAAGTTTTAAATATTGTTTGTTACTTATTTAATACATCTATAACAAGCGAACATATAGAAAAATGTAAAAAAAATAAAAATTTATATTTTTTTATAATTGGACCACAATATATTTTAAACCAAATTAATAAAAGAGAAAAGTTTGTTATTCCGTATAAAAAGTTTTTTTTATTTCAAATAGAACAATTAAACAACTCAAATGTTTCGAAAATAAACTCTATAGATAATATTAAATATTTATTGTATGATTGCTGCGAATGTTATGATTATTCTGAAGTAAATTTAAAGTATTATCCAGAAGATTTTAAAAATAAAGTTGTTTTGGTAAAACCTTTTATTTCAAAAATGTATAATTGTGAATGTAATATTGCAGATAAATGTTATGATATATTATTTATTGGCGCATTAAATGAACGAAGGAAAAAAATACTCAATGACTTAAATGAATCTGGATTTAATCTAAAAGTAGAATCATCGTTATATGGAGAAAAACTGAAAGATACCTTGGCTAAAACAAAAATAGTTTTAAATCTACATTATTATGATAACTGTATACTAGAAATATTTAGAATACATGACGTTATTCCATATAATTGTAAAATTATAAGTGAAATTCCAGGAAATTCAGAAGAAAATTATTTAACTAATAAATATAAAAATATTGTATCATTCGTTCCAGTAATAGATGAAAGTTTGAAAAATATATCAATTTTGAAAGACAAAATAGAAGAATTATTAACTGATGACAAAATAGTAGACTATAGAAAAAATAATTTATTTTATAGAAATATAAACAATAAATTTATTGAAAATATATCATTAAATCCTGTATTCAAAAGAAGGTGTAAAACAGGCGTCGTTATTACTACGCATGGATTTAATGGCGTATTTGTAAGAAATGCAATACAGGCATTCATAGACAATATGCCAAATAATACACTGATAATTTTATATGTAAATGAGTCTGATGACAAGATTACACTAGATTTAAAAAACATATTTCCTCAAATTATATTTGAATACATAGAAGATCAAACAAAAAATGGCGGATTAACTGCGACTTGGAATTCTGGTATAAAAAAATGTAAAGAATATGGTTGCGATACAATATTATTGAGTAACGATGATATTATATTTAATGAATCAATTAAACATATAATAAATGAGTGTCAAATATATGATGGTAATGAACTTAGGTATTATGGACCGGTTAGTAATAATCCAGGTCCAACTAATAAAATGCAATATAAAATAGAATCGGAAGAGATTGACTCATTTGTATGCGGTCATAATTTAAATGGTTTTTTTATGGTTTTTTCATTAAACGTTTTGGAAAGTAATAAATACGATGAATTGAATTATTTTGATCCTAGTTACCCGTTTGGAGGTAATGAAGTTGAATGGTTTGATAGATTTAAAAAAAAAGGAGGAATTCCAATAGTTGTTCCAAGAACATTTGTATATCATTACAAATTAAAATCTTGGCGAAAAAATAGCAATAAAATACTGAAAGATAAATGTATTTATACAATAAACACGAATGGATACGAAGGTAATTCAATAAATATAGAATATAATGATGAGTATGATTCGTTATATTTCACTGATGATTTCAACTTATTCAAAGAGTGTATAAAACAAAAAATAATACCATTTTTATGTAAAAAAACAAATAACAATTTACATCAAAGAGAAATTAAATCATCTCCTCATTTATACTTGCCACATATTTATAATAGTTCAATCTATATTGATGGTAATTGTAAATTAAACCCTATAAATTGGCAAAAAAAATTTGAAAAAGAAATTCAAAATTATGATATGATATGTTTCACCCATCCTACTAGAAATACAATAAAACAAGAAATGAAAGTCGTATATAGTTATAAATTGGCAACAAAGGAATCTATTATGAAAATAAACGAAATAATAGAACGTTCAGAATATAAAGATGACAAAGGATTAACTGAGACGAATGTATTGATACGAAATCATAAAAATATAACTAATTTCAACGAGGAATGGAATGAAATGATAAAAATATGTCGTCGCGATCAATTAAGTTTTGATTATCTTTTAGAAATATTTAAAGTGAAGGTTTTAAAATTACCATATTCCAATAAACCAGTAATTAGTAGACGACATGTAAATCCACTATATAGAACAATATAAAATAATGACATCCAGATAACGCGTTAGAAAATTTACACTGTTAATTCCATAATTTATTTATAAGTCAGCGTTTTAAATGTACAAAGGTTTAAAACAAAATTAAATGTATTTCTCAATGACATATTTAAATACATTCTAATATATTCATTTACTAAAAAGTATGAAGTTTGTAACAGCCCATGTGATGGGTGGCTTAGGAAACCAACTTTTTCAAATATTTGCGGCGTTAAATGTATCTCTCAAATACAAAATGCCCTTTTATTTTGAAGAGAGTGAACATGACAGAACACCTGGAATGACTGCTCGCCCTTATTATTGGAAAACGTTCCTAAAATCACTTTCTTCTTTTGTAAAACCTCCTTTAAAACAGTTAGTCTATCGCGAACAATCTCACAAGTTTAGTGAAATCCGCGGAGAAGACTTTCCAGATGAAAATATTAAGTTGTACGGGTATTTTCAATCTTATAAATATTTTCAAGAAAATCAAGAAAAAATATATAGGTTAATCAAACTTCCGGAGCATCAATACTCAGTAAAGGAAAAGTTCCCAGATGGGTTTTTTAATGATTGTGTAAGTATGCATTTTCGTATTGGTGATTATAAACATATTCAACAACATCATCCAATCCAGAATGTGGATTATTATAGCACAGCTCTATCTCAACTAATAAAAGATACTAAAAAAGATGATTGGAAAGTATGTTTGTTTTACGAATTAAAAGACAAAACTGATGTGTACAAAATAAGAGAAGAATTGGTGAGCAAATTCAAAAATATAAAGTTTGTAGATATTGATCATAAGATGGCTGATTGGGAGCAGATGATGACTATGTCACTGTGCAAACATAATATTATCGCGAACAGCACATTTAGTTGGTGGGGTGCTTATTTTAATCAAGGGAACAATAATGTATATTATCCTAATAAATGGTTTGGACCGGGTCAAGGAAATAAAAATAAAGAGCTTGATGATTTGTTTCCAGATAATTGGAAAAGTATGACATCTATAGATGAAGATAATCATGTCCATTTGTATTGATAATTATATGATTTGAATGATCCACAATGTAATATTTTTTACCCATCATTACTTCTTTATAAAGATAAAAAGACATATCTTTCCTGATAAATTTTGAGAACACTGTGGGATTGATAGCATTATACATTTCTTTTACTCGCAACCCATAGTCTCTAGGATTCGGATTTCTTATTATTTTGTCTATTAAATCGTGAAACAATTTGTTTCCTCGTTTACATAGTATAACACCATTTGTGCATTCGCCAAATCTCTCGTTAGAATGTGCGCCTTGACAAGTTATAAAATCCGAATAATTGCTTAACTTTATAATTTCTTCGAAAGATGTTCGCAATTCAATGTCTACATCTAGATAGATGCCACCATTTTTATATAGATAACAATACCTGAATAGGTCGCATTTATGAGCAAGATTATTTATTTTCTTGAAGCAAGTAACAACTTCGCTGTCAAAATTATCTGTCAAAAACTTTAGACAATCTTGTTCCCGAAAAAATGTATAGTCAATATTTTTGTTAAGTTTGAGTATGTTACTTTTTACATGGGTCGGAACCTCGCCTTGCATCCAGACTTGCATACACTTCATTGGGATATGTTCATGGTTTTTAAATTCAATAAAATTACTAATATCGTCATTAAAATTATTATCATTTGTTCGAATATCGCTACTTATTAAATTATGCCAAAATGGTTGATAAACGGTTACTCCTTGTTTTATATAACTCGCGCATGCGGATAAACTAGATTTAGATGCAATTAATATATCACAATTAATCATTCTATCAAAGGTTAGTAGAATATCTTCATTAATATACTTTTCCAGATTAGACAAACAATCAAAATCTTGAATATTATTATTACTAGGATCTATTATTACATTGCCTTTTATTCTATTATTAATGCCTGGATGTTTTCCAGAAATATCATATTTTTTATCAGGAATTTCAGTGTATAGTTCAACTTTAAATGGTATTTTTTTATTATTTAAAATTTCTATAATTTTATTACAATTATCTATATAAAAATGGTTTGGTAACATTCGATGACTGTCTACAACATATAATTCTCCCCGCCGAACATGAATACCTATTGTAAAAATATTATTTTTGTTAATTTTTGTTTCATATAAATTTTTTGTATGTAAATACATATTGGAAAATTTGTCTGTTATGCTATATGGAAGTTTTAAATACACTATCACATTTTTATTATGTTCATGCGTATTTTTTTTTAATCTTAATAAAGATTCTATATCAATTGTTTGAAATTTTAATTTTGTAAATCCATCTATACTTTCTATGTCACTTTCAATATGTATTCTTTTATTTATTTCATTCGTAAAATTATCACTATTTTTATTTTTTATAAGTGCATTCAATCCTTGGTATTCAATATCGCAAAATGGAGTATGATAATATAAAATATCTAATTCTCTACATATAGAATATATTCCTAATATTCTTTGATATTGTGCGCCAAAACCATCATTATGTTCTGTTAAATATGTTAATACAAGCATTTTATTAAATATAAAATTATTTATTTAAATATTAAACAAATAATTTTATATTAATGAGAAATCAGAATATTATAATATGTTCTAGTTTTAAATGCGCGAGTTCAACACTACAGACAACTTTTAATTGTGATAAAACACATGATATATTACCTAATAATGTAAATAATATAGATACTATATTGATTCCATTTAATGATGATTTGGATAAAATATGCAAATCTGCATATTTTCAAGATATTATTGTTCCCGTATATGAATATTCGCCTTTTAATGAAAAATATGGAATAATTGAAACAACTAGATGTAGTAGACCATGTGGCGACACTTGTATGAAAGAGTGTTTTCAAAAAGATATTCGAAAAAATATTATTAAAAATATAAAAATAGATTTATTAATTAATCACTATAACGATACTATGAAAAATCAAAAATGGTGCAATAGAATACATTTAAATAATGAAGTTAGACATAAACTTATTTGCGAAGAATTGAAAGTAAACCTTTCTTTCACTTCAAAAGAAATTCAAACTTTTAATATAAATTATAAAAATAAAAATGTAAAAATAATATATTTCCATGTTTCAAATATTAATAATAATTTTGAAAATTTGAAATTATCTATTTTTGATATAAAAAGAGATGATATTAAATTAAGAAATGTAAATTGTAGTAGTAATAAATGGTATAATGATATATATATTGAATTTATCGCAAAGCATGCTGGCTAAATTTTATTGAAGTTTTTATATAATGTATTCAAGTTATTTAAAAAAAAGTTTCATCTATATAATATACATGAATGTATATTATTGTAAAACTTCTAAATGGGAAGTGGAATACTTTCAAAATGAAGTATTCAAAAAAGAAGTTTATGGCATTGACGTGAATTTTATATTTTTTGACAATAAAACTCAAATTGTTGGAAACCAAAGCAAAAACATAATTGTTACTAACAGAGGCATTAGTTTAGATTTTGTCGAAAATATGATTACAAAACTAAAACCATTTGTTATTTTTCATTTAAGTGATGAAGCAGGTAAAGAGGATGAATATTATAATTTATACAATAGACCATTTGTAAAAGTTTTATTTCACCAATATAACCATGAAAATATTGATTATAAAATCAATAATATTCAAATACCTTTGGGTTATGTATCTGGTTTTTTATCGGACAATGCTTCCTTTAACTACAAACAAAAATACGGGAGAAAATATGATTTTTCTTTCATAGGAAGTTTAAAAAGCGATAGAAGAATAATGTTAAATAAATTCAAAAATAATTTCAAAAAATCTTATATTGATACTGGAATCACAAAGTGGAATAATCCACACAGCCAAAGAGTACAACCGGATGAGTTGTTTAATATTTACACGAATTCATTTTTTGTACCAATTGGTAGAGGAAATAAAAGTCTAGATTGTTTTCGCTTATACGAAGCAATTGTTGCAGGAGCAATACCTGTTATTTGTGGATCATTCAAAGAATTTAACATTACGTTCAAATTTAATGATAGTCCACCGCCAAGTATTATAGTAGGCGAAACTTGGGATGAAGCAATCACGATATGTGAAAAAATATATAACGATGAAGATAAAATATGTGAAATTATAAACTCAAATCATGTATGGTTTCAAAAACAAACAATGAATATATCCAAAAAAATAATTTCGTTATTATAGTTTGTATTTGTTAATATGTTTAATTTAGAATGTCGTTCATACTGAAAATCCATTATATTATGATATTTACATTATGCTCAGAGTTAAACAATTGCAATATCAATTTTGTTCATAATATTTATTAACGGTTCGTAAATTGTATATAATTCATTATAATGATTAATTTTACGAACTTTTTCTATTTTTTCTATTTTTTTAGTTGTGTTGATATTCAATACATGGTTTAATTTATCTATATTGTCATGTATAATATTATAATTTACACTAACAATTTTATAATTTCTTTTTTTATTCTTACTTGTATAATTTTTATAAAAGTCAGAGATGTTATAAAGATCTTTTTTTGTATGTAATATATCATCTAAACTGATAGAAGGATCACATTCTATATGTTTTAAATGTTCAGGATTTAAAAATCTAGAATAAATTGCATATATTGGATTTCTATATATATAAATTACTTTATAATTTTTTAATTCATCTTCAGGAATTTCGATACCATTAAAATGTTCTTCATATGCTTCACCATTTTTTTCTTTACCTATATATTGTAATTTATCTGGTGGATTTTTTGAATGTATATGTTTAACATTCCCAAATCCTTTTAAATAATTTAGTAAACATTTTGAACCACATCCTCCGTAACTACAAATATAATAATTCATAAATCAAATATATATTCAAAATATATTTAAATTATTGAAATTCGCCACATAGTCTAATATTTTCATTATATAATTTACGATTTCCATCTCCATTCTCTTTCTTATAATTTCCTCTAATAATTTCAATCATATCATATCTTTCATAATGTATATTTTTTAATATAGTATTTTGTTTAAAACTAATTTCTGCTTTCCAGCTATTTTCAAAAGAACCATCATATTTTTCTATTGTATTAAATGTTTGTCTAATGATATTATCATAAAAATCACAAAATAGTTTAAAAAACGTTTTAGTTGTAGAAAAAAAAAAAATATCAGAATGATTATATAATCTACCGTCTTCTATATTTTTTACAGTACGGTATATATAATCTTTATAAGATAAATTTGTTTTTATTATAATATCAAATCTTAATTTAAAAATATAATCATATTGATTTAATTCATGAGTAAAAGTTTTTATGATATTATCCAAGTGTAAAAATTGCAACATATTTTGTTGGTATTTTTCATTAGATATGTCATGTGGTAATCTAATTTCATTTGGTTTAATTAATTTCATATAATTTAATTTACCAAAATCTTTCAAAAATGCTTTGTGGTTATAGTAACTTCCCACAAATATGTCAAAATCTTTTAACTCTTTTTTTAACAAATCTTTTGCATAACAATCTCGAACATCTCCAGTAATTATGATTGCTATTTTATTCATTTAAATTAAAAAAAGTATATTAAAACTTTTTTATATACTTTTTTATAAATGGTTTATTTTATTCAACAAAGATTTTTTCATAAACATATTTTTGAAAATAAAAAAAGAAATATTTTAATTGTTAGTGTATTCGATATTGATGAAAATAAATATAAATATATTAAAAATTATCAAGGAGAAAAAGGATTGTATATAACTGAACCTATTAAAAACCTATCATCTTTAAATGATAATTATTATTGGGTATATAAATTATATATTGAAAATTGTTTTGATTATATATTTGGATGTATTGAAAACAATAATTCGAATCAGATTAAGTACCCTTTATATTTTAATGAAAATAATTTTAACATAGAAGATAAATCAGTTTATGATAAATTAAATAACTACGTAAAAAACACAAATATTGAAACCTTAAAAAATAAGAATTTTTGTTGTCTAATTAATTCTTGGGATACACCTGCAAAAACAAGAACTGTGATGTATGAAAATTTAATTAATATAAAACATATATCTTGTCCTGGAAAGTTATTTAATAATTGTTCTAATAGAGAATTAAATAGAATTGGAAAAAGGAACTATATTAAAAATTTTATATTTAATATTTGTAGTGAAAACTTTGACAATGCTAATATAAATGGATATATAACCGAAAAATTAATGGATTGCTGCTTAGGCGGAGCAATCCCTATATATTGTGGCTGGTTTGATGAGATAGATGGATGTATTTTTAATAAAGAAAGAATAATATTTTATGATTCGTCAGATCAAACATCAATCAACAAGGCATTTACTCGTGTACAACAACTCGTCAACAATAAAGAAGAACTCTATGAGTTTTATAAGAAGCCAATATTTTGTGAAAATGCGCACAATATTGTATATAACATGCAAACAAAATTGGGAGATTTTTTAAATTATTCTTCTAATAAAATAAAAACGTTTGTCATATGTAACAAAGAAAAGGAGTCCGAACGCTTTGACTACTTAAACAAGCAAATAAAGACCTTAGGTATTGATACTTTTTTAGAGATAAAGATATTGGATAATCTAACATGGAGTGATGATATTACAGATAACTTCATAACAACCATGTGTAAAACTGACAAAAGTATGATTCAACATGGGCGAACGATGACAAAAAAACCTCTATCTAAAGCAGAAATCAGTTTATTTATGAATCATTTGAATTGTCTTGAATATATTGTAAAAAATGTAGATAATGAAAACTGTTTAATACTCGAATCGGATATTATATTCAAGCGAGGTATAAGAAATAATTTGTTCTTGATACGAGACATATCTAAGAGGTTGAAAAACTGGGATATAATTAATATAGGAGAAGGACAAGAGATTTATATGAAAAGTTTAGGATACCCGAAAACCACACCATATATCATAGATGGATATAAGATGTACCCAGAAAACATATCACGATGTGCAGAAGCAATTTATTGGAATTATCATTCAATTTCTAAGATACTTAGCAAATTTTATCTAGAAAAAGATATTGATGGACCATTTGACACATATTTGGATGTATTTTCTAGTATTGAATATAACAATTTTAATATATACTGGAGCGAGAATACGTCCTTCGTACAAGGTAGCATCAAAAGATTGTTCAAAAGTCATCTGAGATAATATTTCTGAGGTATTTTTAGTTACTTATTTGGATGTGTAAGTTATACAAACAACCTATTCATATTTTCCGCCTCAATGCTATTTTCAACCACACTATAGAATGTATCTATATGTTCTTGTGTTCTAAACCGAAAACTAAAATGCTTATTCTTCTCTTGTCTTCCAATTCGCCCAATACACTGTATAATTTTTTCTTGAGTAAGGTTCTTCATATCTTTACTCAAGTAACAATGACTGAATTGATAATTAGTTCCGTAAATATAATCACTATTTGCAATGATCAGGTAAAGACTCTTTTGTTCTGCCAAACCCTTCATAGTCTCTATATACTTGTTATTGTCTTCTTGGACGGTTTTATTCTCTGTTTCTTTCATAATGCTATTTGAAAAGACACCAATACCCATCATCATCATCAACTTATAAAGCGTCTTGATGTTATACAATTCTATAATATCCTTGATATCTTCGTCGCTCAATGATGACGAAAATATGTCACTATCTTCGTAACTCAATTCCGGTTCTAAACACCATTTCTTGTAATGGCTCCTGGTATTTGGCTTGTAAATATTGTCAAGCGATAATGAGACGAGTTCGCTTTGAGTCTTTTCTATTTTATTATGCAGCTCAATGACTTCCGGCGGAAACCGCATGTCTGTCATAATCTTGTCGCAATCTTTATAACACTCAATCTTGTCTTCGTAATCATTTTTCATTTGAATCAAACTTTTCAGTATCTTACGATTTTTGTCTATTTTACTTTCAATGCCAGACAACGTATTTTTATCCAAATTTGCTTTCATCAACAAATACTTACATACATTTTCTACATTGTCACTCACAAACAAAGTTGGTCCGTTTGTCAGAGTATACGAATGCTTTGTAGTTAAATCAATACCCACATGGTCTGCATTGACACCATTTGTATTTGTCTTTTTTCTTTCATATAATTTCTTGATTTTATTCCATTTATCACTTCCAAGTTCTAACAAAACGGAAATATAAACCTCCTTTATTTTATAAGTTGAAATATCTTCCAAAAGACAAAAGTTAGAATCAACATAATTATAAGAAAACTCTTTGTCGAGAAATAATAGAAACTTAGCACATTCATTACAATCAAAAAACTTGTAATATTTGCTTCCTTGATAATTCAAAAATGCACACATTTTTTCATAATCATCAAAATGATTGTGGGGAATAATTACATTTCCATCAATATCATACAGACGAATATTTGATATTTGATCTACGCTTTCAATATATTTAAACTGCAAGCCTTTGAATTTGTCTTTTGCACAATCAATAATCGGTGCTATTTGATGTTCTTTTGGTAATGTTGCGCACGAAAATACAATATTAGGTATTTCATTAATCTGCCAATTTTTCTTGATGATATCGTGTAAATGACTTTCTCGAACATCAAGTCCAATTGTCGGCTCGTCCCAAAATAGAATAATATTGCTGGTATCATTGAACTGTTTCATGTACTTCATAGCACTCTCGTAAGACAAAACATCGCAAATCATTAATTCTACGTTTATTCCATCTTTGTGATTCGGTATTTTCCTTCCACTTTTGGTTGTGGTATGCGAACGCACCGCATTGTAATTGAGGCGAATATTTTCTTGGTCGGTACAACCAAACGCAAACCCAATTTTCCGCTTCATATGAAAGGAACTTTTTGCCAGACTCAATCCAATATGTTTTGAAGCGCAAATGAAAATGACCCTGTAATCTTGACATAATGCGATTGGAGTTAATGTTTTTCCGGAACTTGTCGGAGCACAATAAAAGACAAATTTGGGAATATTACGTTCTTTGCGAAAAATATTAAAAATGTCTTTTTGGTGCTGATACAATTCAAGTGTTTTATAATCAAATATTTTGTTGTGTTCATAAAGAAGTGAAATATTTTTCAAGACCATTTGAATATTCACTTGGGATAACAGCCCGGTTACAATGGACTCTGAAATTTCCAACAATTGAGTGTTCAATTTGTCTTTGAACTCTCTTTGTAAGACAAAAATATTTATGAAAAGAATGAGACACTTTTTGTCACTCTGAATGCTCTTTCCCTTGTATAACAGTTTTGATAACTTTTGAAGTTCATTCAACAATTTGTATTCCACAATATTGTCATTGAATCCATCTTTTAACAGATTGAAAGAGTTTTCTAATTTTATTTTTTCAGAAGTGGTCATTTTCACTTTTTTGGATGGTTTTGTCTTTTCTGTGATGAGATTGTCTATATTCAAAATATTCTTCTTATTACTCGCCCCCAGAATGTCTCGCAATAATCCAACGAATATTTCTAGATCAAACTTTTTATCTAGCTTCAAGTAATGGTTCAGCGTCATGTGTGTTTGACACTTGACCTCAATTTCAAAATATCCTTTTTGAATCATATTCAAAATCAAAATTTCTTTTTCATTTTGAATTGGTTCTTCTAATTGTTTCCACTCTTCTTCTGTCAGTTTTGTTTGTTGAAGAAAATTCATAATAAGTATTCTCACTTTTTATCTTTAACTTTTTATTTGTATTTCAATATATCTAGTTCATCGCCATTTGTTTTGAATTGTTCATTTCCATAAATGTCCTGTAGACACAGCCATTCAAATAATCCGCCAAAATAAATTTTTACATTTTTAAATCCGTAAGTGAGAAGTTGCTTGTGCTTTCTGACAACTTTTTCATCGCAACAATTTCGTCCATAAATAATAATAGGTTTGGTTTTGTCACTTTTTAAGTGAGAATTGACGGTTTCTTCTTCTTCTCTCGCAAGAACCGTCGTGTGTATCAAACAGTGTTGCGAATCATTATCTAAAACGTTTATAACAGTTTGCGAATCTGGATGTTCTATACAATTTTGCATATATTCAAAATTTACTTTTGTATTACTTTGTATATTTCCCATGTCATAAATAATATGTGGTGTTATTTTTTTAACTGAAAGTTACAGTAATTTCTACCTTTTCTTTTTTGAATGTTTTGATCGCATTGACAGAAAGTTCTTCACGTTTTTTGCGAGTTTTTTCATTTTTCGTAGTTTTCGTCTTTGAAATGCTGTTATTTTCATTCATATCGGTTTCAATGTCAATATAGTTATTTTGAATATAATCAATAATTCTGTTCTCTAACGCCCATTTGAAAAAATTTAACTGACCAATGGTGGTTTCAAAACAATATTCGCTGTTTTCTGTAATTGGAACTTGAATTCGGTCCCATCGACAAAATGGATCAAATCGTTTCTTACTATAGGCTTTTAGTTTCAACTTGTAATCTTCATATACTTTGAACCTAGGATTATTGTGAGTTTCGTATATGGTATAATATTTTTTGGAATAATTTGTAGAAAACCAGTCTACAATACGCAAGGAAACTTTGGACGTCCCATTGATGATAGATAGCATCACATTTAAATTATCATCTTGGTAATAAAAGTTCAACAACTTGTTTAATAATACATCATTTTGACTATATATTTTTGAGGTCATTGATAATTTTACTTATATCAAAAGTATTTAAATGTTTTTATTTCCTTTATGAATAATGATTCACTCATTAAAAGAGTTACTAAAAAAAGATACAAGTTTGAGTGTAGTCAGTTATATTAATGAACAAATATCTAAATTGCTGGGACATTCATTAGAAAAGAATAAGATATTTGAATTGTCTTGCACGACGCACTCTTTTGTTAATATTGACGCAGAAATGAATGTGCTGGGAATCATTATAATTTCTTGCAAGTCATTTTTATTTGACAAGAGCGTTTTCTTTATAGAAGCTCTGGCGAGTAAAGACGATAAACAAATTGTGGAACAGTCGTTATTATTGAAAGGTATCAATCATGTTGGCAATATCTCAAATGACAATAAACTCGTTTCTTTTATCGCAGATGAACGTGTACAGAATGATGTTCTGACACCATTTGGATTCATCCGTTCACAAGGGATAATGGTAAAAATCTAAACTAAATCTTTGTTATTGACAAGTTTTTGGAAAATTTGAAATATTCGTGATTACTCGTCCGCCGCTGTAAATTACACTTCAGACAACTGATACATGTATTTGACTCATAGTGGCCAAGATTATTGTCAAACCGCTCCAACGACCATTGCATAGGTTCCCCGCGTTTTTGGTATAGTAAAAATAGGTTTGAATTACAATAGTAACATTTCATTTCAGATGATGTGAGTTTGTTTAGCAACTGTTGATATGAAATATGCTGCTCGTCATCATACTTTCCATTTTTTTTGTCTTGCGATTTATAGGATGACATCTTTTTGCTGATTTCTCTTTTAATCGTCTTGTTGAGTGAAATATCGCCGATCTCGTTTTTTTCGTAGCGAAGTAAGTATTGTAACTGGTTGTCTATATTGAAATATTCGTCATCATGAGAGAGACTTGAATTTTTCAAGTTGTTTGAATTGAAACATATTTGCTTCATTTCTTTATATTTATAACAATGATTATTAATGTTTAAAAGACTATTAACAATATATGATTATGAATGCTGAGAAAGGTAAAGAATGCAAAGAATATAACTCGTTAAAATACCGAACAATGATCATGACCGGCAAAGATATTGATAAAAAAATAGATCATGAATCTAGCCAACAAGAGTTAGACAAATTTCTCTCAGAAGAGCAAACCGCAAATGAAAAGCAGTCCTGGAATAAGCTATCTAAAACAGAGCGTCTGAAAAAAATCGAAGGATTTATTGCGAACCATTATGTTGATGAATATTCACTCAATGAAGATGAAATATCAATCCTTAACGCGTTTGTGAACAAACTTCTTGAACGCAAGAAACTGATCAAAACGTCCGAACTCATTTATGATGAAGAAGCCGGGATGATTGAAGAAATTCCCGCGCTGCTATTCAATGGAAAATCGCGTCGGTTTACATTGAACAAAAACTTGTCTGTAGTTAATAAGAAAAGTCAACGTAAAACGAAGAAACAGATTGGTGACAAAAAATAAACCCGATATATTGACAATTTAAATAAAAATTGAATATAACAATAACTATTTATTATATTCAAGTAATGAACATGGATGAGTCAGAGATATCTATAGAGACGCAAGAAGATAAAGTGGATTTAATTGAGTCAATTAAAAACGTTGTTGTTGATATTGTCAATAATTTAGACAATTTACAATACCATGACTATAAGTTTGAAGAAAATTTTAAGGCGGAAGCTTACCAGTCGTTTCAAAACATAAATTATGAAGAATTTGACAAACATTATCACGAAGTTATTGATTCGTTGACAGGAAAGGGGCAGCATGTTTGGAGGTCCCATAAATCGGAATTGCATAAGTTTGATTATTTTGAAAGTAAACATGAAGCTCAAATTGAACACCTAAAACAATGTCCACAACCGGAGCAACGAACAAAAGAATGGCATACATTTCGCAATGAGCACTTGACTGGAAGTAATTTGTGGAAAATATTTGGCACAGAATCAACGCGAAATCAGTTGTATTACGAAAAAATAAGTGCTCATCAACTGCCAGTAAACGAAAATGCTGAAGCGCGACCAAATCTGAACGATCAAATGCCGATGAACTGGGGGCATAAATATGAACCACTATCAGTTCTCTTGTACGAATACTATAATGACGTGAAAGTGGAAGAATTTGGTTGTATAGAGCACTCTACAATTCCTTGCCTGGCAGCATCGCCAGATGGTATTGTCACATCAAAAAGAAACAATGGAAGAATGATTGAGATCAAGAACCCGACGACTCGCGAAATAACACAAACACCTAAAATGGATTACTATGTTCAAATGCAACTACAAATGGAAGTATGTCAGCTGGATAGTTGCGACTTTGTCGAGACGAAATTCAAAGAATACGAGTCTTATAGTGAATATAAAAAGGACAATTATAAAGTAGAAAAGGGTATGATTATCGTATTAATAAAAGACAACGTTGAATTGGTTTATGAATATATGCCATTGTTCAATAATTCGGAAGAATTTATGGAAGAATTTACGGAGAGCGTCTACAAAAAATATGGATTTGAAGATGCTAAACTACAACATAATGGATACAAATGGTTTAAGAATATTTACTGGAAATTGGACATATTCTCTTGTGTCTATGTTCCGCGAAACAAGAAGTGGTTTGCAAGTGCCTTACCAAAAATTCGGGAGTTTTGGGAGAAGGTGATTGAAGAGCGTAAAGTTCCTGAATCGTATCTCAAATACAAGGCAAAAACGCGAGCTTCAAATAAACCCAAAGAGCAAAAAGAAACAGAAGTTATTGTTTTAGGTTAAATGGTAAAAATAATTAAACACAAAACAATTTTAATAATAAATGAGATTGAAATTGTTCAACTTGTCTTTTTTATTTAATTCTGCGATGAATAGAAAATGTCATTTAAATATGAAATGTACGTTGCATAAAGATTCCTTTATAGGTTCGTGGGCAATATATGAAAAAGACAAAAGAGATGTTATACATTTACAACCTCATGGGGCTGTATATAAAACGATTGATATAAATCCAACAGCGTATTCAGAATATGTTGGTGGGTGGGAGATAATGGAGAAAACAGACGAGTTTTATTTTAATATAAAAGACAAAAATTATTATGGAAAAGTAATCAATAACACCCTGAAAATCAACGGAACCGTTTGCGAAGGTAAAAAAGCACCTTGTTATCTTAGCAATTTTACAATTGTTCCGTTATTTGAACAATTTCACAACATTACAATTATAAATAATACAGATGTTGATAAGTTTGTCTATTTGACACAAGAAAATGTAACTGGTACTTGGATGATAGAGAATACACACACAAATCAAATAAATATTGTAGAATTGTTCAATAATAAAACATGGACCAGTGTTTATAGCAATAAAGATATATTGCGCGGTAAATGGAATTTGTATAACGACACTAATAAGATCAATACGAATATAGTATCAAATTTGTTTGGGAGAAATATTTGGTTATCAATTGTTCCCAAAAACTTTCATTGTTATTCTGAGAACGATATCATGTTTTTAGGTAAAATTACACAACTTGGTAAGGTTGACGATAGTTACCAGATTCCAATTTCTTCTAGAATAAACGGCTCGGTTGTCTACTGTTTTGAGATGGACCCCGAAATAAGCGAGAATTTTTATATGAAAAGATGGTTTAAAGGCTCTTGAGGAAGTTATGGCTACATTATAAATGAATACTATTTCACTATGCGGACTAGTCCCGTATGTTGTTTTGTCATTTTACTACAACTCGCACGGAATGTTCATTATTGCTGTGAACGGTTTTTTATTTCATAGTTTCCCAAATAGTAATTCACTATATTTTTTAGATTTTACAACAAATTCGTTCTTTTTTATATATTCTGGATTAAAATTCTTTTTTGTGTTTAAATACGCATCATTTGTTCTATTTGTCTTTTTATTGAACAATCGCCTCTTGAAAAAATATAAAATATTATGCGAAATAGTTCATGTTGTTTTTGTCCAGTGGGTTGGATTATATGCAATTACTCATTCATACCACCACGATAAATGCTTTCCGATATTATTTTTATGCTAACCCGAACCCGAATATTTTTTCAACATAAGAGATAAAATTGATTTAAACTCATCTTGATTATAACATGAATACCCAGAAAATATGGCTGACGACGATATTGAAATGTACGTCATCAAGCGCAATGGTTCGCAAGAGAAACTGTCGTTCAAGAAAATTCTAGAACGTACGAAGAAAATTGGTGAAAAATTTGAAAATAACATTAACCATTCACAACTTGTGAATAAGATTATTGACCAGCTACATAATCATATTCACACTTCTGAGATTGACGAGTTGCTTTGTCAAGTATGTGCCTCGCTTGCGTCAACGGACTATGAATATCACAATCTAGCCAGCCATTTGTGTATTTCGAATCATCAAAAAGAAACAAATGATGATTTTACCGAGAATTACACTAAAATCTATAACAATGATGGCGGATATTTGAGTTCTGAGTTTATGCGTATTATTGAGAAACATGGCGAACATTTCAAAACATTTGTAAACAACGAGAATGATTATTTGATTGACTATTTTGGGTTTAAAACGCTGGAGCGTGCGTATTTGATGAAGTTTGATGGAAAGATTTATGAGCGCATTCAGCATCTTTGGTTGCGTGTAGCAATTCAAATTCATGGCGAAGATTTAGAAAAAGTAGAAGAAAGTTACCACGGTCTTTCAAACAAACTATTTATTCATGCGACGCCAACTCTATTCAACTCTGGAACAACCCGCCCCCAGTTGAGTTCGTGTTATCTGATTGGAATGGAAAATGATTCAATTGATGGCATTTTCAATACGTTACATGATTGTGCGTCTATCAGCAAATGGGCTGGTGGTATTGGGTTGCATATTCATGATGTTCGCGCAAAAGGTTCCAAAATCGTAGGAACAAATGGTTCATCAAATGGATTGGTACCAATGCTGAAGGTTTTCAATAACACGGCGCGCTATGTTGATCAATGCGTAGTTCCAGAAACTTATATTTATACGATGAACGGTCCGAAGGAGATTCAATATTTGGAAACCGGTGTTGACCATATTTACAATGAAAAAGGTGGTCTTGAAGTTGTGGGCAATGTTTTGGAGCATGCTTACAGTGGTGATATTTTGAGCATTTCAACAATGCACTCTATTGAGCCAATGAAAATCACAGGAGAACATCCGGTTTTGTCAGTGTTGAATCAACCAAAGGGAACTTCGTTTAAGGTAATTAAGAATAGGCTTTCTAAAAATTTGGCGCACATTGAGTACAACGAAGCAAATAAGTTGAATGAAGATTCTATTATTGCTTACAGCATTCCACAACACAGTGTAGATGTTGAACACATTACGCAAGACGACTGTTATGCTTATGGACTCATGCTGGGAGATGGATTCTTGAGTAATTCGAATCGTCAGTGTTCAATTACATTTGGAACCCATACAAAGTCAGAGCAAATTGAATTCTTTAAACGGTATTTGGACCATAAGCTTATTCGTTATACCATCAGTGATAATGGAAATGAAAATGGCAACACAACAAAGATTATTTGGACCCGCGGTGTTGATTTCCCATTCAAGTATGGCGATCTATACAACTTTGATAAAGAAAAGAGTACTTGTACGCGAATGATTAACTTACCTACAAATAAGGTTAAATATATTGTGAAGGGACTTTTGATGAGTGATGGATGTTTGCACAAAGAAGTCGTATTTGACAGCACTTCGCGCGTTCTGATTGAGCAAATGCGATTCATGCTCATGAAAATGGAAACATTGTCATCTGGGTACATTCGCGATAGGCGAGGAGAGACCCATGAAATTCGTCACGGAGAATTTATTACAACTAAAAAGATCTCTTATGTTTTAAGAGTGCCAAAAACAAAGGGTATTTGCGAGTTGTTGAACATAGAAGAACCAAAAGATTCTTTCGTCAAGTTCTTGAAATATGAAAAATATTTATTTACCCGCATCAAATCAATTGAAACTGAGACATACAACGGCGTGTTGTATGATCTTCAAATGAAAGAGGAACATAACTATATGATTCACAATGGTATTGTCCACAATGGTGGTGGAAAGAGAAGTGGAAGTTTTGCCATGTATTTGGAGCCATGGCATGCGGACATTGAAGATTTTCTTGAATTGCGAAAAAATCATGGAGATGAAGAAATGCGTGCTCGCGATCTCTTCTATGCGCTATGGATTCCTGATTTGTTCATGAAAATGGTAGAGAATGACGATTATTGGTATTTGATGTGTCCAAATAAGTGCAAAGGACTATCTGATTGTTATGGTGAAGAATTCGACGAAAAATATATGAACTATGTTAAAGAGGAGAAATATGAAAGAAAAATGAAAGCGCGTGAGCTATGGTTTCAGATTTTGGACAGCCAAATGGAAACAGGTACTCCATATATGTTGTACAAAGATGCTTCAAACATGAAATCGAATCAAAAGAATCTTGGTGTAATCAAATCCTCAAATTTGTGTACGGAGATTATTGAATACAGCGACAAGGACGAAACCGCGGTTTGTAATTTGGCATCCATTAGTCTGAGTTCCATGGTAGACGAGAAAACAAAAGAATTTGATTATGAAAAATTGGAAAAGGCGACAAGTATTGTTACCGAGAATCTGAATAAAATCATTGATGTGAACTTTTATCCGACAGTGAAAACAAAACGTAGTAACTTTAACCATCGTCCAATCGGCATTGGCGTTCAGGGTCTAGCTGATGCGTTTGCTAAGATGGACGTTGATTTTGACAGCGATGAGGCTCAAAAAGTGAATAAAAATATATTTGAAACGATTTACTATTCTTCGTTGAAAAAGAGCAACGAATTGTCTCGCTCCAGAAATGCGAGTGTTTTGATTCTACAACAAGAGTTTATGTTTGATTTGTTCAAAAATATCCCTGGATATTTTGAATGGTTCGTAGAAATATTCCGTCATAACTATTATGATCCAGATTTTAAATATTTTAGTTGTGGCAATCCTGATATTGAAGAGCATGTAACAGAAAACTATCATTCGGCAAAGTCATGTATTCGCGAAGTATTTGGCGCAGATTATTATTATGTTATCGACAAATACATCAAATCTCAAGAAGAAAAATATGGTACGAACGTTAACAAATATGAAGATATGGACCCATCCATGAAAGACAAACTTGTTCAAAATATGCATAATGGAGCATACTCCACATTTGCCGGTTCGCCATTGAGTGAAGGTAAGTTCCAATTTGATTTGTGGGGAGTAGAACCAAGCGACACATATGATTGGGACGGATTGCGAAAAGAAATTGTTAAGTTTGGTGTAAGGAATTCCTTATGTGTCGCGCCAATGCCAACTGCATCAACCGCACAGATTTTGGCAAATAATGAGTGTTTTGAACCATTTACAAGCAATATTTACTCAAGACGAACATTGGCGGGTGAGTTTGTCGTGATTAATAAATATTTGATGAAGGAGTTAAAGGACGCCGGATTGTGGAGCGTTGACATGAAAAACGAAATCATTGAACAAAAGGGTTCCATTCAGAAAATAAATTCTATTCCACAGAAGATTAAAAACAAGTACAAGATTGTGTGGGATATGTCAATGAAGCGTTTGATTGATATGGCAAAAGAACGAGGTGCTTTCATTTGTCAGAGTCAATCAATGAATCTCTGGGTAGAAGACCCAAATTATAAAAATCTCACATCTATGCACTTTTATGCCTGGAATTCAGGATTAAAAACAGGGATTTATTATTTGAGACGCAAGGCAAAGCACCAAGCACAACAGTTTACAATTGAACCGACAAAACAAATGTCAACAAATTTGAGCAGTGAAAATATTTCGCACACTCAACAAGAAGATGAAGTGTGTGAAATGTGTTCTGCGTAAAGCGTAAATGATTACTTCCAAAAATTAATGTAAAAATAGACAGAAGATAAAAATAAAATTATTGTTAATGTTTTGTATAGAAATGTTTGAGAAACAATATTTTTCATCACAATCAAAGAACCGATGTATATTCCAATTATACTAGAAAATATCACTCTTAGCGATACGCCCCATTTTATTTCAGACCAATAGTTTCTCACACCTAATACTGATTGGGGAAGAAGTTGCATTAACATAGAAACTGAGACGGCTTGTTTGAAAGTAAGTCCAGTTTGAATTAACAATGGCACACTGAGAATACCAGCACCAACACCTGTTGCACCCATACTAATTCCAACCCCGAGACCAATCAACAAATCACAAATAATTCGCAACATGTAAATATACAATTTATATATTTTTTAATTTGAATGATTTCCTATGGAATGGTGAATAACCATGTTGTCTGATACCTTCAATATGTGCCTTTGTTCCATATCCTTTATTTGATAACAGTCCATATTTTTCTTGATAATCTGGATTTTCTTCAACGAAACCTTTTATGTATTTGTCCCTAAACACTTTTGCCATGATTGACGCGGCGCTTATTTCTTTATGTAAACTATCGCCTTTAATGACACACTTATATTGAATAGGATACAAATTATCATTGTATAAATAAGTAAATGGTTTGAAGTAGTTACCGTCAACTAAAATTACAATACTTCGTAGCAAGTAATGATTGTCTACACCACGTTCTATATTTTGAGGGTGATTTATAATTTTATCGATAACATTATTTACACTTTTGTGCATGCTTCGCTGCGTTGCTTGTAATATGTTATATTTGTCAATTTCTAGATGATCGCAATAATCAACGCTATAATATTCACAATTTTGAATAATATATTCACTTACTTCATTTATTTTTTTTTCAGATGTAAACTTCTTACTGTCTTTTAGAATACTTTTGTCAAATAACTCATCATTTTCGGGCAATACAACAGCGCCGGTATAAACTGGACCAAATAAAGGACCACGTCCGGCTTCGTCGACGCCAATGATTATTGGTCTCTTTTCCGCCATGTGTTTCTTGTATTTATATAATATTCTTTATCATAAATCAATTTTATTATATAAATTATATATATACATAATTTATATATGTTATTCAAAACAAATCTGGTTGAAATATTACTTTTATTGATTGTCACCATTATTTTTGCTTGGGTTGGTGTACACAAGAACATGGTCGTTGCTTATAATTCAGACATTATAGAAAGTATGGATACAGAAGCTGAAGTACCAAAATGCTCGGGGATGCCGAATGTTCCTGGGTGCCATGACGCGGTCATTACTGATTATGACCCATATAGCTACGACAGCAAATATATCTTGAAGACGCAAGTAGTTCCACCGGTTTGTCCTGCGTGTCCCAGTGTGATTAATAATCACGACCACGGAAATAATCTATACGACGGAATGGTAGATGAAAACGGGAATTCCATTATTCAAACGTCTACTGAAATAAACCAAGATACCCAAGTATCTAATTCTTCAAATGAAGAATACAGTAGTGTAACAAACGTTGAAAATACTACAATTAATAACAATGGCAATCGCGAGAATGGTAATCGTGAGAATCAAGTCAAGTCAAGCGACGATAAAACCAATTCAAATAATAATGTAAATTCTGGAAAAGATATGGTCGGAAACACCAATATCTTATCCGATCAAATTCTGAAACGCCAACAATCATTTTATGACCGCGAAAGTTCTTCAGAAAATGTATCTGGTCAATGTCCGCCTTGCCCGGCGTGTGAAAGATGTCCTGAGCCAGCGTTTACGTGTGAGAAAGTAATTAACTACAAATCGCCATCATCAAAACAATACTTGCCCATGCCGGTACTGAACGACTTTAGTTCTTTCCCTTCAAGTTCTTCTTAATCTTTTGAGTCATTCGTTTAGTTTTACATTTTCGATTAACGTTAAAAGTTTTACATTTTGTCTCCTGTGGAACAATCTGTATAACGCATTTTGATTTTACACCATATAACGGTTCAGTACACCCATTTTCTTTTTTTGGCTTGAAAATATCAGTTTTGATTGTTTTGTTGCATCTGGCTCTAAAATGCTCATATCTCTCTTTGACGTCACAGTAAGTAAGACCACTTTTTTTACCGAGCATTTTATTGATAAGTTCATGCAAATCATAAATATACTTTGAAAAAGTATGTCTATTTTTCATATACTTGTCTAAAAGCGGAAGTTTTTTAAAGTTCTGGACTAAATTGGTCCTACAATACTTACACGGCAAGACATATTTCAAGTTTTGAACCCAATTTTTATATTTCTTTTTTTGAATTTTTGTTGGATTATTCGGATAATTAAAACTGATAGCGTGCAACGAATGCCATAGTCCGGGACCCCAAACCGCGGTCAACATTCCGTCTTTGCTTTTATAATCTTTTTTTGTAAATACTTTTTTTTGCTTTTTAATAGTTGCCATTATACTATTTTTAGAAACTTTTTTCAACGCAAAATTATATTGTATATTGTATTTGATGAACTTTATTTATAAACACGGTCAATTGTTTCTTCAATAAGTATATGAATCTGCCTAATAGGTGACGCAATATTAATGTTATATTTTGAAAAGATAACATCAAAATAATAAGAATGGTGATTTTCAATGATTTCGTATTTTCCGGTTTTTATATTTTTAACAATCATTCGTATTATTGGTAATTATATATTATGAATTATATATATGGGATACATTTATACCATTTTACTTGTATCATTAACAGCAATTGGGTTGTCATTTTTGGCATATCGCGTCTATTTACACTCTCAAAAAGAAAAACCAAGCTATCTTGAGAACAACGAATTCAACGATAGTAAACAAACAAAAAAGGATAATCTGTTATTTTTCTATGCCGATTGGTGTAAACATTGTCAAACCTCAAAACCAATCTGGGAAAATGTGAAAAAAGATACGAATTTTCTAAGATTCAACGTCAACTTTGTAGACATAGATGGTGATGACAATAATAACGAAAACCTAATGAAGATCTATAATGTAAAAGAATACCCCACCATAATTCTTGAGCGCGATGATAAAAAATACATTTTTGACGCTGAACTAGAAACCGAGACACTGTTGAGATTTATGTCCTCGGTTTATAATGTAAATTAATATTTTTCATGACCACATTTGTCGCACTCAAAGTATCGTTCATTGTGGTATTCTGTGTACCTAATATAATTGTGTTCACAGTTCATAATTATTTCTTCCCTTTTTATGCTAGTTTCATTTTGGATTCTTTGAAATAAACGTCTATATTCTTGAGTCGCATTGTTGTATTCTTCGATTAATTTTTTTTCTAAAGATTGAAGTTCTTCAATAGTCAAGGTTTTCGTATTGAGTGAAGAGTTAATTTCTCTTATCAGTTCACTCATTTTTATATTGTTATCTCTTACCATAACACTATAAACAAATCAATTTTTATTTGTGTAATCATCATCTCCTGGATTTATTATTGTTTCGTTATTGACATCACCACTTGCTGAGGTTTGTATTTTGTTAATAATAACATCAACACGTGCCGTGGTTTGACAACACGTGGCATAAGTCTCTTTTAGTGCTTTTAACCCAGTGACACTTTTTTTTAAACATGTATCTAAACGCTCTTTCATTTTATCATCTTCTTCTTTTAGTTTTAGTGCGGAGTTTATAACAAGATTAATTTTCTTTATAGTTTCATTTCTATTATCTTGACGACGCCATCTTCTTATAAATTCGGGGACAATGCTTTCATATTCAATATTCAAATATGGTCCGCGAGATATTAGTTTCTGATTGACTTGTATTTGCTCTAATACTTTTAAATTGACTAATACTTCGTCTATATCCATATATTTATTAAAAATACTATAATATATAATTATGAACAATATACCTCGTTTGAATATAGACGAACTATATGAAACAAAACAAAAATCAGATTTACAAAAAGTGAATATTTTCAACAAATTATTAGAAAAGATTCACTATAAAATAAAGGTGGCGTCTAGACAAAGAATTGATAATGAATTTTGTTATTATGTCATGCCAGAGGTCCTTATAGGTTATCCAAATTACAATTTTGAAGAGTGTCTCTTATACGTGATATCGTGTTTGCAACGTGATGGATTTTTGACAAAATATATACATCCAAATCTAATTTTAATATCTTGGCGTCACGTTGTTCCAAAGTATGTTCGTGATGAATATAAAAATAAAACTGGGAAAGTAATAGACAAGTTTGGAAACGCACTTGATAATAAAACGACAACTGAAAAATTTACTAAACTCATAGATACTCCAAAAACAGAAACATCTAGAACCGCAAATACAACCAAAAGTGACTACAAACCATCTGGTAAATTTATCTATGATAAAGACGTTTTGAAGAAAATCCAAGAAATATTATAACTTACACGTCATTTACGAGAAAAATGAAGAAAAAGTATTTTTTAATGAACGTTGGGCGCCTTCCCCCCTACTTTCAATAGAATTATCTTTTTTTTGGTCAACATTACTGTTCAAACGGTTTGTCGTAGAATTTCCCAACGAAATTTTATTTACTTCTTCGGTTTGTCCTCTTTTTTGAGCATTTTCAAGAAATTCTTTTTGCAAATCGTTGGGGGATTCTTGCTGCGTACTTACAGTTTCCTCGCTATTGTTATTATTTGTTTGATTTATGTTATTGTTTGATTGTGGTATTTCTTCAGATTGCATTGGTTCTTGTTGAGTTGGTTCTTCTTGGCTCTCTTCTGCTTGTATTGGTTCTTCTTGGCTCTCTTCTGCTTGTATTGGTTCGGACGACAAAGGACTGGGAACAGAACTCATTTGTGGAACTTGTGGTGAGGACATTTCCATTGGTTGTTCTGATTTGATAGTATTTTCAGATAAACCAACATTACTGGTTTCAGTAGGTGTCATTAGTGTTGGTGTTGTTGGTGTTGGTGTTGTT